>Ga0209794_1000055_pt1 | contig 288903 bp, 275 predicted proteins | sample EBPBio232013_DNA_FD_185869 | JGI IMG/M metagenome (GOLD analysis project Ga0209794, IMG submission 185869) | Wastewater treatment Type I Accumulibacter community from EBPR Bioreactor in Madison, WI, USA - Reactor 1_5/23/2013_ DNA (SPAdes)... | ecosystem: Engineered > Bioreactor > EBPR >...
GTTGAGCGTTGAGCGTTGAGCGTTGAGCGTTGAGCGTTGAGCGTTGAGCGTTGAGCGTTGAGCGTTGAGCGTTGAGCGTTGAGCGTTGAGCGTTGAGCGTTGAGCGTTGAGCGTTGAGCGTTGAGCTTGAGCTTGAGCGTTGAGCGTTGACGGATGGGTGCGACTGTGAAAGTTCCGGTATTCACGCCGAACGCTCAACGCCCAACGCTCAACCTCTTCCCCAACGGCCGCTGCCGCCACGCCAACAGCGCGCCCAGCCACAGCGCGCCGGCCGAGTAGCGCAGGCCCTGCGCCAGGCCGCCCGGCCCGTCGGCGATCCAGCCCACCACGGTGGGGCCGACGATCTGCCCGAAGGCAAACAGGACGGTGAAGGCGCTGATGCCGGCCGCCCACTGCGCCGGCGGCAGGTTGTGGCGCACGAAGGCCGTGGTCGACGCCACCAGCGACAAAAACACCGCCCCGAACAGCAAGCCCGACGCCAGCACCACCGGCCAGGCGCCGGTCAGCGCCGGCAGCACCGTGGCCACGCCCAGCAGCGCGTTCAGCAGCGCCAGCGCGCCGCCGCCCCGGGCCCGGTCCAGCAGGCCGGCCCACAGGCGCGCCGACCCCACCACCGCCAGCCCCAGCAGCGTGTAGAAGACGGTAATGGCACCCGTGCTCACGCCCTGCTCGCGCAGCAGCGCGATGACGAAGGTCATGTAGCCGATGTAGCCGACGCCAAACAGCGTGTAGCCGGCCAGCGCCAGCGCCATCGCCCGCCACGGCAGGTTTCGGGGCGAATCGGGCTGTGGCAGGCTTGCACCGTGCGCCAACAGCTCCTGTTTTCGTAGCGTTTGGGCGGGCCACCAGAGCACCGCCGTGGCCGCCAGGCACAGCAGCGCCAGTCCCCACCAGGCCCAGGCCCAGCCGTGCGCCACGCCCTGCGCCGCCCGCAGCACCCACGGCACGCCCAGCGCCGACGCCGCGATGCCCCAGCCCGTGCCGCCGTAGTACAGCCCCAGCAGCAGCCCGGCGCGCTGCGGCGACTGCGCGCCCAGCCGCGCCGCCATCAACCCGCCAGCGACGAACACCAGCGCGCTGGCCGCCCCGGCCAGCAGGCGTTGCAGCAGCAGCGGCCCGGCGGCAGTGAAAAAGCCCGACGCCGCCATGAAGCCGCTGGCCAGCACGCTGCCGGCCAGCAGCACCGCGGGCGCGCTCCAGCGCCGCATCAGCCAGGGCGTGGCCAGCGCGCCCAGCAGATAACCCAGCGCGTTGGCGGTGTTCATGGCGCCGGCCAGGGTGTAGCTCCAGCCCAGGTCCTCGCGCATCACCGGCAGCAGCAGCGCGTAGGCAAAGCGCGTGATCCCCAGCGACACCGCCGCGCCCAGCGACAGCGCCAGCGCCAGCCACAGCAAGCGGGACAGGGGCGGGGCAGGCGGTGTCATGCGCCGATTGTGCGCCGCGCCCCCCCGCGCCCGGCGGCGCGCCGGCGACAGGCGGCGCCACCGCGGCCGCGCCCCTGTCGCACAATGCCGTCTGACCTTGTCCTCCTTCTTTCCGCCAGAGACCCGCCATGGCCCAGACCCTGTTCACCGCCACCCGCGTCGGCGCCATCGACGTCGCCAGCCGCCTGGTCATGGCGCCGCTCACGCGCAACCGCGCGCCCGGGGGCGTGCCCAACGCCCTGATGGCCCAGTACTACGCGCAGCGCGCCGACCCGTTCACCGGCGCCGGGCTGATCGTCAGCGAAGGCACGGCCATCAGCCCGCAGGGCCAGGGCTATGCCGACGTGCCCGGCCTGTACGGCAGCGAGCAGATCGACGGCTGGAAGCCGGTGACGCGCGCCGTGCACGCCGCCGGCGGGCGCATCGTGTGCCAGCTGTGGCACGTCGGCCGCGTCTCGCACCACGTGCTGCAACCGGGCCATGGCGACCCGGTGGCGCCCTCGGCCCTGCGCGCCAACGCCAAGACCTACGTCTTCGACGCCCAGGGCCATGGCCACTTCGCCCCCACCAGCATGCCGCGCGCGCTGCACCGCCACGAGCTGCCCGGCATCGTGCACGACTACGCCGCCGCCGCGCGCCATGCCGTGCAATCGGCCGGCTTCGACGGCGTGGAAATCCACGGCGCCAACGGCTACCTGCTGGACCAGTTCCTCAAGAGCGGCGCCAACCACCGCACCGACGACTACGGTGGCCGCATCGCCCACCGCGCCCGCCTGATGCTGGAAGTCGCCCGCGCCGTCTGCGATGCCGTCGGCGCCGACCGCGTCGGCATTCGCCTGTCGCCCGTCACGCCGGCCAACGACATCGTCGACGCCGACCCGCAGCCGCTGTTCGCCCACCTGATGCGCCAGCTGGCGCCGCTGGGCCTGGCCTACATCCACGTGATTGAAGGCGCCACCGGCGGCCCGCGCGAGGTCGAGGGCCGCCCCTTCGACTACGCCGCCATGAAGGCCGCCTACCGCGCCGCCGGCGGGCGTGGCGCCTGGATGGTCAACAACGGCTACGACCCGCGGACCGCCGAAGCCGCCCTGGCCAGTGGCCACGCCGACCTGGTGTCCTTCGGCAAGGCCTTCGTCAGCATGCCCGACCTGGCCGAGCGCATCCGCCGCGGCGGGCCCTACCAGGGGCTGGACCGCGCCAGCCTGTACGGCGGCGGTGCCCAGGGCTACGTCGACTACCCGGCGCTGGCCGACTGAGCGGCCGGGCGCCGAGGCCGCTCACTTGCGCCAGTAGTTGTTGGCGGCGGCGACAGTCTGGAAGTTGAGGGCGATCACCTGCGAGGCGGCGGTCAGCTCGTGCGCGTCGTTGGCGTACACCGGGCGCAGCTTGTGCAGCACCTCGGGATCGGGCTGGGTGTAGCGCACGCCCTTGCGGCTGAGCGTGATCGCCAGCTCAAAGCCCTGCTGCGGGGTGTCGGTGATGAGCGTGGTCAGCCAGGTATCGGCCATGGGTCGGGTCCTCCGTGGGATGGGATGTGAAATGCCGGGATCGGCGTGTCGATTTTCGGCGCAGGGCGCCAGCCCCGGGGCGCGATACGCGCCAAGGCCGCACCGCGCATGGGGATCAGCCGCGCAGCGCCCGGGCGTGGTGCGCCGCGTGCTCGGCCATGAAGCTGGCGATGAAGTAGTAGCTGTGGTCGTAGCCGGGGTGCAGGCGCAGCGTCAGCGGGTGACCGGCGGCGTCGCAGGCGGCGCGCAACAGTTCGGGCCGCAACTGCGGCAGGAATTCGTCGGCCTCGCCCTGGTCGACGAGCAGCGGCAGGCGCTCGCGGGCGCCGGCGATCAGGGCCACGGCGTCGTGCGCCCGCCAGGCCGCGGCGTCCTCGCCCAGGTAGGCGGCCAGCGCCTTGCGGCCCCAGGGCACCTGGCTGGGCGCGACGATGGGGCTGAAGGCGCTCACGCTGCGCCAGCGCCCGGGGTGGCGCAGCGCCAGCGTCAGCGCGCCGTGGCCGCCCATGCTGTGGCCGAACAGGCCGCGCGCGTCGGTGGCCGGAAAGTGCTGCTCGATCAGCGCCGGCAGCTCCTGCGCCACGTAGTCTTCCATGCGGAAGTGCGGCGCCCAGGGTGCCTGCGTGGCGTTGAGGTAAAAACCCGCGCCCTGGCCCAGGTCGTAGGCCGGGTCGTCGGCCACGCCCGCGCCGCGCGGGCTGGTGTCGGGTGCCACCACGATCAGGCCGTGCGCGGCGGCGTGCTGCTGCGCGCCCGCCTTGGTGATGAAGTTCTGCTCGGTGCAGGTCAGCCCCGACAGCCAGTACAGCACCGGGCAGCGCTCGCCCCGCAGCGCCGCCGGGGGCAGGTAGACGCCCAGGCGCATGTCGCAGCCGGTGCTGCGGCTGGCGTGGCGCCACACTTCCTGCCGGCCGCCGAAGCTGGCGTGTTGTTCGATGCGTTCCATGTTCATGCTCCTCTTGTCAGACCGTCTGGCTGGCGCCTTGCATCGCCCCCGAGGGCAGCACCACGCGCCCCTGCGCCGTAGGCAGCTGGCGGCGCAGCGCGGCGGCCACGTCGGCGGCGTCGATGGCGCGGTAGTTGGCGGGGATCAGCGGGCGCAGCCAGGCGTCCAGCCGCGCCCAGCGCAGCTCACCCGCGCGCACCGGCTGGCCCAGCTGGGCGCGGTCGCCGCGCAGCATCGAGGGCCGGGCGATCACCAGGGCGTCAAGACCGAGTGCCGCCAGTGCCTCTTCCAGCTCACCCTTGACGCGGCTGTAGAACACCCGCGAGCGGGCGTTGGCGCCCATGGCGCTGACCAGCGCGGCGCGGCGGGCACCGGCCGCTTGCGCCATGCGGGCCGCAGCCAGATTGGCGTCGAAGTCGACGGCGCGAAAGCGCGCCTGGCTGCCGGCGATCTGGATGGTGGTGCCCAGGGCCAGGAAGACCGCATCCAGGGCCGGCAAGGCGGGCAGGGTGGTGAAATCGACCACGTGCATGACCAGCTTGGGATGGGCAACGTCCAGCGGGCGTCGGGCCAGCGCGTGCACCGTCGTCACCGCCGGGTCGGCGCACAGCTGCTGCACCAGGCAGCGCCCGACCAGCCCGGTGGCGCCGGCGACGGCGACGACACCCAGGCTCGCGGGACGGCCCGGCGCGCTCATGCGTAATGCACCACCGAGCGGATCGACTCGCCCGCGTGCATCAGATCGAACGCGCGGTTGATGTCGGTCAGGCCCATGGTGTGGGTGACGAAGGGCGCCAGCTGGATGCGCCCGGCCATGGCGTCCTCGACCATGCCGGGCAGCTGGCTGCGCCCCTTGACGCCACCAAAGGCCGTGCCCAGCCACTTGCGCCCGGTGACGAGCTGGAACGGCCGGGTGCTGATCTCCTGCCCCGCGCCCGCCACGCCGATGATGACCGACTGGCCCCAGCCGCGGTGCGCGCACTCCAGCGCGGCGCGCATCACCTGCACGTTGCCGATGCACTCGAAGCTGTGGTCCACGCCCCAGCCGGTCATCTCGACGATCACCTGCTGGATCGGCTGCGCGTGCTCCTTGGGGTTCACGCAGTCGGTGGCGCCAAAGGTGCGCGCCAGCGCGAACTTGTCCGGGTTGGTGTCGATGGCGATGATGCGCCCGGCGCCGGCCAGCTTGGCCCCCTGCACCACGGCCAGGCCGATGCCGCCCAGGCCGAACACGGCCACCGTGTCGCCCGGTTGCACCTTGGCGGTGTTCTTGACGGCGCCCAGGCCGGTGGTCACGCCGCAGCCCAGCAGGCACACCTGCTCGGGGTTGGCCCGCGGGTTCACCTTGGCCAGCGACACCTCGGCCACCACGGTGTATTCGCTGAAGGTCGAGCAGCCCATGTAGTGATGAATCGGCTGGCCGTTGTAGGAAAAGCGCGTGCTGCCGTCGGGCATCAGCCCCTTGCCCTGGGTGGCGCGCACCGCCGTGCACAGGTTGGTCTTGCCCGACTTGCAGAACAGGCACTGGCCGCATTCGGCGGTGTACAGCGGAATCACGTGATCGCCCGGCTGCACGCTGCTCACGCCCTCGCCGCATTCGACGACGATGCCCGCGCCCTCGTGCCCCAGCACGGCCGGAAACACCCCTTCCGGGTCGTCGCCGCTGAGGGTGAAGGCGTCGGTGTGGCAGACGCCGGTGTGGGTGATGCGGATCAGCACCTCGCTCTTTTGCGGCGGGGCGACGTCGATTTCGACGATTTCAAGCGGTTTGCCAGCGGCAAACGCAACGGCGGCGCGCGACTTCATGCGGTGGATCTCCTGGGGTTGGATTCAAAGACAGGATGCCGACAAGTCTAGCCGGCGCCCCCCATCATCCACCCCATGCCCGCGCCGGCACCACGCACTGACGCCGAACCGCCTCGTACCACCTCGCGTCCACTCACCCCGGAAACGCCAGCCTCTCAGGTTCCGGACTGGGGCGCTAGGACGACGGGCGCCGTCAGCGTCGAATAGTGGCCCGGAAAGTGCCGCTCGTGGCCGGCCACCGAGCTGTAGTTCAGCCCCAGATCAAGGTGGGTATCGACGACGCGGTGCGGAAACGCACCCAGCCCTCGACCCAGCGCCAGGGTGTACATGATGGGGCCGGTTGTCATCAGCACGCCATACTTGCCCGCCACCGTCAGATCGCCCGCGTGGGCCTGGATGCAGTGCATCATCATGCTGATGACGTAGCGCAGCAGTGAATGCTCGGCCGCCGCCATGACGTGCCAGTTCTGGAACTCACCGCGCAGAAAACCCTGCTCCAGCAGCACGCGGTGCATTCCGGCGCCAGGTATCGTCTGGTGCGGTTGATTCGGCCAGTAGGACAGTACGTAATCATCGTCAGACCGCAGGCTGTCGTCCAGCGGACGCGTCGTAGCGCTCTTGAGATCAAGGTATACACCGCCATAGCGGTACACCACCAGGTAGCGGAAAAAATCGGCCCGCGCCGGGCCGTAGATGGGATTAATGCGGCAGTAGGCCCGGTAGAACTCGGGGGGAAACTCGTGGCGAATGAAGTCGGCCACCGCTGCATCGTCGTAGAAACGGTATTCCCAGCCGGGGTTCATGGCGCGCAGTTCGGCGATGCCCGCGCGCAGGGCTTCAGGCACGTCGGCGTCGCGGTAGGTCTGGTGGATGATTCTAGGTATAGCCACTAGTTTCTGCCTTCGGTTCAGCCCGTCTGCGGGCCGGCACGACCGTAACGGTCGTCCAACCGCGCGATGTCGTCTTCGGTAAGGAGCGCGCCGGTCTGCACTTCGAGGATCTCCAGCGGCTCCTCGCCCAGGTTGGCCAGCTTGTGCATCTGACCCGGGGCGATGAAAGTCGAGGAATCGGGCCCTAACCTGAAATGGCTGCCATCGCGCCAGACATCCGCCACTCCGCACACCACCACCCAGTGCTCGGCCCGGTGCCGGTGGCGCTGCAGGCTCAGGCTGGCGCCCGGGCGCACGGTGATGTGCTTGGTCAGCCAACCGGGACCGCGCCCGACCACGTCGAACCAGCCCCAGGGACGCTGCACCGCCGTCTGACTGCGCAGCGCCTGGTCCTGGCTGGCATCCTTCAGCGCCTGCACCAACGACTTGACAGCCTGCGTCTTCGAGCGATCGACCACCAGCACGGCGTCGGCGGTCTCCACCACCACCACACCGCGCAGTCCGACAGCACCCAGCAGACGACCGCCGGACATCAACAGGGTATCGGTGCAATCCACCGCCACGCTGGCGCCGACGGCGGCGTTGCCTCGCGCATCGCGTGGCAACCGCTCCAGCACCTCGTCCCAAGCGCCCAAATCGCTCCAGCCGGCGGACAGCACGCGCATGGACAACCGCGCGCCCGCTGGCGCCTCGGCCGCCAGCGGCTCGATCACAGCGTGGTCAATGGACCGAGGCGGACAGCGCCGGAAGGCCTCGGCTCCCGGGCGCAGAAAGTCGCCGTCATCTCGCGCTCCCTGCATGGCGTCCCGACAGGCCTGCAAGATGTCCGGTCGGTGCTGCCCAAGCAACCCCAGCCAGATATCCGCGCGCAGCAGAAAGAGGCCGCTGTTCCAGTAGTGATCGTTGGAGCGCCACAGCCCACGCACCCGCTCGGCGTCCGGCTTTTCGACGAAGCCGCGCACAGGGCACGAACCACCGCCCCGGTCAACGCCCGCGTGGATGTAGCCGTAGCCGGTCTGCGGGCGGCTGGCCGCCACGCCGAACAGCACCACCGCGCCCGCGGCCGCCTCGTCCGTGCCGGCGTTCACAGTGGCCCAGAAGGCGACCTCATCGGCGATGTGGTGATCGGCCGGCGACACCAGCATCGGCGTGTGCCCCTGGCCAGCGCGCTCCAGCGCAAGCGCAGCCAGCGTCAGCGCCGGCGCGGTGTCGCGGCCTTGCGGCTCCAGGATCAGCGGCCCGCGTGCCAGGCCCAGCTCGGCCAGTTGCTGGCCGGCGATGAAGCGGTGCTCCTCGTTGGCCACCACCAGCACCGGCTGCGCCAGACCGTCCGGGCGATTGGCCAACCGCAGCGCAGTTTGTTGGAGCAGACTGCGCTGCCCGCCCAGGGCATGGAACTGCTTGGGATGATCATGGCGCGACAATGGCCACAATCGCATGCCCAGGCCTCCGCAAAGAATGACCGGCACGAGAGCAGGCTTGAAGGTCATGGAAGGCTCCCGCCAGGAAGACACCGGCCCGGTGCGCGCTATGAAGCGCGCCATGATAAGCGCAACCCAGAATGCAGCTGAACTCAGCAGAGTTCAGGATCTGCAAGTGTGCTGCCACATCCGATCACCGGCGCCAAGCCCGCATCGGGAGCGTCACGCACAAATGCCAGACAGCGTTTCAGCCCAGCCCGATCGGTGCCGGCGCGTCGCGCACGATGCGGGTGAACAGCTTTTCGTACACCGGGTCGGGTTTGTATTTGCCGGTCAACGGGTCGCAGTTCTTCTCGAACTCGGCGTCCAGCTCGCGCCAGTCGGCTTCGCTCAGGTGTTTCTCGGCGGCCGGCAGCACCTCCTGCTCCTCCAGGCGCATGTGCTCCAGGTACAGGTTGACGTAGCGGTGGAAGGCGTCAATGAAGCGCTGGCGGCGCGACTCGCCCAGCAGCTCCCAGGCCAGCAGCAGGTGCTGGATGTCACGCACCGCCTTCTCGGTGTATTCGTGGTCGCGGTCCAGCCGAGCAATGGCCATGCCCACCTCGGGCGCGGCGGCGGCCACGCGCGGAAACAGCAGTTCGGTTTCCTTCGGGTGGTGCAGGCGCTCGGGGAATTCGTCGATGTAGAACAGCATGGCCCGCAGCACGTCGAAGAAGTTCCTCGGGTCGTTCTGCGGCCCGCGGTCGACCATCAGGCGCATGGATTGCAGCATCGCCGCCAGCGAGGAATGCTCGTCGCGGATGATTTCCAGGCTTCGGTGCTTCACGGCAGATGTCTCCTTGTGGTGGGCGTAGGCTCTAGTGCAGTGTTTCGCGCTGTCAGGTACTTGTTTATAGCGAGTCGCCAAGGGGCCAGCGGCGCGGCGCGTGGCCGCAGGCATGGTGGCCCCATGTCAAGGCCACGCCACAAAGCAGATGGCCCCTTGGCGGCTCGCCCTGCGGGAAGCCAGAATAAGGCTTGCGGCAAGGCGCGCTTCGCAGCCAATGCTGGCGGCCTTGGCAAGAGGCGCAACGCCGCCGCAAGCCTTTTTCTGGCTTCTATAAGTGCCTGACAGCGCGAAACACTGCACTAGTGTAGTGGCCCGGCCGGCCGCCGAACGTGACCGACATCAAGCTGACGCAGCCACCGCAGAGTTGCTCGATAGTATCAAAATCATAGCTGCTGGCGCACGCTGAATCAGCCCTGAGGCGCATTTTTGTTCATGATACGGGGCGTCCAGCGGCGCAGCAGCAGGGCGTTGCTCATCACGCTGACCGAGCTCAGCGCCATGGCCGCGCCGGCGAGCACCGGGCTCAAGTAGCCCAGCGCCGCCAGCGGGATGCCGGCGGCGTTGTAGAAAAAGGCCCAGAACAGGTTTTGCCGGATCTTGGCCACCGTGCGCCGCGAGATGTCCAGCGCCGCCGGCACCAGGCCGATGTCGCCGCGCATCAGGGTGATGCCGGCCGCGTGCATGGCGACGTCGGTGCCGCTGCCCATGGCCATGCCCACGTCGGCGGCCGCCAGCGCCGGCGCGTCGTTCACGCCGTCGCCCACCATGCCGACCACGGCACCGCCGGCGCGCAGCTGCCGCACGGCCTGCGCCTTGTCGCCGGGCAGCACCTCGGCCATCACCTCGCCGTCCTCGGGCTTCAGGCCCAGGCGGCGCGCCATGGCTTCGGCGGCGCCGCGGTTGTCGCCCGAAATCATCACGGCACGGATGCCACGCGCATGCAGCTCGGCCAGCGCGGCGGCGGCGCCGGGCTTGGGCTCGTCGCCAAAGGCCAGCAACGCCATGGCCTGCGGCGGCGTGCCGGCAGGGGTGTCGATCGGCTGCGTGGCCAGTATCGAAACCGTAGCACCTTGCGCTTGCTGCGCCTGCGCCAGTGCCTCGAAAGCCTGCAAATCCACACCCAGTTCGGCCATCCAGCGGGCGCTGCCGATGCGCGCCAGGTGGCCATCCACCCGGCCTTCGGTGCCGCGGCCCGGCACGGCCCGCACGTCGGCCAGCTCGCCGGCGGCGCCGGCGGCCGGCGGCCACAGGCCGCGCTCGCCAGCCAGCGCCAGCACGGCGCGCGCCAGCGGGTGCTCGCTGCCGCTTTGCAGCCGGGCGGCGGTCTGCAACGCGGCGGCCTCGTCGACGCCCGCTGCCGGCAGCAGCGCCAGCAGGCGCGGCTGGCCGACGGTGAGCGTGCCGGTCTTGTCGAAGGCCACGGTGTGCACGCGGTGGGCGACTTCCAGCGCCTCGGCGTCCTTGATCAGGATGCCGAACCTGGCCGCCACACCCGTGCCGGCCATGATGGCCGTCGGCGTGGCCAGCCCCAGCGCGCAGGGGCAGGCGATGACCAGCACCGCCACCGCGCGCATGATGGCCACTTCCAGCCCGGTGCCGCCCAGCAGCCACCAGCCCAGCAGGGTGGCCAGCGCGATCACCAGCACCACCGGCACGAACACCGCCGCCACCTGGTCCACCAGCCGCTGCACCGGCGCCTTGACCGCCTGCGCGTCCTGCACCAGGCGGATGATGTGGGCCAGCACGCTCTCGGCCCCCGCCGCCGTGACCTGCAGCACCACCCGGCCGTCGCCGTTGATCGAACCACCGGTCAGCGCGTCGCCCGCGCCCCTGGCCACCGGCAGCGGCTCGCCGGTGAGCATGGATTCGTCCACCTGGGTGGCGCCTTCGGTCACCCGGCCGTCGGCCGGCACGCGCTCGCCCGGGCGCACCACCAGGCGGTCGCCGGCGCGCAGCTCGTCCACCGGAATGTCCTTTTCGCTGCCGTCCCAGTCGATCAGGTGCGCCACCTCCGGCCGCAGCGCGTGCAGCGCGCGGATGGCGGCCGTGGTCTGGCGCTTGGCGCGCTCTTCCAGCCACTTGCCCAGGCGCACCAGGGTGATGACCACCGCCGCGCCCTCGAAATACAGGTGCGGCTCGTGCCCCGGCGGGTGCGACTTGCCCAGCCACAGCCACATCGACAGCAGCCAGGCCGCCGTGGTGCCGATCGACACCAGCAGCTCCATGTTGCCGCTGCGCGCCTTCAGCGCGTGCCAGGCGGCGCGGTAAAAGCGCGCCCCCAGCCAGAACTGCACCGGCGTGGCCAGCAAGAACTGCACCCAGGCCGGCGGCATCCAGTGCCAGCCCAACGGCATGCCCAGCATCGGCAGCACCAGCGGCGCCGACAGCAGCAGGCCGATGCCCACCGGCGCAAAACCGGCCCAGGGCCCGCCTTCGCCCTCGGCCAGCGCGGCCTCGGCGGCGCGCGGCTCGTAGCCGGCGTCGCGCACGGCGCGGCGCAGCCGCGGGCCCAGGTCATCGGGGTCGCCGGCGAACTGCACGCGCGCCGACTCGGTGGCCAGGTTGACGGCGGCGCTGGCCACGCCGGGCACCTTTTTCAGCGCTTTTTCGACGCGCGCCACGCAACTGGCGCAGGTCATGCCGCCGACGCCCAGATCCAGGGTGGAGGTGGTGGAAGTGTTCATGGCGCCAGTCTGAACCTTTCCATGATGGCAATGTCAAGGGCTGTGATGCGGGGTGCGCCGCAAGCGGACAACCGGGCAGCCGAGCAACCAGACGCGAAGGACGCGAAAAATGCGCGAAGGGCGCAAAAGAAGAATTCGGGGCTTTCTTCGTCCTCTGCGCATGGAAGGTCAGAGCCTCGCATCACGCGCTTGACATTGCCATCATAGGAAGGTTCATCATCCAGACTTTTCAACGGAGCACCTCATGGATCAGACTTTCACCGTCACCGGCATGACCTGCGGCCACTGCGAGGCCAGCGTGAAGCGCGCGCTGCTGCAAATCGACCCTGGCGCCCAGGTGCAGATCGACCGCAGCCAGAACAAGGTCCAGGTCAGCGGCGGCACGCAGCCGCGCGAGGCGCTGGCCACCGCCATCCGCGAGGAAGGCTACGAAGTGGCGGCCTGAGCGTGAGGCCTGAGGCCACGCCGATCAACATCGGCCGGGCCGCGCGCGCCTCGGGCGTGTCGGCCAAGATGGTGCGCCACTACGAATCGCTCGGCCTGCTGGGCGAGGTGGCGCGCACCGACAGCGGTTACCGCCAGTACCGCGCGGCCGACGTGCACACGCTGCGCTTCATCCGCCGCGCGCGCGAGCTGGGCTTTTCGATGGCCGAGATCGCCGAGCTGGTGAGCCTGTGGCACGACCGCGGCCGCGCCAGCGCCGACGTCAAGCACATCGCCCAGCGCCATCTGGCCGAGCTGGAACAACGCATCGCCGCCCTGCAGGACATGCGCCGCACGCTGGACGATCTGCTGTGCCACTGCCACGGCGACGCCCGGCCCGACTGCCCGATCCTGGACGAGCTGGCCGCCGGCAGCTCCCGGCCTGAACGCGCATAGCCCAGGGAACCTCTGCATAAGCTCTCGCGGCAAGCAGGCGCTGCGGATCGGGATGGGATGCAAGGCGCGAACCGCAGCGATGGCCGCGGCCATCGCGAGGATTTGCAACGCCGCAGCCCGCCCGAGACCGCAGATGCCTGCGGCGCAGGAGCTTATGCAGCGGAGCCCCAGCCTTCGTGCAACTTTACAAACCGACATGCGCGGGCCAAGTGCCCGACACATGCGCCGCGCACACTGCCTGGCAACCGGAACGCCGTGGCATGTCGCCCGGCTCGGCCGCACCCGCCACCGCGGGTCCCGCTCCTGAAAGGACCGTCGCATGAAACCGCATCGCAAACACCTCCTGCTGGCCACCCTGCTGGCCGCCTCCAGCACCCTGGCGCTGGCACAGACCCCCGCCGCCGGCGACGCCCCGGCGCAGCCCGCCCGCGCCGAGCGCATGGACCCGGCCCGCATGCAGCAGCGCATGGCCGAGCGCCACGCCCAGCGCCTGGACAAGCTCAAGGCCGAGCTCAAGCTCAGCCCGGCGCAGGAAGGCGCCTGGAACCAGTTCAGCGCCGCCATGCAGCCGCCCGCGCTGGGCGCGCGCGGCCCCGCCAGCCGGGCCGACTTCGCCAAGCTCAGCACGCCCGAGCGCATCGACCTGATGCAAAAGCGCGCCGACGAGCGCCACGCCCGCATGAAGCAGCGCGGCGACGCCACCAAGGCCTTCTACGCCCAGCTCACCCCCGAGCAGCAAAAGAGCTTCGACAGCCGTGCCCAGCGCGCCGGGCGTAGCGAGGGCTGGCACGGCGGCCACGGCGAGCACCGCGGCTGGGGCCGCGGCATGGGGCCGGGCCCACGCTGAACATCGGCAGCACCGCATCCGCCGCGTCCCGCGCGGCCCGACGCCAGCACGGCCCCAGGTCCTGCTGGCGTTGTTGCACCGGAGCGGCGCATGCACAGGCCGGACTCGGGCTCGGTGAGCGCGACCGTTTGACCGTCAAATCAAGGTCTATCGCCCGCACATTCAGCGCCAGGAGCTATACTTTTTGATATTCACTGGCGCTCCCGCTGTGACGAGCCCGCGAAACTGGCCTTAAGCTGCGGTCCGTGACCCAACACCTCCCACCCCCCTTGCCGCCGCGCCCGGCGCGCGGCACCCTGACCTTGCCGGCCGTGCGCGCGGTGGACCTTGGCGCGCCGCTGCACTGGCTGGCCCTGGGCTGGCGCGACCTGTGGCGCGTCGGCCTGCCCAGCCTGCTGTATGGCGCGGCGCTGGCAGGCTTCGGCGCCCTGCTGGTGCTGCTGGCCGGCCAGCAGTTCTGGCTGCTGTCGGGGGCGTTTTCCGGCTTTCTGGTGGTGGCGCCGGTGCTGGCCACCGGGCTGTACGCGCTGTCACGCGCGCTGGAGCGCGGCGAGCCGGCCAACTGGACCACCGTGCGCAAGACCTGGACGCGCTGGCAGTACTCGCGCTACGCCGTCCACGGCGGCTACTGGAGCCTGGTGCGCTTTGGCGTGTTGCTGGCGCTGGCCGGTACCGGCTGGGTGCTGACCTCGGCCGCGCTCATCACCGCGCTGGCGCCGCAGCCGGTGCACACGCCGCTGGACTTCGCGCGCCACGTGGTGCTGGCCCCGGGTGGCCACCTGTTCGAGCTGTGGCTGACGTTGGGCGGACTGATGGCGGCGCCGCTGTTCGCCTCCAGCGTGGTGGCCATGCCGCTGCTGCTGGACCGCCGCGTCGACGTGCTGCAGGCAGTGCTGACCAGCTGGCAGGCGGTGCTGCGCAACCCCGGCGCGCTGGCGCTGTGGGCGGCGCTCATCATGGGCCTGACGCTGCTGGGCATGGCCACCGCGCTGCTGGGCCTGATCGTCGTGCTGCCCTGGCTGGGCCATGCCAGCTGGCACGCCTACCGCGCGCTGGTCGACGCCGGCGGCCTGCCCGAGCGCCTGCCGCCCGAAGGAGGCTCCTGATGTTCGGCTTCAGCGAGGAGCAGATCGCCTGGTTCGGCCTGACCTTCGGCGTCAGTGCCTTCATCCTCTACATGCTGTTCATCATCGGCCAGCTGGCCTGGGAGTCCAAGGCCGGCAAGTTCGGCACCTTCGTGCTGTTCCTGGCCCTGGCCTTCGGCATGCTCGGCTTCGTCGCCAAGGGCGTGATCCAGTGGATCATCGAGAAGTGACGGCGTGCTCGTCCGGCAGGGGCGCCTGGAGCAAGGCCTGCAGCTCGGTCGGCAGGGTGCGGTAGTCGTACGCGCGATCCTCGGTGATCGGCACCAGCTCCAGTTCCTCGCCCGCCTCGGTCAGGTAGTCATAGCCCTGCGCCTGAAAGCGCTGGTCCGGATCCAGCGACTTGTAGAAGTCCCGCCGCCGGATGCGATCGGCGTGATGGATCATCTTCAGGTGGTACAGGTGGTAGTGGAGCATCGCATGGCGACGCGGCTGCCGGCTTGCCTCCAGCAGCACGTCCGGGACCCAGGAGCCGTGCAGCTGCGCCGTGCGATCAAACGCCACCACGTGCGGCAGCTTCAACATCCGGGCATCGTTCTTGGCCCACCACGGACCGTCGACCCGGTAGCGGTCGGGCCCGTCCCACAGCTCCCGGCGCGACACGCTCAGCATCCAGAAGCCAAGCGCATCCAGCGCCTTGGCAAGCGCCCGCAGACCGTTGACGAACAGCCGCTCGAAGCGCTCATCCGCATCGCACACCAGCACCCACTGCGCGCCGTGACGGCGCGCGGCTTCCAGCAGCCGGCGCTTGTTCTCACGCTCGTTCCAGACATGCGGATGGGTGGCCGGGTTTTCGATCAGCTCCAGCAGCGCGGGCTCGCGGCGGATGATCCGGTGGGTGTCGTCGGTCGAGCCATCGTCCAGCACGATGAAGCCATCGACATGCTCGCGCAGATGCTCCAGGCAGCCCGGCAGGTCGCGCTGCTCGTTGTGCACCTGCATGACGCAAAGCAGGCGCGGTGCATCCACCGGCTTGTGGCTCGCTGGTGGCACGCAGCGAAGGCAGATCGGCAACGCTGGCTGAAGCTGGGTGAAGCGACCGCAAACCGGGCAGCGCAGCCGCGAAGGCACCGCGAACGCCGGGTTGCCGACCGCCGGAACCGCCCATGAAGCCACCTCGGGAGCGGCCTTGCCTGGCATGCCGTCCACCGGCCATGCGCGGCGGGAAAAAGACCGTCCCCAGTCCATGCCCGGGTTGGCCACCGGCGTGGCCGGCGAGCATTTACGGAAGTCGGCCGCCGCGTCAAAGTCCGGACTGGGCCCCCGCGGCTCGTCCGACAGGTGCAGCAGCTGCATCCGCGGGCAACCCAGCAGCCGGGCGCCGTTCATCGCCAGGCGGGCACGCAGGTTGTCGTCGTCACCTCCCCAGCCACGCAGGCTCTCGTCGTAGCCCTGAATGCTTTCCAGTTCCTGCCGCGCCAGCGCGATCGAACCGTAGAGCTTGAACGGATCGCGGGCATTCGGCGCCTGCGCGTCGAACGCGGCCGAGGCACCGAGTTCCCGCAACTGCGCATACGTCCCGAACGCGACGCGCCCCAGCGCCACCCCGCGAGGCTCCGCCCTGACCGTGCCGAGCGCCTGCGCCGGCACATCGGTGACGAACATGGATTCGGGCGAGCAGATCAGCACCACCTCGTGCGACGCATGCCTGACGCCGACGTTGATGGCCTTGCATGGGGGCTGCCATCCATGGGGCTGGTCGTTGACGAGGATCTGCCAGCGGATATCGGGGTACTGCCTGGCCAGCTCGATCACGCCTGACTCGGACGCGTTCTCGTCCATGGCGACCACCACCTCGACCCACGGTCGGGCAAGGTAGCGGCGGTTGAGCGGCAACACCTTCTGAAAATCGGCAAGTTTCCTGAAAAACGGCAAGACGATGCTGATCATGTCCTGTGCTGGATCGCTGGAAAAAAGAACCGGCCGGCTACTGCGGCCCCATCGCGCGGTCTGGTCATGGGATCGACGTCCGTGATACCGATCAGGCCAGCACGCAAGCCTCGCACGGAACCCGTGCCGGGACAAGCCTGTGGATGTTTCCCGCATAACGAGGCGTTTATCCACAGACCAGCGCCAAGGGCTCGACTTGTGCCCGTCGCGTCGATCCGTCCATGGCGGCTTATCCACAGCGCCCGGCGGCACCCAAGTGCCTGTCGTCACGACCGAATTCTGCTCTGTCCACAAAAGCGCAGGGGCTCTACTACGACTACTACTTGTTCATGAAGAAAACAGGAAACAAGCCGGAACAACTCCAGCGCCCGGCCGCCCTGTTCGGCCGCAGCCTGGCGCGCGGCGACTGTTAAGATCGCAAGGCTTTTTCGCTCCCTGCCTGCTGCGGGGACGAGGTTCCGACTCCCCCGCCATGTCCGTTGCCGTCGCCGGCCGCAGCCCCACCACTTTCGAGATCAAGAGCGCCAGCCTGGCGCTGCTGACCTTGCGCCTGAAGTCGCCCGATCTGGCGCGGCTGGGCGAGGAGCTGCACGCCCAGTACGGCGACATGCCCGATTTCTTCGAGGACGACGGCGTGGTGCTCGATCTGTCCACCCTGCCGGCCGAGCAGACGGGCAGCGAGATCGACTTTCAGCAGCTGGGCGAGCTGCTGCAGGCGCGCCGGCTGCGCCTGCTGGCGGTGCGCGGCGGCAGCGCCGCGCAGCACGAGGCGGCGCGCGCCATCGGCTTGCTGCTGGCGCCCGATCTGCGCGCGCCGCCGGCGCCGGTATCCGAGGCCACGCGCACCGAGCCGGCCGCGGCCGAGCCGCCGCCGCCGGGCGCGCTGGTGATCGAGCGGCCCCTGCGCTCGGGCCAGCAGGTGTACGCGCGCGGGCGCGACCTGGTGCTGCTGGCCATGGTCAACCCGGGGGCCGAGGTGATTGCCGACGGCCACATCCACGTCTACGCGCCGCTGCGCGGGCGCGCCATCGCGGGCGCGCGCGGCTGGGCCGAGGCGCGCGTGTTCGCGCTGGAGATGCGGCCCGACCTGGTGTCCATCGCCGGCGTCTACCGCACCGGCGACGAACCCCTGCCGCCCAGCGTGTGGGGCCAGCGCGCCAGCGTGCGCCTGGCCAGCACCGAGGCCGGCGACAAGCTGATCTTTGAACCCGTCGCGGGTTGAGAGCCTGTGAAAAAATACCTCACGCCCGCCCGAGCCGCCAAAACACGCCCGCTCGTCGTTGCAAATCCTCGCCGTAGCTCCAGCTACGGCGAGGATTTGCGCCTCGATCGGACGCGTTTTGACGACCCTTTCGGACGCGATCAATTTATTCACAGGCTCTGAGACCGCGCGGCGACGACTGTTTTCATTTCCTAGGCGAGACCGACATGGCAAGAATCGTTGTGGTGACCTCCGGCAAGGGTGGCGTGGGCAAGACCACCACCAGCGCCGCGTTCGCGTCCGGGCTGGCGCTCAAGGGACACAAGACGGCGGTGATCGACTTCGACGTCGGCCTGCGCAACCTGGACCTCATCATGGGTTGCGAGCGCCGCGTGGTGTACGACTTCGTCAACGTGATCCAGGGCGAGGCCAACCTGAACCAGGCGCTGATCAAGGACAAGCAGTGCGACAACCTGTTCGTGCTGGCGGCCAGCCAGACGCGCGACAAGGACGCGCTGACCAAGGAAGGCGTGGAGAAGGTGCTCAAGGATCTGGCGGCGATGGACTTCGAGTACATCGTCTGCGACTCGCCCGCCGGCATCGAGACCGGCGCGCTGCTGGCCATGCACTTCGCCGACGAGGCGCTGATCGTCACCAACCCCGAGGTCTCCAGCGTGCGCGACTCCGACCGCATCCTGGGCATGCTGGGCAGCAAGACGCAGCGCGCCATCGAGGGCAAGGACCCCGTCAAGGAGCACCTGCTGATCACGCGCTACAACCCCACCCGCGTGGCCGACGGCCAGATGCTGAGCCTGGAGGACATCCAGGACATCCTGCGCGTCAAGCTGATCGGCGTCATCCCCGAGAGCGAGGCCGTGCTGCAGGCCTCCAATCAGGGCCTGCCGGCGGTGCACCTGAAGGGCAGCGACATCGCCGGCGCCTACATGGACGTGATCGAGCGCTTTCTGGGCGCCGAGGTGCCGATGCGCTACATCGAGGCCGAGAAGCCCGGCTTCTTCAAGCGCCTGTTCGGGGGGCGCTGAGGCCATGTCCTTCCTGTCATTCTTCCTGGGCGAGAAGAAGAAAACCGCCAGCGTCGCCAAGGAGCGGCTGCAGATCATCCTGGCGCACGAGCGCGCCGGCCGCAGCGCCGCCGAACCCGACTACCTGCCCGACCTGCAGCGCGACCTGATCGCGGTGATCAGCAAGTACGTCAGGATCGATCCCAAGGACATCAAGGTACACCTGGAGCGCCAGGACGACCTGGAAGTGCTCGAAGTGAAGATCGAGCTGCCCGAAAAGAAAACCGATTGAGCAATCAATAGGCTTTTGGCTCTGACTGGGCAAGCGCCAGAAGCTATTTTTTGTATAGCATTCAATCGGTTGGCGGGCGCTCCCGTATCATCGGGCGTCCCCCAAGCCCAACCCCGTCCCACCGCGCCATGCCCTCGCCCGTCGACTCCGGCGACGAATCGCCACTGCGTCCCCCCGAGACGGACCACGGCCTGGGCCGCTGGCTGCTGGCGGCCGTGCTGGTACTGGTGATCGTCGGCGGCGCCTGGCGCGCCTACCAGTGGCTGGTGAGCGACGTCGAGCGCCGTCGCGCGGCTGTCACCGAACCGGTGGTGCCGGCCGCCGTGCCGGCTGCCCCGGTCGCGCCGCCCGCCCCCGCCACGCCGGCCGGGGGCCGCACCGTCGCGCCGGCGCAGGCCAGCACACCTGCCGAGGCGCCCGCGCCCGCCGTCATCGGCCAGGCCATCCACCGCTGCCGCGTCGACGGCCAGGTGACCTACACCAATCAGCCTTGCGCCGAGGGCACCGAAGACCTGCCCACGCCGGCGTTGGGCGCCGATCCCAACGGGGTCGTCGGCCTGGCCGGCGACAGCGTGCCGGCAACCTTGCCCGCGGGCCTCAGCCTGGAGGGCGCCAGCCACAGCCAGCGCGACGCCGTCTGCGCCTACCTGGCGGCCGAAATCGCACGCCTCGATTTCGAGTTCCAGCAAGCCCTGCCGCCTCCCGTGCTGGACCACCTGTCGACGCGACTGACCAGTCTGCGCGCCCAGCACCGGGCCGCCGAGTGCGTGGCCGCAGGCGCGCCCGGCGGCGCCCGCCCCGCCCCCGCGCGCCAACGCGCACCTACCCCCGTGGCGGACGAGAAGCGCACCCGCTGAGTTCACGATCGCTCCTAAAATCAGAGCGCCTTGCGCATGCCCCATAAGCGTCACGACCCGCATGGGCAAGACCTCGGCCTGGGAGGGATGCCGCGGTGCCTTGCCGACACCCGGCGCGCCGACCGGACACGCCGAGTTCGTCAGGGCCTGGGCGCTGACGGTGGCGCCGACGGCGTGCCGCCCGCCGCTGGCGCGGAGGCGGGCGCCGCCGGGTCCGGCGCGGGCGGCGTCAGGTCGGCCGGCGGGGATGCGCGACCGCCGCCGAACGCGCCTCCCGAGTGGTCCGTGCCGCGCTCACCCTGGACCGGGGCACCGGTGGTGCGTGGCGCGGTCGGCGCCTGCGCGCGGCTGGTCGAGGGCGCCACGGGCGCGCCCTGCGCGGCCGCCGGCAGGTTCCAGGACAGGGCCGTGGTCATGAGCACGGCGGCGGCCGTGCGAGACAGCATGCGTTGAGACATGGGATCACCTTTCCATCGTTGAACACCCGGCCAGTCTGCCGCCTATCGGGCTTACAAACACGGTCGCCCATGTTCGAGTTGTAAAGATGTGAATGCCCACTGACATGATGTCGACCCGGCCCTTCGGCAGTTCGGCGTGGCGCACGGGTCAGTGCCGTCCGGGGCGCGGCCACGTGCCGGAGCGAGCCGAAAATCTGGCAGAAAAACACCGATCCGACTAAAATATGCGGTTACCTTCGAAACCTGCAGGTGTCTGGTGGGTGCAGTGGCGGAACGTCGGGGTTCGTCCATGCGTGGTTTGCGGTGTCGGCTTGCGCATCCACGGCCTTTCCATTCCACCTGTCCGTGGCGGTGCGTGCGTGATGCCTGCCCGCCGATGACGCCGGTCGGTTCTTCAGGCGCCGCACCGCCTTCAGGCGGAGCCCGGCGGCCCCTGCATCCGGCCCGAGCCCGACCTTGGCGCGCCGCGCTGCCCGGCCTGTGGGCAACCCGGTGGCGCCCGTATCCGCATTCATGATTTAGGAGCAACGCATGGCCAAGGAAGAACTGATCGAGATGCAAGGCATCGTCAACGAGGTGCTGCCGGACACGCGCTTTCGTGTCACGCTGGACAACGGCCACGAGCTGGTGGCCTATTCCGCCGGCAAGATGAAGAAGAACCACATCCGCATCCTGGCGGGTGACCGGGTGTCGCTTGAGCTGTCGCCCTACGACCTGACCAAGGGCCGCATCAGCTTCCGTCACCTGGAGCGCCGCGGTCCGGCACCGGCGGGTGGCGCGGCCCCGCGTCGCCGTCGCTGACCGGCCCTCCCCGGGCGCGCCTGCGCGCCCCGCCACGAGACGCGCGATGACCCCTGCCGATGCCGTGGACGTCGCCTTCGCCGCCCAGCCGCGCGAGGGTTTCCTGCCGCCGCAGCAGCGCCCGCACGCCGCGCTCGATCGCCCTTTGCCGATCGGCTGGGGCCAGACCAATTCACAGCCCACCACGGTGGCCAACATGTTGCGGCTGCTGCAGGTGGCGCCCGGCATGCGGGTGCTCGATGTTGGCGCCGGCTCCGGCTGGACCACGGCGCTGCTGGCGCACCTGGTCGGCCCGCGGGGCCAGGTGCACGGCGTGGAACGGGTGCCCGAGCTGGTGCGCTTTGGCGCCGACAATCTGGCCGCCACCGGCCAGCCCTGGGCCCGCATCGTGGCCGCCGAGCCGGGCGTGTTCGGCCTGCCGGCGCTGGCCCCGTTTGACCGCATCCTGGTGTCGGCCGAGGCCGACGCGCTGCCGCAGGGCCTGCTCGATCAGCTGGCCGACGGCGGCCTGATGGTCATCCCGGTGGGCGGCACCATGCAGCGCGTGCAGCGGCGTGGCGCCGACATCGACGTGAGCGAGCACGGCGAATACCGCTTCGTGCCCCTGCTCTGATCCCAGCCACCGCCGGCCAGGCCGACCTCTACCAGGACGCCAGGCGCTGCCCGTCGTAGCGCACGAAGGCGCCGCTGTCGGCCAGCGTGAGCGCCGCCAGCGCGCGGCGCAGGCCGGCGACGCTGTCGCCCATCGCCACCGGCGCCTGCGCGCCACCCATGTCGGTCCGCACCCAGCCCGGATGGAACGCGGCGAATACCGCCCGCGGATAGCTGTGGCGGGCCGACGCCACCGCCATGTTCAGCGCCGCCTTGCTGACGCGGTACAGCCAGGCGTTGCTGGCGTCCACCTCGCCGATGCGGCCCATGGTGCTGGAGACGAAGCCGAAGCGCCCGCCCGCCGCCTCCACCAGCGGCGCCACCTGCGGGATGGCCTGCATGGCGCCCCGCACGTTGGCGTGCATCACGCGGTCGAACTCGGGCGCGGTGGGCGGCTGGCGGGCGTCGGCGCGCGTGCACATCACGCCGGCCACATACCAGGCGGTGTCGAGCTGCTCACCGTCAAGCTGCCAGGCCAGGCCGCTGATGCTGGCCGGATCGGCCACGTCCAGCCGCAGCGCCTGCGCGCCCAGCGCGCGCAAGGCTTGCAGGCCGGCGTCCGAGCGGGCGGTGGCGATCACGCGCTCGCCGGCGGCCAGCGACTGGCGCGCCAGCTCCAGGCCGATGCCGCGCGAGGCGCCGAGGATCAGGGTGGTGGGCATGGGGCGGTGGCGGCCGTCAGCGCAGGTGGTGGGCCAGCCCTTCGTCGGCCAGCTGGGCGCGGTAGCGCTCGCGCGCCTGCGCGTCGGTTTCGGTGATCACCGCGCTGCCCAGCTGCGCGCGCAACATGGCGTTCATCGACGGGAAGCTGCCCGGCGCCACGCGCGCCTCGGGCCACCACAGGCGGGCGCGCAGCAGGGCCTTGGGGCAGTGCAGGTAGGCTTCGCGCACGGCGACCTCGATCACCAGGCGCGGGGGCTTGACGCCCTCGGCGGCAAAGCGGTCGATGAAGCCGCGCTCCTCGCGCAGCCGCGCCGTGCCGTTGACGCGCAGCACCTCGTCGAGCCCCGGCACCAGGAACAGCAGGCCGATGCGCGGATCGGCCAGCAGGTTCTCCCGCGTGTCCAGGCGGTTGTTGCCGGTGGCGTCGGGGATCAGCAGCGTCTGCGCGTCCGCCAGTTGCACGAAGCCCGGCAGGCCGCCGCGCGGCGAGGCGTCGGCCAGCGCGCCGCCCGCGCCCACGCTGGCGATCACGCACAGCGGCGCGTGCGCGACAAAGCGCCGCATGGTCTCGTCCAGCCGGTCGGTCTGCTTGGCCAGCGAGCGGGCGCTGGCCGCCGGGTAGAGCGCACGCAGCGCGTCGAGCGACTCGATCATCGGGCGACTCCGATCAGAATGCAGGTCAAACAGGCCGTTGGCGCCCGTCCGTCGAGCGCCAACAGCTACGGTATTTATAGTATTTCGAGTGCCACGGCGGTCGCCTCGCCACCGCCGATGCACAGCGTGGCCAGGCCCTTGCGCAGGCCGCGCGCCTTCAGGGCGTGGATCAGTGTCACCATGATGCGCGCGCCGCTGGCGCCGATGGGGTGGCCCAGCGCGCAGGCGCCGCCGTTGACGTTGACCTTCTCGTGCGGCACCTTCAAATCGTGCATCAGCGCCATCGGCACCACGGCAAAGGCCTCGTTGATCTCCCACAAATCCACGTCGCCCACCTGCCAGCCGGCCTTGGTCAGCGCCTTTTCGGTGGCGCCGATGGGTGCGGTGGAGAACCACTCCGGCTCCTGCGCGTGCGTGGCGTGGCTGACGATCTTCGCCAGCGGTTTGCAGCCCAGCTTCTTGGCCGTCGATTCGCGCATCAACACCATGGCGGCGGCGCCGTCGTTGATGCTGGAGCTGGCCGCCGCCGTCACCGTGCCGTCCTTCCTGAAGGCCGGCTTGAGCGTCGGAATGCGATCGATGTTGATCTTGCCCGGGCCTTCGTCGGTGCCGACCACGCGCTCGCCCTTGCGGTCCTTCAGCGTGACGGGGGCGATCTCGGCCGTGAATGCTCCTGATTGAATAGCTGCTTGCGCACGCTGGACGCTGGCGATGGCGAAATTGTCCTGTTGCTGGCGGGTGAACTGGTACTTGGCGGCGCAGTCCTCGCCAAAGGTGCCCATGCTGCGGCCGGGCTCGTAGGCGTCCTCCAGGCCGTCGAGCATCATGTGGTCGAAGATGCGGTCGTGTCCCATGCGGTAGCCGCCGCGGCCCTTTTGCAGCAGGTAGGGCGCGGCGGTCATGCTCTCCATGCCGCCGGCCACCAGCACGTCGTGGCTGCCCGCGATGAGCATGTCGTGCGCGAACATGGCCGCGCGCATGCCCGAGCCGCACATCTTGGACAGCGTGACCGCCCCCGCGCTCTTGGGCAGTCCGCCCTTGAAGGCGGCCTGGCGCGCCGGCGCCTGGCCCTGCCCGGCCAGCAGGCAGTTGCCGAACAGCACTTCGGTGACGAGTTCGGGCTGAATGCCGGCGCGCTCGACGGCGGCGCGGATGGCCACCCCGCCCAGGTCGTGCGCGGCGAGGTTGGCGAAATCGCCCTGGAAGCTGCCCATGGGGGTGCGGGCGGCGGAGACGATGACGATGGGGTCGGACATGGTTTTTCCTTTCAGGCGGTCAAATGGGGGAACGAGGGGCTCAGGCGCTCATTCTGGAACGGGCGTCAGGGGGGCCAGCGCATCGGGCGGGCCGGCGGGCGTGTCGTGGCGCGCGGCGCGCGCGTCGACCAGCTCGGGCGCGCCGGCCACGCCGCCGTTGAAGTCGAAGCGCCGGTGCGTGCCATAGGGGTAGAAGTCGATCACTTCGCCGCGGCGGATGCGCGCCTGGTGCTCCTGCCAGAACTCGGGCGTCAGCAGCTCGGCGTGGTGGCGCAGGAACACCTCGCGCACGCGTGGGTGCCCCAGCAGGAAGGGCGCGAAGGTCTCGGGAAACACGTCGCTCCTGGCCACGCTGTACCAGACCTCGCCCGACAGCTCGTCCTCCTCGCTGCGCGGCGGTGGCACGTGGCGGAACTGGCAGTCGGTGACGTATTCGATCTCGTCGTAGTCGTAGAACACCACCTTGCCGTGGCGCGTGACGCCGAAGTTCTTGTAGAGCATGTCGCCGGGGAAGATGTTGGCCGCCACCAGGTCCTTGATGGCGTTGCCGTATTCGATGACGGCGTGCTCCAGCTGGGCACTGGCGGCGGCGTCGCCCGGGCCGGCGTCCAGCGCTTCCTGCAGGTACAGGTTGAGCGGCAGCATGCGCCGCTCGATGTAGGCGTGCGCGATGATGACCTCGGTCTGGCCGTCGCCGTCGCGGTCGGAGATCTCCAGCCCGCTGGCGGCGTGCTGCCGCAGCTCGTCGATCAGCTCGTCGGTGAAGCGCTGGCGCGGAAAGGCCAGCTGCGAGAACTCCATGGTGTCGGCCATGCGCCCCACCCGGTCGTGGCGCTTGACCAGCTGGTACTTGGCGCGCACCTGCTCGCTCGTGGTCTCCTTGGGCGCGGCGAAGCGGTCGCGGATCACCTTGAACACGTAGGGAAAGCTGGGCAGGTCGAACACCAGCATCACCATGCCCTTGATGCCGGGCGCGATGCGGAACTTGTCCGTTGAATGGCGCAAGTGCCACAGCAGGTCGCGATAAAACAGGTTCTTGCCCTGCTTGGCCAGGCCCAGTGCGTTGTAGATCTCGGCGCGCGGCTTGCGCGGCATCAGGCTGCGCAGGAACTGCACGTAGGCGGACGGGATTTCCATGTCCACCATGAAGTAGGCGCGCGAGAAGCTGAACAGGATGGCCAGGTCGTCCTCGCCGAACAGCGCGGCGTCGACATGCACCGTGCCCGGCGTGCGGTGCAGGATGGGCAGGGCGAACGGGATTTCGCGAAAACCGTTGATCAGCTTGCCGACCAGGTAGGCGCCCTTGTTGCGGAAGAACAGGCTGCTGAGCACCTGCAGCTGGAAGTTGGGCCGCGCCTTGTCACCGCCCAGCTCGCGCCGCATGGCGCGCGCCACGCAGCCGGCGTCGCGCGCCAGGTCGTCCCAGCGGCAGCGCAACTGGCAGGATTCCAGCAGCGCGCGCACCGCCTGCTCCAGCGACGCGTCGCCGGGGTAGAAGGCGCGGAAGGTGGGCGGCGCCTTCGGGTCCTCGGACTCCATGTACTCGGTGCTGATGGCCGGGCGCACGAAGATGAAGTCGTTGTGGAAGTAGCTGCGGTGCAGGATGCGCGTGGTGACCGAGTTGAAGAAGGTCTCGGCCAGCTCGGGCTGCGGGTGCGTCACCAGCATGCCGATGTACAGCAGCTTGACCTGGTGCCACACCTCCATCGGCTGCTGGTGGGCGCCAAACTCGCGCTCCAGGCGTTTCTGGCATTCGCGCACGCGCAGGTCGTAGAACTCGATGCGCTCGCGCTGGGCGCGCTGCTGGCCGTGCCAGTCGCCGGTCTCGAAGCGGTGCTTGGCGCGCGCCGACTCGGTGCGAAACAGCCGGTAGTGCCGGTTGAAGCCGTCGATCATCGCCTGCGCGATGTCCCGCGCCAGGGCCGAATCGATGGCCGGCAGGCTCACGGCCTCACTCCTCGGCGCTGGGGTCGGCGGCGGCGCGCGGATAGCGCTTGATGGCCTGGCGGTAGACGTCCACCACCTCGCTGGTGGCCGACATGGTGACGCCCAGGTCCTTGACCAGGCCGTCCTTCAGGCCGTAGCACCAGCCATGCACCGACACCTGCTGGCCGCGCGCCCAGGCGTCCTGCAGCACGGTGGTTTCGGCGATGTGGCCGACCTGCTCGATCACGTTCATCTCGCACAGCGCGTCTTCCTGCGCGTGCGCGCACAGGTGCATCAACCGGCCGCGGTGGCGCATCTTGACGTCATGCACGTGGCGCAGCCAGTTGTCGGCCAGGCCCACGCGGTCCTCGCGCAGCACCGCCAGCACGCCGCCGCAGCCGTAGTGGCCGACCACCATGATGTGCTCGACCTGGAGCACGTCGACCGCGAACTGGATCACCGACAGCGCGTTGAGGTCGGAGCTGACCACCACGTTGGCCACGTTGCGGTGCACGAACACCTCGCCCGGCGCCAGGCCGGTGACCTGATTGGCCGGCACGCGGCTGTCGGAGCAGCCGATCCACAGGTACTTGGGCGACTGCTGCTTGGCCAGGCTCTGGAAGAAGCCCGGCTGCTCGCGCTCCATCCGGGTGGCCCAGACGCGGTTGGCGTCGATCAGGTGTTGCAGGGACGAGGGCATGGCGGACAGGTGGCTGAGGGGCTTGGCGCCCGCGGCGGGCGGGCGGCGGGTCGGCGCGCGGGCCGGGTCACATGGTTTCGGCGAACAGCTCGCGTCCGATCAGCATGCGGCGGATCTCGCTGGTGCCGGCGCCGATCTCGTACAGCTTGGCGTCGCGCCACAGGCGGCCCAGCGGGTACTCGTTGATGTAGCCGTTGCCGCCGAACAGCTGGATGCCGTCGCCGGCCATCCTGGTGGCCATCTCGGCCGTCCACAGAATGACCGAGGCGCAGTCCTTGCGCACCTGGCGCACGTGCTCGGCGCCCAGCGCGTCCAGGTTCTTGCCGATGGTGTAGAGAAAGGCGCGGCCGGCCTGCAGCACGGTGTACATGTCGGCCACCTTGCCCTGCACCAGCTGGAACTCGCCGATGCTCTGGCCGAACTGCTTGCGGTCGTGGATGTAGGGCACCACGTTGTCCATCACCGCCTGCATGATGCCGACGGGGCCGCCGGCCAGCACGGCGCGCTCGTAGTCCAGGCCGCTCATCAGCACCTTGGCGCCCATGTTCAGGCCGCCCAGGATGTTGGCCTCGGGCACCTCGACGTTCTGGAACACCATCTCGCCGGTGTGGCTGCCGCGCATGCCCAGCTTGTCGAGCTTCTGCGCGGTGGAAAAGCCCTTCATGCCCTTCTCGACGATGAAGGCGGTGACGCCGCGCGCGCCCAGCTCGGGCTCGGTCTTGGCGTAGACCACCATGGTGTCGGCGTCGGGGCCGTTGGTGATCCACATCTTGCTGCCGTTGAGCAGGTAGTAGCCGCCCTTGTCCTCGGCGCGCAGCTTCATGCTGATCACGTCGCTGCCGGCGCCCGGCTCGCTCATGGCCAGCGCGCCCACGTGCTGGCCGCTGATCAGCTTGGGCAGGTATTTCTGCTTCTGCGCCTCGCTGCCGTTGCGCTTGATCTGGTTGACGCACAGGTTGCTGTGCGCGCCGTAGGACAGGCCGATGGAGGCGCTGGCGCGGCTAATCTCCTCCATGGCGATCATGTGCGCCAGGTAGCCCATGTCGGCGCCGCCGTACTGCTCGGGCACGGTGATGCCCAGCACGCCGAGTTCGCCCATCTTGGGCCACAGGTCCATCGGGAACTGGTCGCTGCGGTCCACCTCGGCGGCGCGCGGGGCGATCTCGGCCTGCGCGAAGTCGCGCACGGCGTCGCGCAGCGCGTCGATGTCGTCACCAAGCTGGAAGTTCAGGCCGGGCAGGTTGCTCATGGGGGTCTCCTTGACAAGAAAGATGTAATCAGTAGTGCTTGGGCACCGGCACCAGGGTCTGCTGCATCAGCGCGCAGGGGCCTTCCCGGCCAGCGTCGTCGACGTGGGTGACCTCGGCACTGGTGATGATCAGGCGCCGCCCCGGCTTGACCACGCGACCGATGGCGCGCAGCGCGCCGCCCTGGTGGCTGCCCAGGAAGTTGATCTTGTATTCGGCCGTGACGACCTCCATGCCCTCGGGCGCCAGCGTCAGGCCGGCATAGCCGCCGGCGATGTCGGCCACCGCGCCCATGGCGCCGCCGTGAAAGCCGTCCTGCTGCTGCGTCACGCGGTCGGAATAGGGCAGCCAGATCTCGACCAGGCCCGGCTCGACCCGGCGCAGCTCGGCGCCCAGGTGGCGCATCATGCCCTGGCGGGCAAAGCTGTCGGCCACGCGCTGAAAGAGGGTGGAGGGGGCGGCGTGGGTGCTCATGGCAGGCCTCGATTGTGATTGACGTTTACGTAAACGTCAATCAGACTTTGATCTTGCTGGCGGGGCGCGGCTGCTGGCGTGCCAGCAGCGAACGGGCCTCCCTCTCGTGCTCGCTCACCTCGGCCAGCGTGGCCTGCAACTCGGCCAGCTGGGCCTCCAGTTGGGCGCGGTGCTGCCCCAGCACCTGCAGGTACTTGCGCAGCTGGGGGCCGGTGTCGCGCGGGCTGTCGTACATGTCGATCAACTCGCGCGCCTCGGTCAGCGACAGGCCCAGGCGCTTGGCGCGCAGGGTCAGCTTCAGGCGCGTGCGGTCGCGGCTGGAATACACCCGCTGACGCCCGCCGGGGCCGGCACGCTCGGGCTGCAGCAGGCCCATGTCTTCATAAAAACGCATGGCGCGCGGTGTCAGGTCGAACTCGCGGGCCAGGTCGCTGATGCGGTAGGTGGTGGCCATGGGGTGGACGGTGGCTGTCGCGCAGGTGCTGCGCACGCGGCGCGGCTCCTTCATAGAATGATCCGGCAGGCTGACGCGCGCGTCACGCGTGACCGCCATCCTAACGCAGCCCTGCCCTCCGGAACCGCCCATGTCACTTGCCGCTGAACTCGAACGCGCCCTGCACTACCCGCTGGCCGACCAGCTGCCCGCGCCCGGCCGCGCCATCGAGCTGGCGCCCGGCGTCAAGTGGTTGCGCATGACGCTGCCGTTCGCGCTCGACCACATCAACCTGTGGCTGCTGCGCGACCGCTTCCAGGGCCGCGAGGGCTGGACCGTGGTGGACTGCTGCATCGACCGGCCCGAGTCGCGCGCGCTGTGGCAGCAGCTGTTCGAGCATGAGCTCGATGGCCTGCCGGTGCTGCGCGTCATCGTCACCCACATGCACCCCGACCACATCGGCCTGGCGCACTGGCTGTGTGAGCGCTGGAGCACGCCCGAGCACGAGTGCCGTCTGTGGATCAGCGCCGCCGACTACCAGACCGCGCGCTACGGCTGCGAGGTGGTCAACAGCTTCGGCGGTGAGCGCCTGGCGCAGTACTTCCGCAGCCACGGCATGACCGACCCGGATCATCTGGAGCAGATCCGCCACCGCAAGAGCTACTACCGCAACCTGGTGCCCGCCGTGCCGCCGTCCTACGCCCGGCTGATCGACGGCCAGCAGCTGACCATCGGCGGCCAGGCCTGGCGTTGCATCGCCGGCTGGGGCCACGCGCCCGAGCACATGGCGCTGCACTGCGAGCAGCTGGGCATCCTGATCAGCGGCGACATGGTGCTGCCGCGCATTTCCACCAACGTCAGCGTCTACGAGATGGAGCCCGAGGCCGACGCGCTGACGCTGTTCCTGGGCTCGATCGACCGCTTCAAGCCGCTGCCGGCGGACACGCTGGTGCTGCCCTCGCACGGCAAGCCCTTCACCGGCCTGCACACGCGCATCCAGCAATTGCACGATCACCACCGCGACCGCCTGGCCGAGGTGATGGTCGCCGCGCACGAAAAGCCCGTGAGTGCGCATGACGTGCTGCCGGTGCTGTTCAAGCGCCCGCTGGATCTGCACCAGACCACCTTTGCCCTGGGCGAATCGGTGGCGCACCTGCACCGGCTGTGGCATGGCGGGCAGCTGCGGCGCGAGCGCGATGGCGAGGGCATCTGGCGGTTTGCGCCGGTGTAGCAGCCTGAACAGCCGGACGCGAAGGACGCGAAGAAAGCGCGAAGGACGCGAAAGAAGCCAGATCAGGGACTGCGTCTGCGTTGGACTGTTGACCGTCGTTGTGTGGCGTGGCGATTGATGGGCAAATCGGCGTCCAGCGCTTATGAATCAAGCGTGGTTAGCTATTGAATTCGTAGTATTTGAGAGGCGGACATGATCGACGTGGCAAAGCTTTTTTCCCTGCAGGGCCGCAGCGCCCTGGTCACCGGCGGCTCGCGCGGCATCGGGCGCATGATCGCCGAGGGGTTTTTGCGTGCCGGCGCGCGGGTCTACATCTCGGCGCGCAAGGCCGAGGCCTGCGACGCCGCGGCGCGCGAGCTGTCGGCCATCGGGCCTTGCGTGTCGCTGCCGGCCGATGTGTCGACGCTGGACGGCATCAAGGCCTTGGTGGCGGCCTACCAGAAGCACGAACCCAGCCTCGACATCCTGGTCAACAACGCCGGCGCGGCCTGGGGCGCGCCCTATGCCGAGTTCCCCGAAAGCGGCTGGGACAAGGTGGCCGACCTGAACCTGAAGACGCCGTTCTTTCTGACCCAGGCGCTCACGCCGCTGCTCAAGGCCGCCGCCACCGACCACCTGGCCAAGGTGATCCACATCGCCTCCATCGACGGCATCAGCGTCAACCCCTGGGAGACCTATTCCTACGCCGCCAGCAAGGCCGGCCTGATCCATCTGACCAAGCGCATGGCGCTCACGCTGGCGCCCGAGCGCATCATCGTCAGCGCCATCGCGCCGGGGCCGTTCGCCTCCGAGATGAACAAGAGCGCGCGCGACCATGCCGACGAAGTGGCCCAGCGCACCCCGGCCGGCCGCATCGGCACGCCCGAGGACATGGCGGGCGCCGCCATCTACCTGGCCTCGCGCGCCGGTGACTACGTGGTCGGGTCGACCTTGGCGGTGGATGGCGGGGTGGCCTGGGCAAGGTAAAAATACCTCAACAAGTCTGTATATAGATCCAGTTTTTGTTTATGATGCCGGGACGTTATCCATGCGCACCGGAACCAACCCATCATGACCACTCATGCGATCGATTCATCGGTCAGCGCAGCGGCTGCGGACTTGCGCCAGTCGCTGAACGGGGGCCGTTTCAAGACGGTGCTGGCGGACCCGCCTTGGCAGTTTCAAAACCGCACCGGCAAGGTGGCGCCCGAGCACAAGCGCCTGTCCCGCTATGGGACGATGACGCTGGACGACATCAAGGCCTTGCCGGTCGAATCCGTCGCCGCCGACACCGCGCATCTGTACCTGTGGGTGCCCAACGCCCTGTTGCCCGAAGGCCTGGCGGTGATGCAGGCCTGGGGCTTTCACTACAAGTCCAACATCGTCTGGCAAAAGATTCGCAAGGATGGCGGGCCGGATGGTCGCGGCGTCGGGTTTTACTTTCGCAACGTCACCGAACTGCTGCTGTTCGGCGTGCGCGGCAAGCATGCCCGCACGCTGCAGCCCGGGCGCACGCAGGTCAACATCCTGAGCACGCGCAAGCGCGAACATTCGCGCAAGCCGGACGAGCAGTACGCGTTGATTGAAAGCTGCAGCCCAGGGCCATTCCTGGAGCTGTTCGCGCGCGGTGAGCGCCCGGGCTGGACTATCTGGGGCAACCAGGCCAGCGAAGACTATGTGCCCACCTGGCCCACCTACGCGCACCACTCGCGCCGCCACCTGACGGAGCAGGCGCCGCTTCTGGTCGACTGACCGCGCAGGGAACCCGGCTCAGGCGGGCGACGCCTCCTCGGCATCACCATCCTCGATCACGTCAACCCGCGCCGTATCAAAGTCAATGATCGAGTCGGGCAGGCCGATCAACAGCAAGGGACAGGGATTGCCCACACCGCGCTGCACACGCGCCATCAGCTTCTCCCAGTGCGTGGTGGCCTGCCCGTATTTGTTGCCGACGAAGTTGTCGGTCCAGGCGTCGGCGAATGCGATCGGCTTGGTCGCGCGGCCAACGCGCCTGGTGATGGCGGCTTTTTGCTTGGGCGTGGGGACATAGCCACTGGCGGCCAGATCCTCGAAGCTGTCGATGGCCCGCTGCTCGGCAAACCGGCGCACCGCGGCATGCAACTGTTGCTGCAGAGAGGCGCCGCGCGTGATCAGAATACCCACGCTGATGGCGCCTTCGGCGTGCAGGCGCTTGAAGTTCTCCAGGTCGCGGTCGAAAAACGGGTCCTTGTTGTTCCACTCGATCTCCAGCGCAATCACGCCCTGCGGGGTGCGGCGCACATGGTCAACCTCGTGCGATACCGATTCCCTGGGTACGCCATCCACCGTTTTGGCCACCACAAAGGTGTGCTTGGGCCAGCCCAGCGCTGCCAGCGCGCGCCGAAGGCGCTGGGTGAAACGGGTTTCGCCGCCGCCGCTGCCGATGATTTCGGTGATGGGCAGAGTCAGGGACGACAAGGTCGATTCCAGCTCTGCCAGGACTTCTGGGAACTCGCCTTTCAGGATGGCTTCGCCATGTGACAAGAATAGAACGTCGTAGCCGCGATCGCGCAACGAGGGCAGGGTCGGCGGAAGATGCGGTGATCGGTGCGGCATGGGTTGGGTGAGTAAACGGAGCGGCCACTCTACCAAGTCGGCGCCACTGATTCCTTCAGCGCCCCGCGCCGCTCGCCATAGTCGGGCAGCACGTCCTGCACGTGCTGCCAGAAGCGCGGGCCGTGGTTCATCTCGCGCAGGTGGGCCAGCTCGTGCACCACCACGTAGTCGATCAGCGTCTCGCTGAAGTGGATCAGGCGCCAGTTCAGGCGGATCGAGCCGTCGGCGCTGGCCGAGCCCCAGCGCGTGCCGGCCGATGACAGCGTCAGGCGCTGCCAGCGCACCTCCAGCTGCGGCGCAAAGTGATCGAGCCGCGCGGTGAACAGGCGCCGCGCCTGGCCCAGCAGCCAGGCCTGGGTGGCGTCGCGCAGCTGGGCCGCGCTGGCGGCGGCGGGCAGGCCCAGCCACAGCGTGCCAGCGCCGGACTCCTCGGCCGCTGCATCCAGCACCGCGCCGACGCGGCCGTGCTGCTGGCGCGGGTCCAGCCGCAGGGTGAGCGCGCGCCCCAGATAGGGCAGCGCCGCGCCGTCGCGCCAGTCGATGCGCGCCGCCGCCTGCTCGGCCTGCCGCTGGCGGCTGGCCGACAGCTTGGCCAGCACCCAGCGCGATTTTTCGTGCAGCGCGGCTTCGACCTCGGCCACCGTGGTCCAGCGCGGCGCGCTGACCTGCAGGCCGTCGGGGCCGACAGCCAGGCCGATGGTGCGCCGGCGCCCGCGCCGCAACAGGTAGTCCACCCGTGCGGCGCCCAGCACGATGTGCCGGTTGGCCTGCGGGTGGCTGAAACGGGCCGGAGCCAGTGCCTGGGGCAGTGGCAACGGAGCTTCGTGAGCTACTAAATCAGGAGCTGCTGGCGCTTGCTGGACGGGCGCTGATGGCCAATTTTCCCTGGAGTCGGCAGCGACTCCGGTGACCGCGCCGAACAGATCGAGCAGCAGCTGTCGCATGGCCTGCTGGGGGCGCCTCAGGCGCTGGGCCGCACGCTGGAGCGCACGGCGACGCCGTCGGGATAGGCCTCGGGGTCCAGCCGCAGCATCTCGGCCTCGATCCAGGCCTCGACCTCGCGCATCAGCTCGTGCGGCTTGCGGCCGGTGGTGACGATCGGCGCGCCGATGGAAATGTCGACCACGCCGGGGCGCTTGACGAAGGCCTTGCGCGGCCAGCAGCGCGCCGAGGTGACGGCCACGGGGATGATGGGCACGCCGCATTCGACGGCCAGGCGCGCGCCGCTGGATTGGTAGCTGCCTTTTTCGCCGCGCGGGATGCGCGTGCCCTCGGGGAACATGATCACCCACACGCCCTGGCCCAGCAGGCGCCGGCCCTGTTCGACCACCTTGTGGAAGGACTCGATGCGCGCGCCGCGGTCGATGTGGATCATGTCCAGCCGCCCGATGGCCCAGCCGAAGAAGGGTATGCGCAGCAACTCGCGCTTGAACACATAGGCCAGCGGGTGCGGCATCAGCGGCGGCATGCAGAAGGTCTCCCAGGCCGACTGGTGCTTGACCAGCAGCACGGCGCCGGCGGCCGGGTCTTGCGGCAGGTGGTGCAGCCCGCTGACGCGGTTGCGGATGCCCAGGATCCAGCGCCCGCCGTGCATCGCCGCCGCCAGCCAGGCGCGGCAGATGCGGTACAGGCGCGGCTTGCCGACGAAGGGCGCCAGCAGCACCACCAGCGTGGCCCAGGGGATGACGGTGACGGCCATCCACAGCAGGTGCAGCAGGGAGCGGATCAGGTTCATGGGTTTTCAGGGGTTTGCGCCCGCCAGGCGTGCGCAAGACGCTATATCAATGATAGCTTAGTGAGTGGAGGCGGCGCCTTGCCGCACGTCGGGCTCGCCCACCAGCGCGCTGGCAAAGGCCGCCAGATCGGCATGCACGCGGGTGCCGGCCGGGTAGGCCGGCGGCAGCGGCGCGGTGGCGCTGGGGGCGTGCAGGCCGGTCAGCACCAGGTGCGGCACGCAGCCGGCGGCGTGCGCCGCCTGCACGTCGCGCTCGCTGTCGCCCACGGCGTGCACCTGGCGCAGGTCCACCCGGTAACGCTCGCCGATCTGCTGGAACAGGCCCGGCAGCGGCTTGCGGCAGGCGCAGCCCTCGTCGGCCGTGTGCGGGCAGAAGAACATGGCGTCCACCCGGCCGCCGACGGCCGCCAGCTGCTTGTGCATGCGCGCCTGGATGGCGTTGAGCGCCGCCATGTCGAACAGCCCGCGCCCCAGTCCCGGCATGTTGGCGGCGATCACCACCTGCCAGCCCGCCTGGTTGAGCCGGGCGACGGCGTCCAGCGCGCCGGGCAGCGGCTCCCAGTCGTCGGGCGACTGCAGGTAGCCCTCGCGTTCGACGCACAGCGTGCCGTCGCGGTCCAGGATGACGAGCTTCATGCCGGCGATTATCCGCCGCTGGCCGGCGTCAGCTGGCCCCAGCGGCCCCACCAGCGCCCGGCCTGCCAGCGCAGCCCGGCCGCGCGGCCCGGGGCGAAGGCGGTGGCGGGCTGACCCTCGGCCAGCAGGCGCATCGGGTCGGCGGCGCCGGGCAGCTCGAAGTAGACCTCGGCGCCGCCCGGGCCGCGCGCGCTGGCGGGCACTTCGCCCACCAGCAGCACGCGCACGTCCTGTGCCGGCAGCGGCTGGCGGCCGGCCCGGTTCAGGTGGCTGGCCACCAGCGCGGCGCCCGCGCCCAGGCAGGCCAGCAGCCACAGCGCCAATACCCAGGGGCGCAGGCGCACCCAGCCCCAGCGGCGCAGCGCTGGCCGCAGGCCCAAGCGCAGCAGCAGCACCAGGCCCAGCACGCCCAGCAGCGCCAGCACCGCCGGCCGCGCTGCCGCCCACATGGCCTGCGCCGGATCGGACACCAGGGTGGCCGGGCGCAGCGCTTGCAGGCCGGCGCTGTCGGCGTCGGCCAGCGCCTGCAGCAGCGCGCGCAACAGCAGCACCGCCAGCGGCGGCGCCAGCAGCCAGGTCAGGCCGCGCCAGCCGATGGCGGCGGCGGGCGCGGCGGCGGGCGGCGGGCTCACGCGGCCAGCCGCGCCAGGTCGGCCACGCGGTTCATGGCCTGGTGCAGGCGCTTGAGCAGGCCCTGGCGGTTCAGGCGCAGATCGGCCTGCTCGGCGTTGACCATGACGCGGTCGAAGAAGGCGTCCACCGGCGCGCGCAGCGCGGCCAGCGTTTGCAGCGAGGCGGTGTAGTCGCCGCGCTCGAACTGCGCGTCGGCGCGCGGCACCACCTGTTGCAGCGCCGCGTACAGCGCCTGCTCGGCCGGCTCCTGGAGCAGCAGCTCGCTGACGTGGGCATCCACCGCGCTTTCGGCCTCGGCCTTCTTCAGGATGTTGCCGATGCGCTTGTTGGCGGCGACCAGGGCCGGGGCCTCGGGCAGCAGGGCGAAGGCGCGCACGGCGTCGAGGTGCGGGTGCACCTGTGACAGGCGCTGCGGGCGCAGGGCCAGCACGGCGTCGACCTCCTGGGCGCTGAAACCCTGCTCGCGCAGGCTGCCGGCCAGGCGCTCGTAGAAGAACTTGCCGGCCAGCTCGTCCATGACCAGTCGCGGGTTGAAATCGGGCTTGCCGGCGAACGTCCCCGCCGCGGTGTCGATCAGCGCCGACAGCTGCAGCGGCAGCGTCTGCTCGACCAGCATGCGAATCACCCCCAGCGCGTGCCGCCGCAGCGCGAACGGGTCGCGATCGCCGGTGGGCAGGTTGCCGATGCCGAACATGCCCACCAGCGTCTCCAGCTTGTCGGCCAGCGCCACCACCGTGCCCACCTGGCCGCGCGGCAGCTCGTCGCCGGCAAAGCGCGGCTTGTAGTGGTCCTCGATGGCGAAGGCGATGTCTTCGGACAGGCCGTCGTGGCGCGCGTAGTAGCCGCCCATCACGCCCTGCAACTCGGGGAACTCGCCCACCATGTCGGTCAGCAGGTCGGCCTTGGCCAGCCTGGCGGCGGTGTCGGCGCTTTGGGCCAGCGCGGCGCCGCCCAGCTGCTGGCCAATGGCGCGGGCGATGGCGCGCACGCGCTCCACGCGCTCGCCCTGCGTGCCCAGCTTGTTGTGGTAGACCACCTGCGCCAGCTGCGGCACGCGGCTGTCCAGCGTTTTCTTGCGGTCCTGGTCGAAGAAGAACTTGGCGTCCTGCAGGCGCGGGCGCACCACGCGCTCGTTGCCGGCGATGATGGCGCTCGGGTCGCTGGGCGTGATGTTGCTGACGACGAGGAAGCGGTTGGTCAGCTCGCCCGCTGCGTCCAGCAGCGGAAAGTACTTCTGGTTGGCCTTCATGGTCAGGATCAGGCATTCCTGCGGCACTTGCAGGAACTCGGGCTCGAACTGGCACAGCAGCACGTTGGGGCGCTCGACCAGGGCCGTCACCTCATCCAGCAACGCTTCGTCTTTGATAGCTGCCAGCGCAGGTCCCGCCTGCGCGGCGGCCGATTTGAGCTGCGATTCGATGGCCGCGCGGCGCTCCTCGAAGCTGGCGATGACGGCGCCCTGCTGGCGCAGTGTCGCGGCGTAGCGGTCGGCGTGGTCGATGGTGATCGGGTCTTGCGCGGCCTCGAAGCGGTGGCCCCGCGTGGTGCGGCCGGCGGCGAGGCCCAGCGCGGTGACCGGCACCACCTCGGCGCCGTGCAGCGCCAGCAGGCCGTGCGCCGGGCGCACGAACTGCACGCTGTCCCAGCCGGGCAGCGGCGTGCCCTGCTCCAGCTGGTAGGTCATGACCTTGGGGATGGGCAGGCCGGCGATGGCCTCGGTCAATGCCTTCTGCAGGCCCACATCGAGCTTGGCGCCGGCGACCACGCTGTCGAGAAACAGCGCCTCGGCCTTGCCGTCCGGCTGGCGCTTGAGCCGTGGCACCGCCGAAGCGTCGGCGCCCAGCGCCTGCAGCTTCTTGAGCAGCGCGGGGGTGGGCTGGCCATCGGCGCCCAGGCCGACGCTGACCGGCATCAGCTTGACCTGCACCGCCTTGTCGGCCGCCCTGCCCGCCACGCGGGTGATGTGGGCGGCCAGCCGGCGCGGGCTGGCGTAGGGGGTAACGGCCGAGTCGGCGGCCGCCAGGCCCTGGGCCTGCAGCTGCTCGTACAGCACCTGGGCGAAGGCCTGGCCCAGCTTTTTCAGCGCCTTGGGCGGGAGTTCTTCGACGAAGAGTTCAACGAGGAGAGGGTGGTTCATGGTGCGTTGCGGACGGCGGCAGCCGTCTCATTCGATCTCGATCAATTGCAGGCCCAGGCGCTCGGCCTGCTGGTTGAGCGTGCGGTCGAAACTCAGGAAAAGCGAGCTGCCCGTGCGCTGGGCCACCGCCAGGTGCAGGGCGTCGCCACTGCGCAGGCCGCTGGCCACGTGCTCGCACAGCAGTGCGGCTTCTTGAAAGTCGGTGCCCACGCAGTCCACGGCGGCCACGCCGGCGCCGTCCAGCACGTCGCGGAAGGCCTGGCAAGCCTGCGAGACCTGGGCCTGGCTCAGCTCGCCGCGCCCCGCCTTGATGCTCAGAGCGCTGGCGATTTCGACGGCGGTCCAGCGGGACGTGACCAGCGGCACGTCGCCCTGCAACCAGCGCGCGACGGCAGGCCCGCGTGCCTCTTGGCTCAGCAAGGCCACCCAGACGCTGGTGTCCACGTAACAGGCCATGAAGCTCAGTAGCGGCCCCACTCGTCGCGGCTCACCGGCTGCGTGACCGGCATGTGCGCGTGCAGCTGTTGCAACGCCTGCAGCCAGGCACGCCGCCTTTGCAGCGCCTGGCCATCGACCGCCAGCCCCAGGCGCGCCGGCCCCAGGGCCTCGACCTGGATGCGGTCGCCCTCGTGCACGTCGCCCAGCTGGCGCAACAACTCCTGCGGTAGCCGCACGGCGAGGCTGTTGCCCCAGCGGTTGATTTGAAGGTCCATGGTTTGCATTCTTCGGCTGTAGACACTTGTATCTACATTGTACGGCGCCAGTCCGCCGGCGCGCCGATCACCGACGCGTCACGCCGCCCGCTTCTCGATCTGCGCCACCCATTCGCGCGGCGCCAGCGGAAAGCCCAGGCGCTCGCGCGACTCGTAGTAGCTCTGCGCCACCGCGCGCGCCAGGTTGCGGATGCGGCCGATGTAGGCGGCGCGCTCGGTCACGCTGATGGCGCCGCGCGCGTCCAGCAGGTTGAAGGTGTGGGCGGCCTTGAGCACCTGCTCGTAGGCGGGCAGCGCCAGCTGCTGGGTCATCAGGTGCTGGGCCTGGCGCTCGTGCGCGGCAAAGGCGGTGAACAGGAAGTCCGCATCGCTGTGCTCGAAGTTGTAGGCCGACTGCTCGACCTCGTTCTGGTGGAACACATCGCCATAAGTCAGCTTGCGGCCGTCGGCATCCACCGTCCAGACCAGCTCGAACATGTTCTCCACGCCCTGCAGGTACATCGCCAGCCGCTCCAGGCCGTAGGTGATCTCGCCGGTGGCGGGCCGGCAGTCGATGCCGCCGACCTGCTGGAAGTAGGTGAACTGCGTCACCTCCATGCCGTTGAGCCACACCTCCCAGCCCAGGCCCCAGGCGCCCAGCGTGGGGTTCTCCCAGTCGTCCTCGACGAAGCGGATGTCGTTCTTCTTCAGATCGAAGCCCAGCGCCTGCAGGCTGCCCAGGTACAGCTCCAGGATGTTGGACGGCGCCGGCTTGAGCACCACCTGGTACTGGTAATAGTGCTGGCCGCGGTTGGGGTTGTCGCCATAGCGGCCGTCCTTGGGGCGGCGGCTGGGCTGCACATAGGCGGCCTTCCACGGCTCGGGCCCGATGGCGCGCAGGAAGGTGGCGGTGTGGCTGGTGCCGGCCCCCACCTCCATGTCGTAGGGTTGCAGCAGGGCGCAGCCCTGGTCGGCCCAGTACTGCTGGAGTTGGAGGATGATCTGCTGGAAGGTGAGCATGTGATGGCCCGCGTCAGGTGCAACCCGCCATTTTAACGATTTGAATCAAATCGGCTTCTGGCGCTTGATGGGCAAGCGCCGGAAGCTATCAAATCGATAGTTCTTCAGCCGAGCGCAATGCGCGCCAAACACCAAGGGAACCTCTGCATAAGCGCCTGCGCCGCAGGCATCTGCGGTCTCGGGCGGGCCGCGGCGTTGCAAATCCTCGCGATAGCCGCGGCTATCGCTGCGGTTCGCGCCTTGCATCCCATCCCGATCCACAGCGCCTGCTTGCCGCGAGAGCTTATGCAGAGATTCCCAAGGCTCCGAAGGCCACGGAGCAGGCCATGCCAGCGAACGCCGTGCACGGGCTTGTACCGGGCATCGGCGTTGTCCCCCTTTGGGGGAAGCCGCGCAGCGGCAAAGGGGGAGCGTCAACCCCAGCGCCGCAGCACCAGGCTGGCGTTGGTGCCGCCAAAGCCGAAGCTGTTGGACAGCACCTGCGTCAGTGGCGCGTCGCGCGTGGTGGTGACCAGCGGCATGTCGCCGAGCTGCGGGTCGGGTGTTTCCACATTCACCGAGCCGGCGATGAAACCCTTTTGCAGCATGATCAGGCAGTAGATCGCCTCCTGCACGCCGGTGGCGCCCAGCGAGTGGCCGGTGAGGGACTTGGTGCTGGAAAACGGCGGCACGGCGTCGCCGAACACGGCCTGCATGGCGCGCACCTCCTGCATGTCGCCCACGGGGGTGGAGGTGCCGTGGGTGTTGATGTAGTCGATGGGGCCGTCCAGGCCTTCCATGGCTTGGCGCATGCAGGCGATGGCGCCGTCGCCCGAGGGGGCCACCATGTCCTCGCCGTCGCTGGTGGCGCCGAAGCCCACGACCTCGGCCAGGATGGTGGCGCCGCGGGCCTGGGCGTGCTCCAGGCTTTCGAGCACCACGGCGCCGCCGCCGCCGGCGATCACGAAGCCGTCGCGGTTGGCGTCATAGGCGCGCGAGGCCTTCTCGGGCGTGGCGTTGTACTTGCTCGACATGGCGCCCATGCCGTCAAACAGCAGCGACATGCCCCAGCTCAATTCCTCGCCGCCGCCGGCGAACATCACATCCTGCATGCCCCAGGCGATCTGCTGCGCCGCCGCGCCTATGCAGTGCGCCGAGGTGGAGCAGGCCGAGGTGATGGAGTAGTTGATGCCCTTGACCTTGAAGTTGGTGGCCAGGCAGGCCGACACCGTGCTGCTCATGCAGCGCGTGACCTGGTAGGGCCCGACGCGGCGGATGCCTTTTTCGCGCAGCGTGTCGGCGGCCTCGATCTGGTTGGCCGGCGAGCCGCCGCCCGATCCCATGATCAGGCCGGTGCGCGGGTGGCTGATCTGCTCGGGGCTCAGGCCCGATTGCGCGATGGCGTCCGCGAGCGCGATCTGCGCGTAGGCCGCGGCGTCGCCCATGAAGCGCAGCTCCTTGCGGTCGATGCGCGCCTCGAGGTCGATCTCCGGCACGCCCGCCACCTGGCTGCGCAGGCCCAGCTCGGTGAACTTCGGCACCGCCCGGATGCCCGAGCGGCCGGCGCGCAGCGCGGCTTCCACCGTCCGCAGGTCGTTGCCGATGCACGAGACGATGCCCGCGCCGGTGATCACCACGCGCCGTCTGGCTGTCATGAAGGCTTCTCCTCGCGCATGAACAGACCCACGCGCAGGTCATTGGCGACGTAGATTTCCTTGCCGTCGGCCAGCAGGCGCGCGTCGCCAATGGCCATGCACAGCTTGCGCTTGATGACGCGCTTGATGTCGATTTCGTAGCGCACCAGCTTGACATCCGGCCCCACCTCGCCGGTGAACTTGACCTCGCCGGCGCCCAGCGCGCGCCCACGCCCGGGCAGGCGCAGCCAGGTCAGGTAAAAGCCGATCAGCTGCCACATGGCGTCCAGCCCCAGGCAGCCGGGCATCACCGGGTCGCCCTGAAAGTGGCAGGCAAAGAACCACAACCCCGGCTTGACGTCCAGCTCGGCCTCGATGCGGCCCAGCCCGTGCGCGCCGCCGTCGGCGTCGATGCGCGTGATGCGGTCGAACATCAGCATCGGCGGCAGCGGCAGGCGGCCACTGTCGGGCCCGAACAGGCGGCCCTCGCCCGAGGCGATCAACTGGTCGTAGTCAAAGGATTCAGCCATGGACGTGCATTGTGCCTGACGGAACTGGCCGCCCGGCCGTGGCGCCGCCCCTCAATCCGGGCGCCGCGCGGCCAGTGCGGCCAGCACCAGCAACCCGCACGCCAGCCACAAGGGCCACAGGCCCAGGCGCGCCGCCCAGGCGGCGTAGGGGGTGATGTGGCTGCGCCCCTCGAACGAGCCACGCAGCACGCCGCGCGTGGCGCGCGGCAGCTGGTGCGTCACCTGGCCGCGGTGGTCGATGATGGCGGTGGCGCCGGTGTTGGTGGCGCGCAGCATGGGGCGCTCGAACTCCAGCGCCCGCATGCGGCTGATCGCCAGGTGCTGGTCGATCGCCACGCCGTCGCCGAACCAGGCGATGTTGCTGAGGTTGACGAAGGCCGTGGGCGCTGTCGCCGGGTCGGCAAAGCGCGCCGCCAGCTCTTCGCCGAACAGGTCCTCGTAGCAGATGTTGGGCGCCAGCCGCTGGCCCTGCCAGTCGAACGACGGCTGGCCGATGGCGCCACGCTCGAAGTCGCCCAGCGGGATGTTCATCAGGCGCACGAACCACTTGAACAGCGGCGGGATGAATTCGCCGAACGGCACCAGGTGGTGCTTGTCGTAGCGGTAGGGCTCGGCCTGCCCGGCCTTCAGGCCCACCACCGAATTGGTGTAGCCCGCGTGCATGTCGCCCAGCGGCACGCCCAGCAGCGCCGCCTGCTGGCCGTGGGCATAGCGCGCCTGCAGCGCCTGCCAGTAGCCCTCCGGCAGCTGGCGCGGCAGCAGCGGGATGGCGGTCTCGGGCGCCACCACCAGCGGCGCCGTGCTGGCCTGCAACTGCTCGCCGTACCAGCGCAGCGCGTCGGCCATGCCGGTGCCGGGGATGAACTTCTGGTCCTGCGGGATGTTGCCCTGCAGCAGCTCGACCGCGCTGTCCAGCGCCGGCGTGCCGGGGGCGTCCAGCGCCGTCTGGCGCCCGCCCCACAGGCTGGCCGCCAGCGCCAGCAGCAGGGCGGCGCCGCCCAGCGTGCGCGGCTGCCGCCAGCGCACGTGCGGCGCCAGCGCCAGCAGCGCGGCCAGCGCCGCGCTGGCAAAGCCAACGCCGTAGACGCCGACGTAGCGCGCCAGCAAGGCCAGCGGCCCATCCACCTGCGCATAGCCGCCCGCGCCCCAGGGAAAGCCGGTCAGCCAGCGGCCGCGCGCCAGCTCGGCCAGCGTCCACAGGGCGGCGAACAGCAGCGCTGCCCGTGCCGGGTGCCGCGCCAGCCCGCGCGCCGGCACCAGCGCCACGAAGGCCGCGCCGGCCAGCGCGTAATACAGCGCCAGAGCGCCGGCCAGGGCCAGCACGGCGGCGGCGGCCAGCACCGGATTCAAGCCGCCATAGGTGTGCATGGAGGTGAACAGCCACCAGAAGGTGCCGGCCAGCCAGCCCAGGCCGAACAGCCAGGCCAATCCGAAGGCGCGGCGCCAGGCGGGGCCGGTTTCGGGTTGGATCCAGGTGCTGGCGCTCCACGAGGTCTGGCGCCCGGCGCGGTGCGCCAGCTGCCACACCAGCCAGGCCAGGCTGAGCGTCTGCAGCCACCACAGCGGCGCGCCGCGCCAGGGTTCGGCGATCGACAGTGCCTGCAGCGCGCCGGCCAGCAGCGCCGCCGGTGGCGAGGCCAGCCCGCTGGCGAGGCGCATCAGGCCTCGGTCGGCGGCACGCGCACCACCTTGAACCAGCGCACCGCGCCGCCCTTGGTGTGCAGCACGTGAAAGTCCAGCCCGCCCATGCGGTGGTGTTCGCCGCGCTTGGGCACCTGGCCCATCTCGTGCACCACCAGGCCGCCGATGGTGTCGAACTCGGCCTCCATGTCGCCCTGCGGGTCGGCCCCCAGGTGCACGCCGAAGGCCTCGTTGACGCGCTCCAGCGGCGTGTCGCCGGCCACGCGCCAGCTGTGGTCGGCCAGCGCGAAGATGTCGCCCTCGTCGGCGGCGATGTCGAACTCGTCCTCGATCTCGCCGACGATCTGCTCCAGCACGTCCTCGATGGTGATCAGCCCGGCCGTGCGGCCGAACTCGTCCACCACGATGGCCAGGTGGTTGCGGTTGATGCGAAACGCCCGCAGCAGGTCGCTCAGGCCCTTGCTCTCGGGCACGAACATGGCCGGGCGCAGCAGGGTGCGCAGGTTCAGCTCGGGCGCGCGTTGCAGCTTGAGCAGGTCCTTGGCCAGCAGGATGCCGATGACGTTCTCGCGCTCGCCCTGGTAGACCGGGAAGCGCGAATGCGCGGTGGTGATGACGTCGCGCAGCAGCAGCTCGTAGGGCGCGTCGATGTCCAGCAAGTCCATGCGCGGGGCCGCCACCATGGCGTCGCCGGCGGTCATGTCCGACAGCCGCAGCACGCCTTCCAGCATGACGCGGCTTTCGGCGTTGATGACTTCCTTGTTCTCGGCGTCGGCCAGCGTCTCGATCAGCTCATGCGTGGAGTCGGGGCCGGGCCGGATGAATTCGACCAGCTTCTGGAACAAGCTGCGCTTGTCTTCGCGCTCGGTCGAGCGGTCACTGGCGCGCGAAGAGGGGGGTTCGGCCACGGTCGGGGTGCAGGGCGTGCAAAGGGTTTCGACAAGGGCAAGGATAGCCCATGCGCCCCGCCGCGTCGGCGTTCGGGCCCGCCGACGCCGCTTACTGCCCGGACTTGTGCTGGCCCTCGCGCACCGCCGCGCGCACTTCCTGCACCGTGGTCAGCAGCCCGCGCGCCTGCGAGGCGGCGGACTTCAGGCGGTAGTCGACCTGGCCCACCTGGTCGGCCAGCAGCTCGCCCACGCGGCTGGCGAAGGTGGCGGTCGGCAGGCTCAGGTGGGCCTGGCTTTCGCTGCCCGACTGCTCGATTACCGCGCCGGCCTGGCGCGCGATGCGCAGCATGGCGGTGTTTTCGCTCAGGGCGTGGATGTACAGCGTCGGCACGCCGTCGTTGACCGCGTGGATGGCGGCGCGCTCGAACAGGTGCTTGCCGTAGCCGCGCCCGCGCGCATGCTTGGCCACCGAGACGCCGAACTCGGCGAAGCCGGCACCGGAAAACTCGGCCGGGTAGGCCAGGTGGGCCATGGCGATCAGCGTCAGGCGGCGGTTGAAGATGCCGAACACACGGTCGCGCTCGAAGTTCAGGCCCTCCACGTACTGGCGGATCTGGTGGTCGGCCGCGGCGTAGCCAAAGCGCAGGTAGCGGTCATGTTCGTCCAGCGCCAGCAGGTGGCGGGCGATGCGTTCGCGGTGGCCGGGGCCGACCTCGCGGATCGGCACCACGGCGGACGACCGGGCCTTGCGGCGTGCACCACCGTCAGCCGGTGGCTCGATGATGGGTTGGTGAAATCGGTCCATGCGTCCCATGGTAGGGGCGGATGTCTAGAGTCAAAACTCCAATCGTCACCCGCGGCGCCCCTGGGGCGCCCTGGCTGCGCAGCAATTCACGCCGGGCCGCGTGCGGGGCGCCACCAGCGCATCAAAAAGCATAGCTGCTGGCGCAGGACAGACGGGCGCTGACGCTATAAAACACGCTCAAATCGGCAGCGCCGTGGTGGTTTTGACACGGTCCATCACGAAACTGGTCTTGCAGTCCTGCACCGAGGGGTGGCGCAGCAGGGTGTCCATCATGAAACGTGAGTACGCACTCATGTCCTGCACCACCAGATGCAACAAAAAATCCATCTCGCCGGTCAGGGCCACGCATTCCACCACCTCGGGCCAGCCCTGCACGCTGGCGCGAAATTCATCCATCGGATTGCGCTTGGCGTGCTCGGCGCGCTTTTCCAGCCGCACGTTGACGTAGGCGCTCAGGCCCAGGCCCAGCGCCTCGGGGCGCAGCAGGGCGACGTAGCGGTCGATCACGCCGGCCTCCTCCAGCCGGCGGATGCGCCGCAGCACGGCGCTGGCCGACAGCCCGACCTGGGCGCCGATGGCTTCGTGCGTTTCCCGCCCATCGGTCTGCAGGCGCGCCAGGATGGCGCGGTCGAGGCGGTCGAGGGCGGCGGTCATGGCATCGGTGGGCGCAGGGTCAAGGCGCGGCAAATGGCGTCATTTTCAGATTCTTGCACCGATCCTGATGACAATGACCTGGATCAAGCAATTTATTTGCGCCACCGGCCGCGTGCCGGCTGCAACAGGCTGGATTTCGCACGCCCGCGCGCCCTACAGTTCATGCTTTGGGAACCTCTGCATAAACGCCTGCTTGCCGCGAGAGCTTATGCAGAGGTTCCTTTGCCTGCCCGCACCTCTATTTCAGGAGACACGACATGAGCCCCACCCCCGCCACCCCCGCCGCCGCCCACTGGGACAACCCCATGGGCACCGACGGCTTCGAGTTCATCGAATACGCCGCCCCCGACCCCCAGGCCATGGGCCAGCTGTTCGAGCGCATGGGCTTTGCCGCCGTCGCCCGCCACCGCCACAAGAACGTCACCCTGTACCGCCAGGGCGAGATCAACTTCATCATCAACGCCGAGCCCGACAGCTTTGCCCAGCGCTTCGCGCGCCTGCACGGCCCCAGCATCTGCGCCATCGCCTTTCGCGTGCAGGACGCCAAGGCCGCCTATGAGCGCGCCATCAGCCTGGGCGCCTGGGGCTACGCCGGTCAGGCCGGCCCGGGCGAGCTGAACATCCCGGCCATCAAGGGCATCGGCGACTCCATCATCTACCTGATCGACCGCTGGCGCGGCAAGAACGGCGCGGCCGAGGGCGACATCGGCAACATCGGCTTCTACGACGTGGACTTCTATCCCCTGCCGGGCGTCAAGGGCAGCGCCGCCGTCAACCCCGAGGGCTTTGGCATGACGGTGATCGACCACCTGACGCACAACGTGCACAAGGGCCGCATGGACGAATGGGCGGGTTTTTACGAGCGCCTGTTCAACTTCCGCGAGGTGCGCTACTTCGACATCGAGGGCCAGGCCACCGGCGTCAAGAGCAAGGCCATGACCAGCCCCTGCGGCAAGATCCGCATCCCCATCAACGAAGAGGGCAACGAGCAGAAGGGCCAGATCCAGGAATACCTGGACATGTACAAGGGCGAAGGCGTGCAGCACATCGCCCTGGGCTGCAAGGACATCTACCACGCGGTGGATCAACTGGGCATGGCCGGCGTCAAGCTGCTGAACACCAGCGAGACCTACTACGAGCTGCTGCCCAAGCGCATCCCGGGCCTGAAGGAGCCGATCGGCGAGCTGCAAAGCCGCAACATCCTGGTCGACGGCCACGACGGCGAGCTGCTGCTACAGATCTTCAGCGAGAACCAGCTGGGCCCCATCTTCTTCGAGTTCATCCAGCGCAAGGGCAACGAAGGCTTTGGCGAAGGCAACTTCAAGGCCCTGTTCGAGACCATGGAGCTCGACCAGATGCGCCGCGGCGTGCTGGCCAAGAAGCCGGCCTGAGGGGGGGCGCTTCCTGCACGGGTTTCGCGATTCAGAACAACCGAACGCAGAGGACGCAGAGATTTCGCAGAAGACGCAGAAGAGAAAAAACACTAAAAATCTTCTGCGACTTCTGCGTTGCTTTTGCGACCTCTGCGTTCGGTATTTTGAATCTGGGTCGCTGCCGAATACCTGGCCAGCGTTCCCTGAATATTCAAGACAAATCGGGCTCCAGCGCTTGATGGACAAGCGCTAGCAGCTCCTTATTTCGTAGTATTTCGGGGCAGGCCGAAGGCCAGCGCCCCCAGCGCGCCCTGGGCCAGGCCGTACAGGCCGTAGACCACCGCCACCCCCACCGCCGCCGGCGCCGCCACGCCAAACGGCGCCAGCGCCGCCGCCGCCGCCGCTTCGCGCGTGCCCCAGCCGCCCACGCTGAGCGGCAGCGCCGCCATCAGGAACACCGGCGCGATGGCCCAGGCCCACACCGCCAGCGGCTGCTGCACGCCCAGCGCCAGCGCGCCGGCCGCCAGCGCCGCCGCCGACAGCAGCTGCACCACCGCCGAGGCCGCCGCCTGCCAGCCCAGTTGCCGGCGAAAGTCGGGCCGCGCCGCCGCCAGCCGCAGCGGCGCCAGCCAGCCACCGGCCCGCGGGCGCTGGCCCAGCAGCGCCGGCAGCGCCCAGGGCAGGGCCAGCCACAGCGCGGTGCCGCCCAGCAGCAGCGGCGCGAAAACCGCCACCGGCAGGCGCAGCCAGGGCGCCAGCACCTGGGCGCAGGCCGCCGCGCCCAGGCCGCCGATGGCGCACAGCATCCACAGGCCGCTCACCCGGTCCAGCACCACCGACCAGCCGGCCGCCGCCGGCGCCTGGCCGGTGCGGCGCAGCGCCAGGGCGCGGTACACGTCGCCGCCCACCACGGCGCCGGGCAGCAGGGTGTTCAGGCCGATGGCCTGGAAGTACCAGCGGCCGGCGTCGGCCGCCGTCAGCTCGGCGCCCAGCCAGCGTGCCAGCGCGCGCCAGCGCAGCGCCGACACCAGGTTGGAGGCGATCGCCGCCGCGAGGCCCGCCAGCAGCCAGGCCGGGTCGGCGTGACGCAGCGCGGCCAGCACGCGCGCCGGATCGGCCAGCGCCAGCACGGCGGCCAGCAGCGCCAGCCCGGCCAGGCCGCGCCACAGCGCTTTGGTGCCGCGTTTCACGCTATTTAAACGGTAGCTGCTGGCGCAGGTGGGGCGGGCGCCCGGGCCTGATTTTCCTCTTCATCGCGCAGCACCTCGGTGGCGTGGAACTGCGGCGCCCCGCCGGCCTCGTGGTAGACGCGGATCAGCAGCTCGCCGATCAGCCCGGCGGCGATCAGCTGCGCGCCCATCAGCAGCAGCATCACCCCCACCAGCAGCAGCGGCCGCCCGCCGATGTCCTCGCCCAGCAGCTTTTGCAGCAGCAGCCACAGCAGGATCAGCACCCCCGGCGCGGTCAGCCACAGCCCCAGCCCGCCAAAGGCGTGCAGCGGGCGCTGGCGGTAGCGCATGAAGAACACGATCAGGATCAGGTCCAGGATGACGCGGAAGGTGCGGTCGATGCCGTACTTGGACACTCCGCGCGTGCGCGCGTGGTGGCGCACCGGCACCTCGGCGATGCGCGCGCCCGCCTCCTTGGCCAGCGAGGGGATGAAGCGGTGCAGCTCGCCGTACAGGCGGATGCGGTCGATGATGGGGCGCCGGTAGGCCTTGAGCGCGCAGCCGTAGTCGTGCAGGTGCACGCCGGTGGCGCTGGAGATCAGCTTGTTGGCGATGCGGGACGGCAGCTTGCGCGACAGCTCGGCGTCCTGCCGGTCCTTGCGCCAGCCGCTCACCATGTCGACGTCGGGGTCGGCCTCCAGGCGCGCCAGCAGCAGCGGGATGTCGCCCGGCTCGTTCTGCAGGTCGGCGTCCAGCGTCACCACGTAGCGCCCGCGCACGCGGTCAAAGCCGGCCTGCAGCGCGCTCGACTGGCCGTAGTTGCGCGCCAGCAGCACCGGGCGCAGCCAGGGCGTGCTGGCGGCCAGCTCGCGCAGGCGCTCGCGGCTGCCGTCGGTCGAGCCGTCGTCCACCGCCAGCAGCTCGAAGCCGAGCGCCTGCCCGGCCATGGCCGCGCCGATGCGCGCCACCAGATCGGGCAGGTTGTCGACTTCGTTGTAGATCGGCACCACGATGGACACATCGGGGGCCGGGGAGCGGTCGGTGCTCATGGGGGCGGGCGCAGGCGGGATAATCGCCCGATTGTGCCTTGCGCCGCCGCGGCGCCACCCGCCCCCACCGATGAGCCTCACCGCCGCGCCCCTGGCGCCGCCCCTGCGATCACCCGTTGCCCACCCGCTGGCCTGGCTGCTGGCGCTGGCGCTGGCGCATGTGCTGGTGCGCGTGGCCGTCTCGCCGGCGCTCAAGTGGGACGAGGCCGAGCAGATGCTGTGGTCGCAGCAGCTGGCGCTGGGCTACGGCGCCCAGCCGCCGCTCTACACCTGGCTGCAATGGGGCGTCAACGCGCTGGTCGGCCCCAGCGTGCTGGCGCTGTCGCTGCTCAAGCACGCCCTGCTGGCGCTCACCTACGCCCTGATGTGGCTGGCCGCGCGCGAGCTGCTGGACGAGCGCGGCGCCTGGTGGGCCTCGGCCAGCATGATGCTGCTGCCGGCGCTGGGCTGGTATTCGGTGCGCGACCACACCCACACCATCTTGGTCACCGCCATGGCCTGCGGCGCCTGGTGGCTGCTGCTGCGCATCGTGCGCCAGCCCCGTCCGCTGGACTTCGCGGCCCTGGGGCTGGTGTGTGGCCTGGGCATGCTGGCCAAGTACAGCTTCGCCCTGGTGGCCGGCGCCATGCTGCTGGCGGCGCTGTCGGTGCCGCGGGCGCGCCGCGCCCTGCTGTCGCGCGGCTGGTGGTGGGCGCCGCTGGTGGGCCTGCTGGTGGTCGGGCCGCACCTGGTGTGGCTGCTGTCGCACCTGCACGAGGCCACCGCCAGCACCCTGGGCAAGATGGAAATCCAGGCCGCCAGCGGCCCGCTCAAGGGCGTGCGCCACCTGCTGCAGGGCGTGGCCGGCACGCTGGCGCTGTTCGCCCTGTTCGCGCTGTGGGCGTTTCGCGGCGCCTGCTGGCGCGGCCCGGTGCAGCCGGCGGCGCCTTGGGCGCAGCAGCTGTTCAGGCGCTACCTGGCGCTGGTGCTGGCGGCGCTGCTGGCCATGGTGCTGCTGGCCGGGGTGACCGAGTTCAAGGGCCGCTGGCTGCTGCCGCTGCTGTGCGTGGTGCCGCTGGCCGCCTTCGCGGCGCGGCCCGGCTTGCAGCGCCACCCGCGCGGCGGGCGCTACACCGGCGCCATCGTCGCCATGGCCTTGCTGCTGCTGCTGGCGGCGGGGGTGCGGCCGTGGTTCAGCGGCCTGCGCGGCGAGGCCGACGAGCTCAACCACCCCGCCGCCGAGCTGGGCGCCGCCCTGAGCGCCGCCGGCTACGACGGCCGCGGCCGCATCGTCGCCGCCGACCACATGATGGCCGGCATGCTGCGCACGCGCTTTCCGCACGCGCTGGTGGACGCCTGCACCTCGGACGAGGAAGACGTCACCGACTGCGTGGCCAGCCACGCGCGGCATGCCCAGGCGGCGGGCCAGGGCTGGCTGCTGATCTCGCGCACCGACCGCGGCGAAGCCGGCTGGTGGGACAAGGCCACCGCCCGCCTGCCGGCGCAGCCGCCGCGCGTCATCGAACTGCCCTTCCACATGGTGCGCGCCGGCATGCCCCCGGCGCGCTACGAATACCGCTGGCAGCCGGCGCAGGCGCCGCGATGAGCGCCATCGCCGCCAGCGGCCACACCCCACGCAGGACCCCTTCGACATGAACGTCACCGTTTTCGGCACCGGCTACGTTGGCCTGGTGCAGGGCGCCGTGCTGGCCGACGTCGGCCACCACGTGCTGTGCATCGACGTCGACGCCGCCAAGGTGGCGGCGCTGCGCGCCGGCCGCATCCCGATCCACGAACCCGGCCTGGACGCCCTGGTGCGGGCCGGCCAGGCCGCCGGGCGGCTGCGCTTTTCCACCGACGCCGCCGAGGGCGTGGCCCATGGCGAGCTGCTGTTTTTGGCCGTCGGCACCCCGCCCGACGAAGACGGCAGCGCCGACCTGCAGCACGTGCTGGCGGTGGCGCGCAGCATCGCCAGCCACATGGACGGCCCGCGCACCATCGTCAACAAGTCCACCGTGCCCGTGGGCACCGCCGAGCGCGTGGCCAGCGCCGTGCGCGCCGTGCTGCGCGAGCGCGGGCTGGACATCGCCTTCGACGTCGTCTCCAACCCCGAATTCCTCAAGGAAGGCGCGGCCGTGGCCGACTGCCAGCGGCCCGACCGCATCGTCATCGGCACCGACAGCCCGGCCGCCGAACGCCGCCTGCGCGAGCTGTACGCCCCCTTCAACCGCAACCACGACCGCATGGTGGTGATGGACGTCAAGAGCGCCGAGCTCACCAAGTACGCCGCCAACGCCCTGCTGGCAACCAAGATCAGCTTCATCAACGAAATCGCCGCCCTGGCCGAGCGCCTGGGCGCCGACGTCGAGGCCGTGCGTCGCGGCATTGGCAGCGACCCGCGCATCGGCTACCACTTCATCTACCCCGGCATGGGCTACGGCGGCAGCTGCTTTCCCAAGGACGTCAAGGCGCTCATCCACACCGCGCGGCAGGCCGGCGTCGAACCCGAGCTGCTGCAGGCCGTGGAGCGCCGCAACCAGGCCCAGCGCCAGGCGCTGGGCCAGCGCATCGTCGCCCACTACGGCGGCAGCCTGCGCGGCAAGACCATCGCCGTCTGGGGCCTGGCCTTCAAGCCCGACACCGACGACATGCGCGAAGCCCCCAGCCGCACCCTGCTGGCCCAGCTGTGGGCCGCCGGCGCCCAGGTGCGCGCGCACGACCCCGTGGCCATGGACGAGGCGCGCCGCCTGTTCGGCCCGCGGCCCGACCTGCAACTGTGCGACAGCCCGGCCCAGGCCCTGCAGGGCGCCCACGCGCTGGCCATCGTCACCGAATGGAAGCAGTTTCGCGTGCCCGACTTCGACCAGATGGCGCGCCTGCTGGCCGACCGCATCGTCTTCGACGGCCGCAACCTGTACGAACCGGCGCTGCTGGCGCGCCACGGCCTGGCCTACGAATCCATCGGCCGCCCGGGCGTGCGGCCGGCGGGGGGTTGAGCAAGAATTCATTTCAATTTTGATAGCTGTTGGCGCTCGTCGTGCAAGCGCTGGCGGCCAATTTTGCTTGCAATCGTCGGCACCTCGCACCCCCGTCATTGCGAGGAGGCCGCAGGCCGACGCGGCAATCCAGTGGCGGCGCCGGAAAAGAGGCGCGGCGCCCGCCCAGCCAAACGGCGGTGAACCACGACGCCCCGCACTGGATCGCCACGGCCTGCGGCCTCGCGATGACGGGGTGAAGAGCATCCGCCAGCGGCGATGGCGACGGCATGGGGAGGCTGCGCCAGCGGCGACGGATGGCTGCGCGGCGCTTCACCCATTCCCGTCATGGCGCGGCGCTTCACGCCCCCCTCCCCGTCATTGCGAGGAGGCCGCAGGCCGACGCGGCAATCCAGTGGCGGCGCCGGAAAAGAGGCGTGGCGCCCGCCCAGCCAAACGGCGGTGAATCACGACGCCCCGCACTGGATCGCCACGGCCTGCGGCCTCGCGATGACGGGATGAAGAGGTTGCGATGACGGGGTGAAGAGGTTGCGCCCGCAGCGATGACGGGGCAGCAAGAGTGCGCCCGTGACGGCGACATGGCCGCGCCCCGCGCCTGGAGTATCTTGCGCCCCATGCCCCGCACCCGCCACCCCCCGCCCCGCCGCCGCGTCTGCCGCCGCCTGCTGGGCGCCGCCCTGCTGTCGGCCGCGCTGCCCGGCCTGCTGTCCTGCGCGGGCGGCGCGCCGACGGGTTCCACGCTGCCGCTGGCGCGCCTGCACGAGCTGCTGGCGCGCCGCTTTCCCGTCACCCGCAGCCTGGCCGGCCTGGCCGATCTGACCCTGCAATCGCCCCGCCTCAGCCTGCTGCCCGCCGCCAACCGCGTGGCCGCCGCGCTCGAGCTGGTGCTGACCGAGCGCCTGGGCGGGCGCCGCTACACCGGCGCCATCGACCTGGACAGCGCCCTGCGCCTGGACCTGCAGGCCGGCGCCGTGCGCCTGAGCGGCGTGCGCGTGCAGCGCCTGGCCATCGACCAGCTGCCGCCCGCGGCCCAGGCCCTGCTGGCGCGCCACGCCCCCGCCGTGGTCGAGCCGCTGCTGGACGAGCTGCCCCTGTACACCCTGCCGCCCGAGCGCCTGGCCCTGCTGCGCCAGCTGGGCGGCGGCGCCGCGCCCGTGCTGCGCGTGCTGCCCGACGGCCTGCGCATCGACGTGGCGCCGGCGCGCGGCGCGCCCGGCGGCTCCGTATGATCCCGACACCCACCACCCACCACACCAGGAGACACCCCATGCCCAACACCCACCTGCTCGTCGGCCACGGCGCGCACCGCGTCATCGCCCTGCACGGCTGGTTTGGCCACGCCGGCGGCTGGGGGCCGCTGACCCAGCACCTGAACGGCCGCGACTTCAGCTACGCCTTCATGGACCAGCGCGGCTACGGCGGCATGCGCGGCTCGGGCGGGCCCTACACCGTCGAGCAGATCGCGCAGGACGCGCTGGCCCTGGCCGACCACCTTGGCTGGCAGCGCTTTTCGCTCATCGGCCACTCCATGGGCGGCAGCGCCATCCAGCAGGTGCTGGTGGCCGCGCCCGGGCGCGTGCGCGCGCTGGTGGCCATCACCCCCGTGTCGGCCGCCGGCGTGCCGTTTGACGAGCAGGGCTGGCAGCTCTTCACCGCCGCCGGCAGCGACCCGGCGGCGCGCCGCGGCATCATCGACTTCACCACCGGCAACCGCCTGACCGGCACCTGGCTCGACGCCATGGTGGCCAGCACCCAGGCCCATTCCGACGCCGAGGCCGTGGCCGGCTACCTGCCCTCGTGGGCCAACACCGCCTTCGTCGACAAGGTGCAGGGCCAGCCGCTGCCCGTGCTGGTGCTGCCCGGCGAACACGACCCCGCCCTGGGCGAAGCCGCCTGCCGCGCGACCTGGCTGCAGCACTATCCGCAAGCCCAGCTGCACGTGTTGCGCAACGCCGGCCACTACCCGATGGACGAAACCCCCGTCATCCTGGCCACCGAGATCGAGCGCTTTCTGGCCGGCGTGGCGGCTTGAATCGGGGGTGAAGGGCGCCTGCGCCCGCCCGCCTGGCCCGGCGCAGGCGCCGCCTGGCGTGCGGCGATTGCGGTATCCGCATCCTCCAGAGTACTATTGAAAAGATAGCTGCTCGCGCAGTATGCGCCTGCACCGGGCTTCGATTTGCCTTGTAACTGGCAAGCCGCAACGCCACCACGGTGCCCGCCAGTCCGGCCCCCCGGCCAGGGCCGCCGGCCCCGCCAAGCCGGTGACAAACGGTGTCAAAAAACCGTCCGACCGACAAAATTTGTCAGCCCTCAGCGGCGCCAGAAGGGTCACAAACTGTCACTTGCGGTGCCCGGCCGGCCCCAAACCGTGAGCCACTGCACGCTGCACCGCCTTGGCCCCACCTGGCACGCCCCCTGCATTCCTTCAGGGCGTGCGGTGACGCACTCCAGTGTCTCCCAGGTTCAACCCACCCCTTCTTCAAAGGAAATGACCATGAAAAAACTGCAACAAGGCTTCACCCTGATCGAATTGATGATCGTGGTGGCCATCATCGGTATCCTGGCGGCGATCGCGCTGCCGGCTTATCAGGATTACACGGTGCGCACCAAGGTGTCGGAGGCGGTGATCGCCGCCTCCAGCGCCAAGGGTGTGTTGAGCGAAGGCTTCCAGTCTGACGGCGTCGCGGGCCTCAGCGCCGCCGCTACCGCAATCAACGCTACTCCGTTTGCCCAGAAGGCGTCGAAGTACGTCGTCAACTACTGCGTGGGCGCTGCGGCGACGACACCGACCGCCGCCAACTGCACGGCGACGGGAGCCATTGCCAACTGGGTCATTTCGGTGGCGGTTGCGGCAACTGCGGGTAACGGTATTCCGACCGGCCTGAACGGCCAGACGCTGGTTTTCTCGCCGAACGTAAATGGCGTAACGCCGGTTGCTACGTCCCAAGGCGCCATTGACTGGGCCTGCGCATCGGTGACCAACCAGGCGGCTACTGGGCGCAGTCTGGCCAACAGGGTGACGGGTACCCTGCCGGCCAAATACGCACCAGCCGAGTGCCGTTGATGGCGTAAAGCTCCCATCGCTCGCTGGGCTGAATAGCGCCGGCGGCGGGTGTTGAGCTTGTCAAAATTAGGGGCGCTTGCGCCCCTAATTTTTTGCCCCTAGAAAGTCACAGCCTTTGCCGCGTTTGCGAACCGATATGCCTGCTCGCTTCGATTTGCCGTCCCATAACGGGCGGTTGCGCTTTGCTGCCCGCTACGCCCTGCGGCACCTGGGAATCAGCATGGGTGTTGCGCTGCTGTCGGCCGCGGCGGTGTTCGGCCTGCTGTACCCGGCGCCCTATCGGCAGTTGCTGGGCGTGGAGTCGATCTTTTTGCTGGTGCTGGCGGTGGACGTGGTGTGCGGGCCGCTGCTGACCCTGATTTTGGCCAGCCCTAAGAAGTCGCGAGGCGAGCGCTGGCTGGACTTCGGCCTGATCGGCGTGATCCAGCTAGCCGCGCTGCTGTATGGCTTGCACAGCGTGTGGGTAGCGCGCCCGGTGGTGCTGGCGTTCGAGGTAGACCGGCTCGTCGTGGCGACGGCCAATGAGATCGAGCAGTCGGAACTGGCCAAGGCGCCCGAAGGTTTGCGTCATCTGCCCTGGTGGGGCGTTCGCAAAGTGGGCACGCGCCGGGCGACCAGCAATACCGAGTTTCTGGAAAACGTTGACCGCGGTCTGGCCGGTATCTCGCTGGCTCAGCAACCCGGTCGGTGGATACCTTGGGCGCAGGCGGCCGAAGGCATGGCCGCGCGCGCCAAGCCGGTGGCCGAGTTGCTGGCGCGCCGCCCAGCCGATGCCGAGGCGCTGCAAAACGCCATCCGCGCCACCGGCCTGCCGACCGACGCCCTGCGCTACCTGCCGCTGACCAGCAGCAAGACGCTGGACTGGGTGGCCTTGCTGGATGGCGAGCTGAACCTGGTGGGCTGGGCGCCGGTGGATGGGTTTTGATTGCAAGCCAAATTGGCTGCCAACGCCCGCCAGGCGAGCCCTGGGGGCCAGAGAAAGACCTGCTGACGCTTCGGCCTGCAAACGATTAGGGCTGGCCGATCAGTACAGTGGCCTTGCGTCGCACTTCGGACAACTCCCCGGCCGTGACCTTTCCCTTGCGCGTGGCCCGGCGCACCATCCAGTCCAGGCTTTTCACCTGATCGGCCAACACCGCGCTGGGTTTGCGGCCGGCGATCACGACTTCGAACGGGTATGCCTTGATCTGCGTAGTCATCGGGCAACACAGCATGAGGCCGGTGCGTCCGTTGTAGATGGCTGGGCTCAGCACCAGCGCGGGGCGGTGCCCGGCCTGCTCGTGACCCGCCTGCGGGTCAAAGTGCAGCCAGACGATGTCGCCCGCTTCGGGCACGTAGCGCGTGGCCACCTAAAACGCCTCCTTGCCGACCGAGGCGCCAAAACTCACCTCGCCGTGCAGGTTGGCTGGCGTGATGGCATCCACCAGCATGGCGAGTTCGTCCTCGCGCAAGGGTTCGATCACGATGCGCCCGCCTTCCTCGCGCACGTCCACCTTCTGGTCAATGGCCAGGCGGCTGGCTGCCATCACGGCGGCAGGGATGCGTACCGAGGCGCTGTTGCCCCATTTCTTGATCAGTATTTCCATGATGATGCAGCCTTAAAGTATCAACAAATGTCGATACTTTAAGGCCTGAATCGAGGGTTGTCCAGTGGAGTACTGGAGAAAAATCTGGAAAGAAATAAAAACACCGGCGGCAAGACGCTGGACTGGGTGGCGCTGATGGATGAGCGGGCGAACCCAGTGGGCTGGGCGCCGGTGGATGGGTTCTGATTCCAAGCCAAATCGGCCTCTGGCGCCCGTCAGGTAAGCGCAGGCAGCTATAAAAAAAGAATTGCCTTGCTTTGAGAGGAATTTGGGGTCGGATGAAAATCAATCCGACAGACGCGCTACCCGGCAAACGGGTTTTCCACCACCAGCCGGCCGAAGCGGCGGCCGGCCTGGCCGTCTTCGCTGATCAGCACGTCGGCGCCGGCGCGCAGCGCGGCTTCCAGGATCAGCGCATCCCACCACTGCAACTGGTGCTCCTGCGCCAGCGCGATGGCGGCCTGCACGCTCTGCGCGGTGCTGCCCATGACCTGAAAGGCGCACAGCCGTTGCACCTGCGCGGCGGCTTCGGATGCGGGCAAGGGCGGTTGCAGCTTGCGCGTGGTGATGACGTAGAACTCTTGCAGCACCTGGGTGCTGAGAACCACGGTGCCTTCACTGGCGGCGCGTGCCAGGCGGTTCAGCGCGCGTTCGCGCCGCGCGGGGTCGCCGGCATCGACGGCGTACACCAGCACGTTGGTGTCGAAGAAGCAGATCACGCGCCGCCGCCGCTGTGACCGTGATAAGGGCGGTCGTAAGCGTCTTCGCGCGACCAGCGGGCGCCGTCCCGGTTGGCCTGGCTGCGTCGGGCGGCAGCGATGAAGGCCTGCGCGGCGGCCTGTTGTGCCTCGCCATCCTGCGCGTAGGCGGCCAAAAATTCGCGCACCTTGGCACTGACTGAGGTGCCTTCGTGGATAGCGCGCACGCGCGCCTTCTTGACGATGGCTTCGTCGAGCGTGATGGTCAGGTTGGTCATGGTGAGCGGTGCCGAAATGTGGACACGAGACCAAGTGTAGCACGTAGATTCGTGCTCAATGGGGGTCGAACGTATTCTATCCAGCGCAGGAATTGGGGGGGAATCGAGGTCGGATGCAAATCAATCGCTGCAAGCGGCCATTCGCGCCAGCGGCGTGGCCGAAGCCGGGCTGCGCGACCTGCCGCTGACGAGCAGCAAGACGCCGGACTGGGTGGTGCTGCTGGATGGCGAGCTGAACAGGGTGGGCTGGGCGCCGGTGGATGGGTTTTGATTGAACCTAGAAACGGCAGTTGAACGCGCCCGCCAGTGCCGTGATCGGCGTGCCAGGCTAGGCGCGAGGACGCCGCAGGCTACTGCCTGCAAGAACGAGCAACGACGCCTGGCGCGGCGAGCGCGGTGCTGGTGGGTGCGTAGCGCGCTCACCTGTTCGGTAAACGCCATCGAAGCCACAAACGCCAGCACCCGCGCGGCTTTGGCGATGATCGCAAGCGGTCAACTGCCGTTTCTAGGTTGAAGGCCTAATCGGGCTTCAACGCCCATCCGGCAGGCGCTGGCAGCTATCAAAATAGAGTTTCGAATTGTCCTGCCGTCATCGCGAGGCGGCCGGCCGTGGCGATCCAGTGCGGCGGTGGATCGGGATGCGCTGTCTGGATTGCCCCGTCGCCTGCGGCTCCTCGCAATGACGGAGGAAGCACATGGAAAAATTGGGGTCAGATCACAATGGGTGCGTACGGTTCGTTTGCTTGTCATTGCTCGTGGTGCTACTGTGCATGTATTGCATAACACATGAGAGTGCACGACATGAACGAGGCGACTTTCACATTTCGGGTCGATGAAGCCCTGAAAAACGATTTTGCAGCCGCCGCCAAGGCCCGCGACCGCACGAGCGCGCAGCTTCTGCGCGACTTCATGCGCGAGTTCGTCCAGCAGCAAGAGGACGCCGCAGAGCATGACGCCTGGTGGCGCCGCCAGGTGCGGATCGGCGTCGAGTCGGCCAACGCGGGGAGCCTGATACCCGCCGCAGAGGTTGAAGCCCACTTCGCAGCCCGCCGCGCAGCCACCCGTCGCAGGCTTGAAACGCCAGGCGAGTGATGGCGTTGTATTGGACGCGCGAGGCCATCGCGGACCGTGACGCGATCTATGAAGGCGCTGCGCGAGCGCCTGCAACTGAGCCAGGCCGTTCTGGCCTCGGTGCTCAACACCAGCGCGTCCACCGTTCGCAAGTGGGAGGTCGGTGACAAGCGCCCCAGCGGCCCGTCGCAGAGGTTGCTGGACATCATCGAGCGCAAGGGGCTGGAAGCCGTCCTCTGAGACCGCCGAGGCGCAAGGCAAACAGAGGGCTGTACGCGCCGCTGCTCAGGCCATCGCCGCCGAGAGACATGCGGCGGTCGATGGGTTTTGATTGCAAGCCAGATTGGCCAACAGCGCCCGCCAGACAAGCGCAGGCAGCTATCAAAAAACAAGCAATCGGTTATCCCTTCGCAGACGCTACGCCGTGAGAGCCTCGATGACGGCGCGCGGGTTGCGCTCGATGACGTTGAGCAGCACCAGCGATGCCCCATGAGGCTTGCGGTCGCCGCGCTCCCAGTGGCGCAAGGTGGCGGTGGAAAAGCCGAACTTCGCTGCGAATTCTTCCTGCGTCATGTCCACCTTGGCGCGCAGCGCCTTCACGTCCACCGGGCGCGGGCGATGCACGCGCACGCCCCGGCCATGCCCTTCGGCGTGGGCAATGGCTTCCTGCAAGCCTTGCTTGATGCTGTCGAATGCCGTGCTCATTTGTTCCGTCCTTTCGCCTTCCAGATGCTGACCAGTGCGCCGGTCAGGCCGGCCAATTCGTTGCGCTGCGCCTTGCTCAGGTTAGCGCGATCACCCTTTGCAAAGAGCGTCAGCAGGTAGAGCGGCATGTGCTCGTCATGAAAGTAGTAGATGACGCGCACGCCACCGCTCTTGCCGTGATCTCCCCTGCGCCAGCGCAGCTTGCGCACGCCGCCCGTGCCCTCCATCAGGTCGCCCGCCTTGGGGCGCGACGCCAGGTGCCGGATCAGGTCTTGCCGCTCCACGAGGCTGAGCAACTTGTCGGCCACGCGGATGAATTCAGGCAGCTCGGCGACTGTTTGCATGTCCTCGATTGTAATCCAATGGGACGGTTTCGAAACAGCGAGGGGACTCTGGAAATTGGCGAAAAATTGGGCTCGGATGAAAATGAATCGGGGGCGGTCGCGTGGGCACACGCAAGCCGCAGGACGCCGCCACGCTGCAAGCGGGGCCATCCGCGCCAGTGGCGTGCCCGAGCCGAGCTGCGCTAGCTGCCCCCGACCAGCAGCAAGACGCTGGACTGGGTGGCGCAGCTGGATGGCGGGCTGAACATGGTGGGCTGGGCGCCGGTGGACAGGTTCTGATTTTCAGCCAAATTGGCCGCTAGCGCCTGCCAGATAAGGGCGGGCAGCTATCAAAAAAAAGATACCCACCTCTTTCGCTATGCAATCTGGCCAACCCGGTGCAGACATCGAGTCGGCCGGTCGGCAGGGAAACGGCGTGCCGGGAGAGCGGGCGCCGCTGCTGGATCGCCACGGCCTGCGGCCTCGCGATGACGGAGGAAGCCAGTGCGCTGGTAGATCAGTTTTGATTGCAAGCCAAATTGGCTTCTAGAGCCGGCCAGACAAGCGTGGGCAGCTATAAAAAAGAATCTATTTGCTTGGAGGGAAGTGTGAGGTCGGATGAAAATCCATCCGACAGACGCACTACCCGGCAAACAGGTTTTCCACCACCAGCCGGCCGAAGCGGCGGCCGGCCTGGCCGTCTTCGCTGATCAGCACGTCGGCGCCCGCGCGCAGCGCGGCTTCCAGAATCAGCGCATCCCGCCACTGCAATTGATGCTCCTGCGCCAGCGCGATGGCAGCCTGCACGCTCTGCGCGGTGCTGCCCATGACCTGAAAGGCGCACAGCCGTTGCACCTGCGCGGCGGCTTCGGGCGCGGGCAAGGGCGGTCGTAAGCGTCTTCACGCGACCAGCGGGCGCCGTCCCGGTTGGCCTGGCTGCGTCGGGCAGCAGCGATGAAGGCCTGCGCGGCGGCCTGTTGCGCCTCGCCATCCTGCGCGCAGGCGGCCAGGTGTTCGCGCACCTTGGCGCTGACCGAGGTGCCTTCGTGGAAGGCGCGCACGCGCGCCTTCTTGACGATGGATTCGTCGACCGTGATGGTCAGGTTGGTCATGGTGAGCGGTGCCGAAGTGTGGACACGAAACCAAGTGTGGCACGTAGATTCGTGCTCAATGGGGTCGAACGTATTCCATCCGGCGCAGGAATTGGGGGGGGGAAATCGAGGTCGGATGAAAATCAATCGCTGCAAGCGCCCAGCAGGCGCGCGCTTTCGGCCGCGTAGCGGTCACGCGGGTGCTTGTCGTCCCAGTCCTTGCCGGCAAATTTGTGGAAGAAGCCGAGCTGGCCGAACATGGGGCCGGCGCCGCCCATCTGCCACATCAGCCATTGCAGGGCGTGCCAGCGCGTGGCCACGGTTGCCTCGATTGGCGAGAATTTGAAGCCAAGCCTCCTTCAGAAGCCGCGACATGAACCGACGACACGTACTCGAACTGCTCCGGCGCAGCAAGCCCGAACTGCAGGCGCGCTTCGGCGTGACCAGGCTGGCCTTGTTCGGCTCTGCCGCGCGGGATGGGATGCACGCCGGCAGCGATGTGGACGTGCTGGTCGCCTTTGATGGCCCCGCCACGGCGCCGCGCTATTTCGGCGTGCAGTTCTATCTGGAGGATTTGCTGGGCATGCCCGTTGATCTGGTGACCGAGAAGGCGTTGCGGCCGCGGTTGCGTCCGTTCGTCGAGAAGGATCTGGCTCGTGTCTGAGCCGACTCGGCGTGAATGGCGGTTGTATGTTGACGACATGATCGACTTCGCGGGGCGCGTGCTCGCCTATGCGCGGGATGTTGATCGAGACATTTCGTCGCCGATGACGTGTACATCACGTCAATAAAAGCCCGGGCCGCGCCCTGATGATCGCGACCCGTCACACCCCCGGCACCTGCAGGCCCCGCTGCACCGCAGGCCGGGCGACGAAGGCGTCCAGCACGCGGCGCACCTGGGCGAAGCGCTCGAAGCCGACCAGCTCGCCCGCCTCGTAAAAACCCACCAGGTTGCGCACCCAGGGGAAGATGGCGATGTCGGCGATGCTGTAGTCGCTGCCCAGCACCCAGTCGCGGCCCTGCAGCTGGCGGTCCAGCACGCCCAGCAGGCGCGCGCTCTCGGCCGCGTAGCGGTCACGCGGGCGCTTGTCGTCCCAGTCCTTGCCGGCAAATTTGTGGAAGAAGCCGAGCTGGCCGAACATGGGGCCGACGCCGCCCATTTGCCACATCAGCCATTGCAGGGCGTGCCAGCGCGTGGCGGGGTCTTGCGGCAGCAGCTGGCCGGTCTTGTCGGCCAGGTACAGCAGGATGGCGCCCGATTCCCACAGCGCCAGCGGCCGCCCGCCGGGGCCGTGCGGGTCCAGGATGGCGGGGATCTTGTTGTTCGGGTTGAGCGACAGGAACTCGGGCGACAGCTGGTCCTGCGTGTCGAAGCTGACGCGGTGCGCCTCGTAGGGCAGGCCCAGTTCCTCCAGCGCGATCGACACCTTGACGCCGTTGGGCGTGGGCAGCGAATACAGCTGCAGCCGCTCGGGGTGGCGCGCCGGCCATTTGCGGGTGATGGGGAAGTCGTTCAGCGTGTTCATGGTGGCGAGTTATACCGCTCCAAGACCTTGCGCGTGGACTGCGATGGTCTTGACCCGAGCTTCGGGGTCGCTACGTGTCGCGCTCGGGATGCCGGTGACCGAGGATGGCGCGCGGGCACCGGATGACCCGCTGGATTCTCGCTCCGCCACTCCGGTGCGCGGCAGTTGGGCCACCTGAGCGCGACTTCCTCGCAAGTGCCACGCCTCACCGAGCAAATGGAGGTGCCGGCCCGCCGGCCGGTTCTGCCGCGCCTTCCGCGGCCCCCCGAGCACTTGACGACCAGGGCGCGGGAAAACCCCGATTGCCGCTGATCCGGTGCAGGCTCACACTACGATTCATTCACGAAACGTTGTCTCATTAGTAAAACATCCTATGGTAGAGATCGAGTTCCGTAACGTCGCGAAGCGCTTCGTCCCGCGCGGTGGGGGCGATCCGTTGACGGCTGTCCAAGGGCTGAGCTTCACGGTCAAGACCGGGGAGGTGGTGTCCATCATCGGTCCGTCCGGGTGCGGCAAGAGCACGGTGCTCAACATGGGGTCGGGGTTGTATTTGCCGTCCGAGGGAGAGGTCTATGTCGGCGGTGAGCGAGTGACCAAGCCGATGCGCCAGGTGGCTTTCATGCTGCAGAAAGACCTGCTGATGCCCTGGCGCACCATCCGGGCCAACGTCGAGCTCGGTTTGGAGATCGATGGTGTCGCGCCCGACGAGCGCCGTCGCACCGCAGAGGACCTGCTCGAACGCTGCCACCTCAAGGGCTTTGGGGACCACTACCCCTACCAGTTGTCGGGCGGCATGCGCCAGCGTGGCGCATTGGCGCGGACGCTGGCCATTGACCCGCAGGTACTGCTGATGGACGAGCCGTTCTCGGCGCTTGATGCACAGACCAAGATGGTTTTGCAGGAAGATTTGGCGCAGACCTTGTGGGATCAGAAAAAGACGGCGATTTTCATTACCCATGATCTGGCCGAGGGTGTGATCCTCTCTGACCGCCTGCTGGTGATGAGCTCGCGACCGGGCACGATCATCGAGGAGATTCCCATCGATCTGCCTTATCGCAACGACCCGTTCAAGCGTCGATCGCTACCCGAAATCGGCCCGCTGGTCGGGCGCCTGATGGCCCTGCTGAAAGTGGGCGATCAACGCGAGCACCTGCACTGACCCCCCTCGACCCCAAGGAGACATCCATGACCGTGATCCAACGCTCCCGTCGCCTGGCTGCAGCAGCCATGCTTGTGCTGACCGCAGTAGGGGCGCAGGCGGCGCCTGAAGAAGTGACCTATCTGTTGCCCGCGCCCGCCACGCTGCCGGCCTTCGCGCCCTGGATGATCGCGCAACAGCAGGGCTACTACGCGGATGAAAACATCAAGGTCAAGTTCGTGTCGGGCAAGGGCGGGGTGGATGTGGCCAAGCAACTTGGTGCGGGAAACGCCCTTGTCGGCGGCGCGATTGGCGACACGCCGATCATCGTGCGTGCCAATGGTGTGCCGGTCAAGGCGGTGGCGGTGCTCGGTGCTGGCTCCTTGACGCAGATCGCTGTCCACGACGGGAGCCCGATCAAAACCATCAAGGACATGAAGGGCAAGACGCTGACCGTCATGGCTTACAGCGACACGACCTACTACGCACTGCTGGGCTCACTCAAGCTGGCGGGCTTGACGAAGAATGACGTCGACGCCCAGGCGGCCGGCCCGACCGGGGTCTGGCAGCTGTTTGCCGCCAACAAGAGCGAGGGCATGGCGGCCGTGCCGGAATGGGTGATCAGTGCCGAAGAGGCGGGCGCGAAGGTCCGCTTCGTGGCCGGCGCGGACGCGTTCCCGAGCATGGCCCAGGCCATCATCGCGTCCGATGAAGCCATCAAGAAACAGCCCGAGCTGGTCAAGCGGCTGGTTCGCGCAACCTTGCGTGGCATGAGCGACATCATCAAGAACCCGAAGGCGGCCGCCGCGGCATACGCCCAAGCCGTTCCTTCCTTCGCGGGAAAGGAGGCCATGGTCGAACGGATCTTCGCCATGTACCGCGATCGCGTTTATGGCCAGCAGAAGACGCTGGGTGAAATGGACGCCAAGCGCCTCAAGGCCGTGCAGGACTTCTACGTCGCCGAGGGCATCGTCTCCAAGGCATCGCCATTGAACGATCTGTACACCAATCAGTTCATTGGCGTCGACCGCTGAGCGCGTTCGGCAAAGCGGGAAATCAAGTCATGCTCATCAAGAAGTTCGGCGGAGCGACCACGCTCGCCTCCATCGCATTGCTCATCGCATTTCTTGCCGCGTGGGAATGGTTGCCTGGGGTGTTTGGCGTGCCAGAGTTCGTGCTGCCCAGATTCAGCCGGGTCATGACCGAGGCGGGTGCGATGTGGCGGGAAGGTGGCTTGATCAAGCACACGCTGGCGACGTTGGTCGCGGTCCTGGTCGGCTTCGCGCTGGGGTCCTTGCTTGGCATCGCCGTCGGGGTTGGCCTGGGTCTGTCGCCGGCTGCCGAGAAGATCATGTCGCCCTACATCCTGGCACTGCAGATTGCGCCCAAGGTCGCGTTCGCGCCGCTGTTCGTGATGTGGCTGGGCTACACCATCTACCCCAAGATCCTGGTCGCGATCCTGATTGTGTTCTTTCCGATCATGATCAACGTGCTGTCGGCGATACGCACGGTCGATCCAGACATGATCAACCTCGTACGAACGCTGAACGCCCGGCGAGTCCAGGTGTTCCGATTGGTGGAATTCCCATCCGCCATGCCGGCGCTGTTTTCCGGGCTGCGCATCGGCGCGACACTCGCCGTCATCGGCGTCACCGTGGGTGAACTCGTGGGCGGCAATCTCGGCCTGGGCTTCCTGCTCACCGCGGGCGAAGGCCAGGGCAACACGGCGGCGGTGTTTGTCTCCATTGGTCTGCTGACGCTGATCGGCATCGTGGCGTACGCCCTGGTCGTCTGGGCCGAGGGCAGGGTGCTGCACTACTTGCCGCGCGCGGACTACACCACGGCCAACTGAGGGGGATCGATGCTCAAGGATAGGCGAATCCTGATTACAGGCGCCGGGCGTGGCCTGGGGCGAGCCTTCGCTCAGGCTGCCTGCGAGGCCGGAGCGCGAGTCGTTCTGGCGGACATCCGTGAGGAGTGGGTCGAGCAAGCCGCTCGCGAGCTGCGTGCGAATGGTCACGACGCCTGCGCGGTGGTGGTCGACCTTGGCGACCCGTCATCCGTGACCGCGGCCGCTCAGGCGGCAGTCCAATGGCTGGGCGGCGGGCTTGACGGTCTGGTCAATAACGCTGCCGTCACCGATTCCGGGGGCAAGGCTGCCGATGACATCACCGTCGAGACCTGGGATCGGGTGATGGCCGTCAACGTGCGTGGCACGTGGCTGATGTCGCGAGCCTGCCATGCGGCATTGGCGGCGAGTGGCCGCGGCGCCATCGTCAATTTGGCGTCCGACACCGCGCTGTGGGGTGCCCCCCGGCTGATGGCCTACGTGGCCAGCAAGGGCGCGGTCATTTCCATGACGCGAGCGCTGGCGCGCGAATACGGTGGCGATGGCATCACCGTCAACGCCATCGCACCGGGACTGGTGTTGGTCGAGGCGACCGAGTACGTACCCGAGGACCGGCACCGGCTGTATATCGAGCAACGGGCGCTGCGGCGCGAGCAGTTGCCGCAGGACGTGTGCGGTGCAGCGCTGTTCGCGCTGTCTGATCTGTCGCGTTTCGTGACCGGGCAGTTGTTGCCGGTCAATGGTGGTTTCGTGTTCAACTGAAAAGGAGTCAAGCATGACGAGCAAGCAACAGCGGTCCTGGGAGCGGCCCGAAGGCGCCAGTCTCAAGCAGTGGATGGACTCGCGCGTGGTCAGCCGAAGCACCCGCAAGTACGACTGGAACGCGCTCAAGTTCCAGACGCAGGTCGATCCCAAGTACGGTCGCGCGCAGATGCGCTACATCGGCACTGGCGGCACCGGCGTGGCGAGTGACGCCAACTCGGTGCCGGCCGAGAACTTCACTTTCTCGACCATGATCCTCCCACCAGGCCATGAGGGTCCGCTGCACATTCACCACGACGTGGAAGAGGTGTTCTTCGTGCTGCGCGGCAAGGTCAAGATGATTGCCGAGTCGGAGGATGGTAGCGAGAAGTGGGAAGTCATCGTGGGCGAGCGCGACCTGATCTCCTGGCCACCCGGCGTCTATCGCGGCGAAATCAACATCGGCGACGAAGAAGCGCTGATGCTGGTGATGCTTGGCGCGGCCAAGCCCGAGACGCCGACCTATCGGCCGAACGACCCACTGTCCAAGATCAAGCGGGATACAAAGGTCGCGCCGGAAGCGTGAATGCGACGATGAGCGCAAGTCCTGCCCCCGTCAACAGCCTGCCGCCCGCCGAACTCGAGCGGCTGGCCGTGCATTTTTCCGAGCGCGTCGTGGCGCTCGGGGATGGGGTGCGGGTGTCCGTGCGCGAACATGGCGAAGGCAGCGGATTGCCGCTGGTGTGTCTGCATGGCATCGGCTCGGGCTCCGCCTCGTGGCTGGACGTGGCCCTGCGGTTGTCGCGACGCACCCGCGTCATCGCCTGGGACGCGCCGGGCTACGGCGCGTCAACGCCGCTGCGCGTGGATGCCCCACGCGGCACCGATTACGCAGAGCGGCTGCATGCGCTGCTGGACGTGCTGGACGTGCCGCGTTGCGTGCTGGTCGGCCATTCGCTGGGCGCTCTGGTGGCGGTGCCTGCAATCCACGCGATCCAGCGCAGCCAGCGCTTCGCGGCCCTGGCGCTGATCAGCCCCGCGCGGGGTTATGGCGCGACCACACGCGCCGGCGACGGTGAGCGCGTGCGTGCCGAACGCCTGCAGACCCTGGCCGAGCTGGGCATTGCCGGCATGGCCGAGCAGCGCTCGGCGCGCCTGGTGTCCGAACACGCCTCGCCCCAGGCGCGCGCCTGGGTGCGCTGGAACATGGCGCGGCTGCACGAGCGCGGCTATCGCCAGGCGGTGGAGTTGCTGTGCGGCAGCGATCTGCTGGCGCGGTTGCCGGTCCCGATGCCGACCCATGTGGCCTGCGGCGCGCTCGACGTGATCACTACCCCTGCCGCCTGCGCCGAGGTGGCCCAGGCCGCGGGCGCAGTGCTGCACCCGATTGCGCGGGCGGGACATGCCTGCTACGTCGAACAGCCGGATGCCGTGGCCCAATGGCTGGCTGGCGTGCTCGATGCCGCGATGGGCGCGGAGCGTGTGGGCATGCAGGAAAGGCCGTGATCATGGATGCCAAGGATTTCGAATCTCCCGACGACGGCGCCGACCGCTACAACGTCCCGGCGCTGGAGCGCGGTTTGCGCGTGCTGGGGGAGTTCAGTCGTGAGACACGCACCCTGACGGCACCCGAGTTGGCACGGCGCTTCAATCTGCCGCGCTCCACCGTCTTCCGTCTGCTGGTCACGCTGGAGGGCATGGGTTTTATCGAGCGCGAAGAGGGCGGACGGGAGTACCGCCTGGGCCTGGCCGTGCTGCGCCTGGGTTTCGAATATCTGGCGTCGTTGCCACTCAACGAGCTGGGCCATCCCTTGCTGGAGCGCCTTAGCGAGGTAACCGGGCACGCCTGCAATCTGGTCGTACGCGATGGCCGCTCCGTCGTCTATGTGTCACGGGTGTCGCCGCCTTCGCCCTTCGTCAGCGCCGTCAGCGTCGGTACGCGCCTGCCGGCGCACGCCACGGTACTGGGGCGTGTACTGATGGCCGACTTGACGTTGCCCGAGCTGCGGGCGTTGTACCCCGAGAGCCAGCTTGAAGCCTTCTCGGCCAGCACGCCGCACACCGTGACCGAGCTGTTCGACCTGGTGCAGGCCGACCGCCAGCGAGGCTACGCCGTGAGCGAAGGCTTCTTCGAGCCCAACATCTCGACCATCGCCGCGCCAGTGCGCGATCAGCGCAGCCGTGTCGTGGCCGCGCTGGCCATGACCGTGAATGCCGGGCGCGTCGAGCCCGATCAAATGGACAGCTTCATCCAGCAAGTGCGTGAGTCCGCCGACCGCCTGTCCGGGCTGCTCAACTACACGCCGCGCTCGGACGACGGCAAGCTGGTGACGCTGCACCCCGAAAGGAAGACCGTATGAACCGGGCCGCCTTTCTTGCGCCCGATGCCTTGGCGGGCCGCACGGCGGTCGTCACCGGCGGCTCGTCCGGCATCGGCCTGGCCACGGTCGAAGTGTTGCTCGCGGCTGGCGCTGCGGTGGCACTGTGCGGTCGCAGCGCCGAGCGACTGGCTGGGGCGCTGGAGCGCCTGCGCGGGCAGTTCCCGGGCGCCCGGCTGTTCGCGCAGCCCTGCGATGTGCTTGACACCGAGGCGGTCAAGGCCTTTGCCGCCGCCAGCCAGGCCGCGCTGGGGCCAGCCGCGATGCTGGTCAACAACGCGGGACAGGGGCGCGTGTCGACGTTTGCCGACACCGATGACCAGGCGTGGATGGACGAACTGACGCTCAAATTCTTTTCCATCATTCACCCGACACGCGCCTTCCTGCCGCAGTTGGCGGCCGAGCGCCTGCGCCTGGGAGATGCGGCCATCGCCTGCGCCAACTCGCTGCTGGCGCGCCAGCCCGAACCGCACATGGTGGCCACCTCGGCCGCGCGCGCCGGCATCCTGAATCTGGTGCGCTCGCTGGCCACCGAATTTGCGCCGCAGGGCGTGCGTGTCAACGGCATCCTGATTGGCCTGGTCGAGTCGGGCCAGTGGCGCCGCCGCTTCGAGGCGCGCGCCGACCCGTCGCTGGACTGGGCTGCCTGGAGCGCCCAGCTTGCCAGCAGCAAGCACATTCCCATGGGGCGCCTGGGTCTGCCGGTCGAGGCGGCGCGCGCGCTCACCTTCCTGGTGTCACCGTTTGCCTCGTACACGACCGGCGCCCATCTCGATATTTCCGGAGGTCATTCCCGTCATGCCTGATACCCAAGCCAAGCCGTCCGCCCAACGCGTCACCGTCGGCGCGGTGGTCGCCGCCTTTCTCGAACAATGCGGCGTGCAGGCCGCCTTCGGCGTGATTTCGATCCACAACATGCCGATCCTGGACGCCTTCGCGCAGCGTGGGCAGATCCGTTTCGTCATGGCGCGCGGCGAGGCCGGCGCCGGCAACATGGCCGACGCCTACGCACGCTCCACCTCCAGCCTGGGCGTGTGCATCACCAGCACCGGCCCGGCCGCCGGCAACATCGCCGGCAGCCTGGTCGAGGCCTACACCGCCGGCGCGCCGCTGTTGCACATCACCGGCCAGATCGAGACGCCCTACCTCGACAAGAACCTGTCCTACATCCACGAGGCGCCGGATCAGCTCACCATGCTCGATGCGGTTTCCAAGGCGGCGCTGCGCGTGCGCAGTGCCGAGACCGCGCTGTCGACGTTGAAGAAGGCGGTGCAGATCGCGCAGACCGCGCCGACCGGCCCGGTGAGTGTGGAGATCCCGATCGACATCCAGCAAACCGTGATCGCCATGCCCGCCGATCTGAGCCCGCTGCCATTGACGACCGCGGTGCCATCCGAGGCGGCGCTGGATCAGTTGGCCGAACAATTGGCAGCCGCCAGGCGGCCCCTGTTGTGGTTGGGCGGCGGCGCGCGCCATGCCGGTGCCGCCGTGCAACGCTTGAAGGCGCTGGGCTTCGGCATCGTCACCACGGTGCAGGGGCGCGGGATCGTGGCCGAGGACGACCCGGCCTCGCTGGGCGCCTACAACATCCACAAGCCGGTCGAGGTTTTCTACCAGCGCTGCGATGCCATGCTGGTGGTCGGCTCGCGCCTGCGCAGCAACGAGACGCTGAAGTACGAACTCAAGTTGCCGCGCCCGCTGTACCGCATCGACGCGGACGGCGCGCAGCAAGGACGCTGCTACGCCGACGACGGTTTTGTCTGCGGCGACGCGGCGCTGGCGCTGGCGGGCCTGGCCGACCGGCTGGAGGCGCGCGGCTACCGGGCCGATCCGGCCTTGCTGACGGATCTGCGCCAAGTGCACGAGCAGGTCGTTCACGCCCTGCACGACGGCCTGGGCCCGTACAGCGCGCTGGTGCAACAGCTGCAGCAGGCGGCGGGGCGCCACTTCAACTGGGTGCGCGACGTCACGGTATCCAACAGCACCTGGGGCAACCGCGAGCTGCGGGTGTTCGAGCGCAATGCGGGCGTGCACGCTACCGGCGGCGGCATTGGCCAGGGCATGCCGATGGCCATTGGCGCCGCCGTCGGCGCGCAGGTCACCGCATCGGGTCGCAAGACGCTGTGTCTGGCCGGCGACGGCGGCTTCATCCTGAACCTGGGCGAGCTGGCCACGCTGGTGCAGGAGCAGTGCGACTGCCTGATCGTGCTGATGAACGACCAGAAATACGGGGTGATCCAGAACATACAGGACGCGCAGTACGGCGGCCGCCGTGGCTACGTCGACCTGCACACGCCAGACTACGCGCAGCTGTGCGCCTCGCTCAAACTGGGCCACGCGCGCGTCAGCGATCTGGCGCAGTTGCCCGAAAAGCTGAAGGTCGGACTGGCACACCAGGGCCCGTTCATGCTGGAAATCGACATGCTGGCCATCGGCAGCTTCAAGACCGCGTTCGCCGGCCCGCCGGTGAACCAGCTCAACCAAATCCCGGCACTCGACCCCAGCGTGGTGTCGAGCGCGGCCTGAGAGGTGGGCTGACATGCGAATGGCCTTGATCGGTTGCGGCGCCATCGGCACGGCGCTGCTGGAGTTGGTGCAGCACGACGCTGGGTTGGAGATCGCCGCCATCGTCGTGCCGACCGAATTCATGGCGCCGGCGCGCGCCGTGGCGCAGCGCCTGGCGCCAAACGCGCAGTTGCTGGATGCGGTGCCGCAGGCCGGCATCGACCTGGTGCTGGAGGCTGCTGGCCACGCCGCGATCGAGCAGCACGTGTTGCTGGCGCTGAGCCGCGGCGTGCCGGCCATCGTGGCCTCGGTCGGCGCCCTGTCGGTACCCGGCCTGCCCGAACGACTGGAAGCAGCGGCACGCGCCGGCGGCACCCAGGTGCAGCTGATCGCCGGTGCCATCGGCGCCATCGATGCACTGGCAGCGGCACGCATCGGCGGGCTGGAGTCGGTGCGCTATACGGGCCGCAAGCCACCCCATGCCTGGAAGGGCACGCCGGCCGAGCTGGGCCGCGAGCTGTCGGCATTGACCATCGAGACGGTGATTTTCGAGGGCTCGGCGCGCGAGGCCGCCACGCTGTACCCGAAGAACGCCAACGTCGCCGCCACGCTGTCGCTCGCCGGCCTGGGGCTGGATCGCACCACCGTGCGCCTGATCGCCGACCCGGCCGTGACCGAGAACGTGCACCACGTCGAGGCCGCGGGCGCCTTCGGTCGCTTCGAACTGACCCTGCGCAACCAGCCCCTGGCCGCCAACCCCAAGACCTCGGCGTTGACTGTCTACAGCGCGGTGCGCGCGCTGCGCGGCCGCGTCGCGCCCCTGGTGATCTGAGCCGCACACGAGTCGATCATGTCCAAACTTGCCTTGCTTCCCATCAACGTCGCCGGCCAGTGGCTGCACGGCAGCGGCGAGGAATACGAGAGCCTCTACCCCGCTACGGGCGAGCCGGTGGCGCGTCTGAAGGCGGCCGGTATCGAGGACGTGAACGAGGCGGTGGCCGGTGCCGACCACGCCTTCCGCACCAGCGACTGGGCGCGCCTGCTGCCGCATGTGCGCGCCGGCGTGCTGCATCGTGTGGCGGCGCTGATCCGCGAGCGCTCGGAAGAGCTGGCGCAGAAGCAGCGCCTGGACAACGGCAAACCGATCAACGAGACCCGCGCACTAGTCGCTAGCGCGGCGGGCACCTTTCAGTTCTTCGCCGCCGCGCTGGAGACGCTCGAAGACACGATCACGCCCTCGCGTGGCCCCTATGTGACGATGAGCGTGCACGAGCCCATGGGCGTGGTGGCGGCCATCACACCCTGGAACTCCCCCATCGCCAGCGAGGCACAGAAGATGGCGCCGGCCCTGGCCGCCGGCAACGCCGTGGTGGTCAAGCCCGCCGAGGTGACGCCGCTGATGGCGCTGGAGTTGGCGAGGATCTGCGAGGAAGCCGGCGTGCCGCGCGGCATCGTCAGCGTGCTGCCGGGCAAGGGCTCGGTGATCGGTGACGCACTCACCAAGCACCCGCTGGTCAAGCGCGTGTCGTTCACCGGCGGCACAGCGACGGGCAAGCACATCGCCCACATCGCCGCGGACAAGATGATGCCCGTGTCGCTGGAGCTGGGTGGCAAGTCGGCCACCATGGTGCTGGAGGATGCGGACCTGGACCACGCCATCAACGGCGTGCTCTACGGGATTTTCAGCAGCTCGGGCGAATCCTGCATTGCTGGTTCGCGCCTGTTCGTGGCGCGCGGCATTTACGACGAGTTCGTCTCGCGCCTGGCTGAGGCGGCCAAGACCCTGCGCGTGGGCGATCCGTCCAGCGAGCGCACGCAGATGGGCCCGCTGATCACGGCCAGGCACCGCCAAAGCATCGAGCGCTATGTCGAGCTGGGCGTCAGCGAAGGCGGCCGCATCCGCACCGGCGGTGTCCGCCCGCAGGGTGCCGGCTACGACAAGGGCTACTTCTATACCCCCACCATCCTGGAAGGCCTGACCAACAACGCGCGCATCAGCCAGGAAGAGATCTTCGGCCCGGTGCTGGTGGCCATGCCCTTCGACAATGAAGACGATCTGATCGCGCAGGCCAACGACAGCATCTACGCGCTGGCCGCCGGCGTCTGGAGCCGCGACTTCAAGCGCGCCTGGCGCATCGGTCGCGCGGTGCAGGCCGGCACGGTGTGGATCAACACCTACAAGCAGTTTTCCGTCTCCACGCCCTTCGGCGGCTGGCGCGACTCGGGCCTGGGGCGCGAGAAGGGACGCGAAGGCATCTTTCAGTACATGGAGCAGAAGAGCCTGTACTGGGGCACCAACGAGCAGCCCATCGCCTGGGCTGACTGACACACACCGGAGTTGCATCATGAGCGTGCTGGGTATCGACCAAATCACCTACGTCACCGACGACCTGGCGCTGTCGCGGCGCTTCTTTCTCGACTGGGGCCTGAGCCTGGCCGGCGAGAGCACCGATGAACTGGTGTTTGAGTCCCTGAACGGCTGCCGCGTCGTCGTGGCGGCGCTCGACAAGCCCGGCCTGCCTGCCGGCATCGAAGACGGCCCGACGCTGCGCGAAGTCGTCTGGGGCGTCGAAAGCGCCGCCGACCTTGACGGCTACGCCAGCGCCATTCACAACGACCCGGGCTTCACCGATGGCCTTGTGGAGGGCGCGCGCCGTATCGGCTGCCAGGATCCCAACGGCCTGGCGGTGCGCCTGCAGGTCAGCCGCAAGCGCAAGGTCGAAGTCGAGTGCGCGCAAATGAACACCTGGTACGAGCAGCCACGCGTTAACCAGCGCGGCCCGATCTACGAGCGTGCGACGCCGATCGAGGTCGGCCATGTGGTGTTCTTCGTCGCCGATGTGAAGGCCTGCGAAGCCTTCTACGCCAGCCGTTTCGGTTTCGTCGCTTCCGACCGCTACCCTGATCGCGGCACCTTCATGCGCTGCGCGGCCGATGGCGGTCACCACGACCTGTTCCTGCTGCAACTGCCATCGGGCAAGCGTGGTCTCAACCACGTTGCCTTCACCGTGCGCGACATCCACGAGGTGTTCGGTGGTGGCCTGCATTTCTCGCGCTGCGGCTGGGACACCCAGTTGGGCCCCGGGCGCCATCCGGTGTCGTCGGCGTATTTCTGGTACTTCCAGAACCCGGCGGGCGCGCTGGTCGAGTACTACGCCGACGAGGACCACCTGACGGCCGACTGGCAGCCACGCGAGTTCGAACCGGGTCCGACCGTGTTTGCCGAATGGGCCATCGCCGGAGGACTGGATGGTCATACGCGACGCCAGAAGGGCATGGAAGCGGGCGGCAAGTTCCTGACCGAACGCAGTAACTGACATCAGAACGGAGTACAGACATGACAGCCTTGAACATTGGTATCGTCGGCGGCGGCGTGGGCGGCCTGGCGGCGGCCATCGCGCTGCAGAAAATCGGCCATCGGGTGACGATTTTCGAACAGGCCTCGCGCTACGGACGCGTGGGTGCCGACATCAACCTGACGCCCAACGCCGTCAAGGTCTGCGACGGCCTGGGCATTGGCGACGCGCTGCGTGAAAAAGGCGCCCAGCCGACCCATCGCATCAGCCGCACCTGGGATACTGGCGAAGAGACCTCGCGCCTGGAAATGGCGCAGGCGGCGGTGCGCAACTACCAGGCGCCGCAGATCACCATTCACCGCGCCGACCTGCTGGAGGCCCTGACCGGCCGGCTGCCCGATGGCGTACTGACGCTGGAAAAGCGCGTGGCCACGGTGGGCGCACAGGGCAACGGTGCCTTCGTCCGGTTTGCGGATGGTTCGCAGCAGGGTTTCGACCTGGTGATCGGTGCCGACGGCATCCACTCGGTGGTGCGCAGTGCATTGTTTGGCCAAGATCACCCCGAGTTCACCGGGCTGGTGTCCTTCCGCGCCACGGTGGCGCGCGACAAGCTGGCCCAGCTGCCCAACATCGACGCCTTCACGAAATGGTGGGGCCCCGATCCGGCGATCCAGATCGTCACCTTTCCACTCAACCGCGGGCGCGAGCAGTTCATCTTCGCCACCACGGCGCAGGACGGCTGGCGCGAGGAATCGTGGACCTTGCCTGGCGACGTGCACGAGCTGCGCCAGATCTACAAGGACTTCCACCCCGAGGCGCGCGCTCTGCTCGACGCCTGCACCGAGGTCACCAAGTCGGCCCTGTACGTGCGCGAGCCCATGCCGCGCTGGTCGCAGGGCGCCATCACCCTGCTGGGCGACGCCTGCCACCCCATGGTGCCCTTCATGGCCCAGGGCGCGTGCATGGCACTGGAAGACGCCGTCGTGCTGTCGCGCGCGCTGGACGGCGTGGCCGCCGGCGGCGTGGCGCAGGCGCTGGAGCGCTACGAGAACACGCGCAAGGAGCGCTCTGCCAAGGTGCAGCGTGGCTCGCGCGGCAATGAATGGCTGAAGCAGGGCGGCAACGCCGATTGGGTCTATGGCTACGACGCTTGGCAGGTGCCGCTGGCGGCGCTCGGTCAGGCTTGAAAGGAATGCGTTTGATGCCACGAATCTGGTTTTCCTTGGTGATGGGCGCGACCGCGTTGGCGGCCACAGTGCCCGCTGCGGCCCAGGGCGTCGACGAGGTGGGCAAGCAACTGTCGTCTGAACGGTTCATCCTGGTGTCGCCCTTTCCGCCAGGTGGTCCCACCGACACGCTGGCGCGAATATTGGCCGAGGGCCTGACCGAGCGCTACAAGACGCCCGCCGTGGTCGAGAACGCCATTGGCGCGGCCGGCAACATCGGCATGGACAAGGTCAAGCGTGCCAAGGGCGATGGCCACGTACTGCTGATCGTCCCGGCCGGCAACCTCACCATAAATCCCACGCTGATGCCGAAGTTTCCGTTCGATATCCGCAAGGATTTCGTGCCGGTCACCATGCTGGCGGCCGCACCCAACGTCATCGTCGTCGGCAAATCCAGTGGCATCAAGTCCATCGCGGACCTGATCGCCCGCGCCAAGGCCAAGCCGGGGGCGCTGTCTTATGCATCGCCGGGCGTGGGCAGTGGCCTGCACCTGGCGGGCGAACTGTTCAAGGGACATACCGGTATCGACATGCTGCACGTGGCCTACAAGGGCACGCCGCCGGCGCTCAACGATGTGATGGGCGGCGTGGTGCCGCTGATGTTCACCAACCTGCCGGCCGCGCTGCCCTTCATCGAGGACGGCAGGCTGGTGGCGCTGGCGACCACGCAGGCCAGGCGCACGCAGGCCGCACCGCAAGTTCCCACCCTAGCCGAGGAGGGCGTGAACGGTGTGGACGTGACCTCCTGGTACGGCCTGCTGGCCCCGGCCGGCACGCCGTTGGCCATCGCCGAGCGCCTCGCCAGGGACGCCGCCGAGATCCTGGCCGAGTCCGAAGTCAAGAAGCGCCTGACGGCTCAAGGCATGACGCAGGCAACCATGACGCCGGCCGCGTTCGACAAGGCGATCCAGAAGGAGACCGCGGTGTGGGCCGGTGTGCTGGAGAGCCGCCACATTCAGGCGCAGTAGGTCGTCATGTGGGCAGCAATCATCAAGAGCCGCAACTTAGAGGCAGCGTAGGGCGAGACCCAGTTTTTTTACTGAAAGGAGACCGAAATGGCAGAAGGCAGCATTCAGCGAATCACCATCGTCGAGGACAGCCTCCCCGCGGCGAGCGAGGCGCACGACCGTTACCTGCAGCCGCACCAGGCGCGCCAGCGTCACCCGACGGTGTACGAAAGCCTGCTGGGCGATGCGATCGAACGTGGCTTCACGGCTGGCAAATACGAACTGGCCGGCTTGGTTCGGCACCTGAACGATGAAGGTATGAAGACGCCCGATGGCCAGGCCTGGACCGAGCAGAACTACTGCGAGGTCATGCGGCAACTGGGCAACTGAGTCAACCGTTCTTTCGAGGAGATCAGACATGAGTCAAGACAAGGATGACGCCGTCGCCACCCGCTTGCGTGATGGCCTGAAGGACCGCTGGTACGCCGCCTGCCCGTCATGGTTCGTCAAGGAAAAGCCGGTTTCCTTGAAACTCCTGGGCACCAATGTGGTGATCTGGCGTGATCGCAACGGCAAGGTGCATGCGCTGGAAGACCGCTGCCCGCATCGCGGCGCCAAGCTGTCGCAAGGCTCGATCCTGGGCGACACCTTGAAGTGTCCCTATCACGGGGTTGAGGTGCGGTGCGACGGCGTGGCCACCTCGGTGCCGGGTAGCCCCGGTTGCAAGCTGGAGGGTTCGCGCGCCACACGCAACTTCCCGGTGATGGAGCATTCGGACTGCGTCTTCATCTTCAACGGCTCCAGGTATGTGGAAACTCCACCGCCCTTCACGCTGCCGCCCGAGTTGACCCAGACGGATGAGTATTCGAGCTTTCTGTGCTACCTGGAATGGAAGTGCGACTACCGCCTGGTGTTGGACAACGTGGTTGACCCGATGCACGGCACGTTCACCCACAAACAGTCGCATTCGATGTCGCAAGGCAGCACCCAGGCCAAGTTCGGGCTGGAAACCACGGACGATGGCTTCACATTCGCCAAGGAGGGACAGCGTGACTTGAACTTCGACTGGTCGGAGTTGCACGACACGGGGGGACAATGGGTGCGCTTGGCGATTCCCTATCCCAAGAGCGGCGGCCCCGGCGGCAACTTCATCATCATCGCCATGGTCACACCGCTGACGCCCGAGTTGTGTGGTGTCTACTTCTGGCGCGCGCGTAAGGTCGCGCCGGGCTGGGCGCGCGACACCTGGCGTTTCTTGTATCGCGATCGGCTCGAGGCGCGTCACTGGCATGTGGTGGAGCAAGACCGCGTGATCCTGGAGGACTACGCACCCAATCCCATCGAACACGAGCACCTTTACGACCACGACATGGGCGTGGTGCGCTTGCGCCGTCTGATGCGTGGCATGGCAGAGGACCAGATCGCGGCCGAAGCCGCAGGCTGATCGCGGGCGCTGCGGCTCTGCACCGAGCCGCAGCGCGTCAAGCAGATTCCATACCCCTGTCATACGGAGACAACGATTCATGGCGACGCCCACACTGGAGGCCCGCGTTACCGCGATGCGCTGGGAAGCCAACGACATCGTCAGTGTCGAATTGCGCCCGGCGACCGCCGAAGTTCAGTTTCCGCCTTTCGAGGCCGGTTCGCACATCAATCTGAACCTGCCTAACGGGCTGTCGCGCAGCTACTCGCTGTGCAACGACGACAGCGAGCGGCAGCGCTATGTCGTGGGCGTGGCGCGAGACCGCAAGAGTCGTGGCGGCTCGGCGTTCGTGCATGAGCAGTTGCGCGTGGGGGACACTTTGCGGATCGATCCACCACGCAACAACTTCAAGCTCGACGACGCGGCCCCGCGCAGCGTGCTGGTGGCCGGCGGCATCGGCGTGACGCCGATGTTCAGCATGCTGCAACGCCTGGTAGCGCAGGCCCGGCCGGTGGAGTTCATCTACAGCGCGCGCAGTCGCCAAGACGCCGCCTTTATCGAAGCCATCGAGGCGCTGGCGCGCGAGCACGCGGTCCCTCTGACCGTGCACCTCGACAGCGAACGGGGCGGGCCGCCCTATTTGCATGGGCTGCTGGAGGGCAAGGACGCCGACGCGCACTACTACTGTTGCGGCCCGACGCCGATGCTCAATGCCTTCGAGGAGGCCTGCGCCCAGCTGGGCTACGCCAACGCGCACATCGAGCGCTTTGCCGCGGTCGAGGTCAGGAGCGAGAGCCCGAGCACCGGTTTCGAGGTGGTGTGCGCGAAGAGCAAGAAAACCGTGCCGGTGCCGGCCGGCAAGTCGATCCTCGATGCCGTGCTCGACGCCGGACTGAGTCCCGACTACAGCTGCATGGAGGGCATCTGCGGCACCTGCGAAACCGCCGTCGTCGAGTGTGACGGCGAGTTGGAGCATCTCGACAGCGTGCTCACCAAGTCCGAACGTGCCGCGGGCAAGACCATCATGATCTGCGTCTCGCGCTGCAAGGGCACGCGCCTGGTGCTGGATGTCTGAGGCCGCCGCTTTTATCGATACCCCCTGAAGGCGCTTGCTGTCGCAGCCATGGGCTGATGCAGCCACCGCTGGAAGAGCCACCCCTTCACAACCACCTGAACTTGGAGAGAGAGATGAAAAAAACCACCGTGACCTGGATCCTGGCCTGTAGCGCCATGGCGGCTCTGCCGGTAGCGGCGCGCGCCGACCAGGTGACTTTGTTCGGTACCGTCGATTTGGCCATGACCCATCTGAGCAATGGCGGCGGGTCGACCACCGGTATGTCGCACAGCGGCGGCAACATTTCGCGCATGGGCATCCGCGGTGCCGAGGATCTCGGTGGGGGCCTGGGTGCTGGCTTCTGGTTCGAGTCCGGTCTAAGCGGCAAAGATGGCAGCGCTGGAGGTCCGGCAGGCAATTTTTGGAATCGACGCGCGACAGTCAGTCTGACGGGCTCGTTTGGTGAGCTGCGCTTGGGTCGCGACGACTCGGCCACCTTTTTGAACACGCTGATCTTCGACCCCTTCCTGACCAATGGCGTCGCCGGCACGCAGAGTTTTGTCATGAATGGCGCTCCCATCCAGATCAGCAACGCCATCAGCTACTTCCTGCCCAAGAACCTGGGGGGCTTCTACGGGCAGTTGCAGTACGCTTGGGGACCCGCCTCGATTCCCACCAGCAAGGCTTATCGTGGATTTCGCGCTGGCTATGCGTCCGGACCGCTGAACCTCTCCCTCGCGGCGGCAGCACTGAATTTCTCCGGTGCGAGCAAGCTGAAGATCGTCAATGTCGGTGCGAGCTACGACTTCGGCACCATCAAGCCGACCTTGATCTGGGCGCAGGAAAAGCGCGACGGTGGCACGTCGGTGCGGGCGATTCAGATTGGCGCCACGGCCACGTTCGGCGCTCACCTGCTGCGTGCCAGCATTGGCGACTACCGCAAGAGTGGCGGCGCCGCAGATGCCAACTGGCGCAAGCTGGGACTGGGTTATGCCTACAACTTGTCCAAGCGCACCATGCTGTATGCCAGCGCTGGTTTTGTCAGCAACGGTGACGGTGCCAACCGTGCCGTGTCCGCGCAAGGCATGGCGGTGCCCGTCAACACCCTGGGCCACTCCGCGTCCGGCTACGAGATCGGCCTGCGCCACTTCTTCTGACCCTCTCGGATCGAACTTTCCCACCGAGCTAGTCCACTGAAACACTGAAATCGGATCGGTGCTGTCCAGCCGATACGGGCGCGCTGCGGCGTTGCAAAGGCTCGCGATACCGCCCGGTATCGCTGCGCTTTGCGCCTTGCATCGCATCCCGTCTCGACTGTCCTTCACCACCCATTTCAATGTTTCAGCGGACTAGTGAAAGCTTTCAAGGAATCCACATGAGTCTTCGCAGGCGACAACTCATGATCGCCGGCGCCGCCGGCCTGGCAGCGGCACCTTTTGCACGCGTCATGGCGCAGACCTATCCGGCCAAACAGATCAACGTGGTGGTGTCGTTTCCGCCGGGCGGTGATACCGATGCTTTCGGGCGCCTGTTCGCCGAGAAAATGGCGGCGCGCTTCAATCAACCGGTGATCGTCGAGAACAAGACCGGCGCCAGCGGCACCATCGGCAACGCCTACGTCGCCAAGGCGGCGCCCGACGGCTACACCCTGCTGTTCACGCCCAACACCGTGGCCACGGCGCCGCTGGTGCTCAAGCCTGGCACCGGCGCGGTGTACGACCCGCTGAAGGACTTGACCCCGATCTTTCTGGCCGGCACGCAGTCGCTGTTTCTGGTGGCCAACGCGGCCACCGGCATCCGCAGCGTGAAGGACCTGCTCGCGGCGGTGCGCGCCGGCAAGATTTCCGGCTACGCCAGCCCCGGTTCCGGCTCGCCCATGCACATCCTGGGCGAGATGTTCAACCGCGCGGCGGGCGTCAAGATGACCCAGATCCCGTACCGGGGCAGCGGGCCGGCCATCGTCGATCTGGTGGGCGGCCAGGTGCAAGTGATGTACACCACGCTGGCGCCGGTGGCGCAGTATCTGGCCAAGGGCGACCTGGTCAACCTGGCCGTCGCTGACGCGCAGCGCTCGCCGCTGCAGCCCGAGGTCCCCTCGCTGGCCGAGGTCGGCGTCCCAGGCGTCGAAGTGGGCGCCTGGCAGGGCTTCATGGGGCCGCGCGGTCTGCCCGACGCCATCGTGAAGACGCTCAACACGCAGCTGAACGAGATCATCAGGATGCCAGACGTGCAGGAGCGCATGAAAACCCTGGCGCTGGTTCCGGTCGGGGGTGAACCGGCCGCGCTGGGTCGCCTGGTGGCCGACCACTACCAGCGTTTCGGCAAGGTGATCAAGGAAGCGGGGATCGTCGCCGGATGAGCGCGTCGCCCGAACCGCTTGGCGCGGCCGACGACCCCGACGGGCAGCCGCCGCTGCCGCCCGCCTTCGACTACGCGCGCACCGTCATGGCGTGGTCGCGCGAGCCGCTGCCCGAGCGCGTGGTGGCGACGTTGGGCCAGGCCTACGGCCCGCACCGGCTGCAGCGCTTCGACGTCTACGCGCCGCGCGGCGCGCACGCTGCGCCGGTGGTGCTGCACTGGCACGGCGGCGGCTGGACCAACGGCTACCGGCAGTGGGTGCGCTTCATGGCGCCGCACGTGACCCAGTTGGGGGCGGTGCTGGTGGCTCCCTCGTATCGCCTCACGCCCGAGCATCCCTTTCCCGCGGCCATCGACGACGCACTGGACGTGCTGGGCGTGCTGCGCGAGCGCGTGGCCGAATGGGGCGGCGCGGCGGACCGCCTGTATCTGAGCGGCCATTCGGCCGGCGGCCATCTGGCGGCGATGGCCGCGCTGTCGCAAGACGCGCGGCGCCGGCGCGGCGTTCGGGGCGAGGCCATCCGCGCCTGCCTGCCGCTCAGCGGCATCATGGATTTGCAGGCGGCCGACCCGGCGCCCGGCAGCCTGGAGGAGCGCGTCTACACGCACGTGCTGCGCGGGCTGGATGCGGCACAGGATGTGGTCTACAGCCCCTTGTCGTGGACCGCGGGCAAGCGCATCCCGTTCGACCTCACGGTGGGTGAGCGCGACAGCGCCCGCGTGCGGCGTTCCAACCAGCGCCTGCACGCCTTGCTGGCGGCGCAGGGCGTTCCGGTGGCGCTGCACGAAGCGGTGGGCCGGGACCACTTTCAGACTCACCTGGACCTGCGCCAGGCCGATCATCCGTGGTATGCGCGCCTGGCCGCGCTGATCCGCCGCACATCTTGAGGGCAGGGTCATGCGCGAAGTCATCGACGTCGGCCTGCCGCCGCTGAAGCAGCCGTTTTCCTGGATGGTGCGCGCCGGCGGCGTGCTCTACACCGCGCACGGCCCGCTGCGGCCCGACGGCAGCATCGACACCGGCCCGATCGAGCGGCAGGCGCGCCTGACTTTCGACAACCTCAAGCGCGCGGTCGAGCGCGCCGGCAAGACGCTGGACGACGTGGCCCAGGTGCTGATCTACATGAGCGACGTGGCCGACATGCCGGCCATCGACGCCGTGTACCGCGAGTACTTTCGCACGCCCTGGCCCAGTCGTTCGAGCGCCGGCGTGGCGCTGGTGGTGCCGGGCATGAAGATCGAAATCGTGGCCTACGTGGCGTAGAGCACGGCAAACACGGCCTGGGCGTGGGGCGGTGGCGGCCCGGCCGCATAAGGGATACATTGGACGGGTCTTCCACGCATTCACCCAGACCGCCATGAACGCCCCCCTGCACCACGAGCTGCCCACCCCCCTGCTGGACGCCGCCCAGGCGCGCGCGCGCATCGACGCCCAGTGGGACGGCGACATCCTGCGCCAGCTGACCGACTACATCGCCATCCCCGCCAAGTCGCCGGTGTTCGACCCGGATTGGGCGGCGCACGGCTTCATCGACACCGTGGTGCGCCACGCCGCCGACTGGGTGCAGGCGCAGAAGGTGCCGGGCCTGACGCTGGAGGTGGTGCGCCTGCCGGGGCGCACGCCGGTGATCTTTTTCGAGATTCCGTCCACCAGGGCGGGCAGCACGCAAACGGCGCTGCTGTACGGCCACCTGGACAAGCAGCCCGAGTTCACCGGCTGGCGCGCCGACCTGGGCCCGTGGACGCCCAAGTACGAGGACGGCAAGCTGTATGGCCGCGGCGGCGCCGACGACGGTTATGCCGTGTACGCGGCGATCGCCGCCGTGCAGGCGCTGAAGGCGCAGGGCCTGCCGCACCCGCGCATCGTCGGGCTGATCGAGACCAGCGAGGAAAGCGGCTCACCCGATTTGCTGCCCTACATCGACGCCCTGCGCCCGCGCCTGGGTGACGTCGGCCTGGTGGTGTGTCTGGATTCGGGCGCCGGCAACTACGACCAGTTCTGGCTCACCACCAGCCTGCGCGGCAACATCACCGGCACGCTGAAGGTCGAGGTGCTGACCGAGGGCGTGCATTCGGGCGACGCCTCGGGCCTGGTGCCCAGCAGCTTCCGCATCCTGCGCCAGGTGCTGGAGCGGCTGGAGGATTCGGCCAGCGGCCGCCTGCTGCCCCCGGGCCTGCACTGCGACACCCCGGCCGAGCGCGTGGCGCAGGCGCGCGCCACGGCGGCCATCCTGGGCGACGACCTGTTCAAGCGCTTTCCGTGGGTGCATTACGACTGCGGCGGGCGCGAGCAGTCGGTGCTGCCCATGACCGACGACCCGGTGGACGCGCTGCTGGCGCGCACCTGGCGGCCCACGCTCAGCGTCACCGGCGCCGAGGGCCTGCCGCCGCCGCGCGAGGCCGGCAACGTGCTGCGCCCGTACACCGCGTTCAAGCTCAGCCTGCGCCTGCCGCCGCTGGTGGATGCGGCGCAGGCGGTGCAGCAGCTCAAGGCGCTGCTGGAGGACAACGCGCCCTACCAGGCGCGCGTCACCTTCGAGAGCCTGGGCGCCGCCACGGGCTGGAACGCGCCCGACTCGGCGCCGTGGTTCGCGCAGGCACTGGATGCGGCGTCGCACGCGCACTTTGGCGCCCCCTGCGGCTACATCGGCCAGGGCGGCACCATTCCGCTGATGAACCAGCTGTCCCAGGGCTTTCCGAGCGCGCAGATGATGGTCTGCGGCGTGCTGGGCCCGCGCAGCAACGCGCACGGGCCCAACGAGTTCCTGCACGTGCCCTATGCCAAGCGGTTGACCGCCGCCGTGGCCGAGGTGATCGCCCGGATGCCGTGATGCGCGGCGACTCCACTTGGTCGCAGTTCGTCAGCACGCACGGCGAATCGCTGGCGCTGCACGACTGGCCGCTGTCGGCTGGCGGCACGGCGCGCGGCGTGGTGCTGCTGGTGCACGGCCTGGGCGAGCATGTGGGGCGCTATCAGCACGTGGCCGACCGGCTCAACCAGTGGGGCTTTTCGGTGCGCGGCTACGACCAGTACGGCCATGGCGAATCGGCCGGCGTGCGCGGCGACCTGCCGACCGACGACCGCCTGCTGACCGACCTGGCGTCCATCATCGACGACACCCGCGCCCGCATGGACGACCGCCTGCCGCTGATCCTGCTGGGCCATTCGATGGGCGGGCTGGTGGCGGCGCGGCTGGTGTCGCTGAAGCTGCGGCGGGTGGACGCGCTGGTGCTGTCCTCGCCCGCGCTGGACGCCGGCCTGAGCGTGATGCAAAAGGCGCTGGCCGCCTCGCTGTGGCGGCTGGCGCCGCGCGCGCGGGTGGCCAACGGCATCGACCCGCGCGTGCTGTCGCGCGACCCGGCGGCGGTGCAGGCCTACCAGGCCGACCCGCTGGTGCATGACCGCATCAGCGCCCGGCTGGCGCACTTCATCGCCACCGCCGGCCCGGCCGTGCTGCAGCGCGCGCCGCGCTGGAAGCTGCCCACGCTGCTGCTGTACGCCGGCCAGGACCGCGCGGTGGCGCCGGCCGGCAGCGCAGCCTTCGCCCGCGCCGCGCCCGCCGAATGGGTGAGCGCGCACCCCTTCCCGCTGCACTACCACGAGCTGTTCAACGACCTCGACAGCGCCGAGGTGTTCCAGGTGCTGCACGACTGGCTGACGGCGCGCTTCGCCCCGGTGGCCCTGGGGCGCGCGGCGCCGTTCTGAGGCGCCGGGGCGGGTGCATCAGGCGCCGGTGGCGGCAGCGCGCCGGCGCAGGCCCAGCCAGGCCAGCGCGGCGCCGGTGACCAGCAGCGGCAGCAGCGAGCCCAGGTTCAGCCAGCTCCAGCCCTGGGTGGTCACCAGCGCCCCGGAGGCGAACGAGGTGAAGGCCATGGTGGCGAACACCCAGAAGTTGATGGCTGCCTGCGCGCGGTCCTTTTCCTCCGGGCGGTAGGCCGTCAGCGCCAGCGTGGTGCTGCCGGTGAACAGGAAGTTCCAGCCCACGCCCAGCAGCGTCAGTGCCACCAGGAACTGCTGCAACTCCACGCCCGTCAGCGCCACCGCCACGCACAGCAGGTTCAGCACCACGCCGGCGCCCATCACCGCCAGCGCGCCGAAGCGCTTGATCAGGTGGCCGGTGAAGAAGCCCGGCGCGTACATGCCGATCACGTGCCATTGCAGCACCTGCGCCGTGGCGCCGAACTCGAAGCCGCACACCTGCATGGCCAGCGGGGTGGCGGCCATCAGCAGGTTCATCACGCCGTAGCCCAGCGCCGCGCCCACGGTGGCGACGATGAAGGCCGGCTGCCGCATGATCTGCCCCAGCGGGCGGCCGGTGTCGGCCCCGGCGGCCCTGGCCGGCGCGGCCGGGAAGCGGATCAGCGCCAGCACCGCCATGGCCAGCAGCGCCACCAGCGCCAGCGCCAGGTAGGCGCCGACGAAGGGCGTGGGCAGCACGGTGCGCGTCCAGGCCGCCAGGTTGGGGCCGACCACCGCGCCCAGCAGGCCGCCGGCCAGCACCAGCGACACCGCCTTCTCGCGCCAGTCGGGCGCCACCAGCTCGGCGGCGGCAAAGCGGTACAGCTGGCCGTTGGCGTTGTAGTAGCCGGCGATCACCGTGGCCGCCAGCAGCAGCCAGAACTGCCGCGACTGCGCCGCATGGGCCGCCAGCAGCGCCGAGCCCAGCGCCACCGCCAGCCCGATCTGAAACGACCCCTTGCGGCCAAAGCGCGCCTGGGTGCGCGCCACCAGCGGCGCCGACAGCGCGCCGCCCACCACGTAGCCCATCACCGGCAGCGTGGCCATCCAGCCATAGGGCGCCAGTTGCAGCCCCACCAGGCCGTTGATGGCGATGAAGGTGACGTTGTTGACCAGGAACAGGCCCTGGACCAGGGTGAGCAGCAGCAGGTGGCGGTTCATGTGGTCATCCGGATACTAATGAAACAGGAGCTTGCGGCGCTTGACCCTGGCGGATTGGCAAGGACTTCAGGTGAAAGCACTGGTGCCCGTATCGGGTGGCGCCGACAGCTTGCGGTAGGTCAGCCAGCTGACGTAGGCGGCCTGCCAGTCGGAGGCCGAGGGGCAGAAGGCCAGGGCCTGCGCGCGCAGCCGCTGCTGTTCGTCGGCGTCGGCCAGGAACAGGTTGACCAGCAGGGCGTGCAGCTGGTGCTGCAGATGGGGGCTGCGGCCGCTGATGGTGCTGTCGTGCCCGGTGTCGACGCCGACCAGGTACGGAAACAGGCAGCGGGCCGTCAGCTGGCCCTGCTTGATTAGCGTGGCCAGGGTGCCGTCCCACGAGGTCGGGTAGCCGTGGGCCGCGAACTGCCGCAGCAAGGCGCGCAGCCGCGGCAGTGCGCGCGGGTGGACCACGTAGCCAAACGCGCCCCAGACATAGTGCATCGCCCCGTCCATCATGAAAAAGCGCGCAAAGTCGGGCGCGCCGATGTCGCCCAGCTCCTGGCTGGCTTTGATCAGGCGGTCCAGAGGGTGAATGCTGTCGTAGGGCACGGTCTGGCCAAGGAACAGGATGTCCCAGGGCTGCGCCTGCGCCGGGTCCAGCAGCGCCGGCAGGCGCCGCGGCAGGGCGGCGGCCAGGGCGGCGTCGTCTTCGAGCACCAGGGTGAAGCGGTCCGCGGGGGCTTGCTCCAGCACCGCCTGATGCGACAGAAAGCAGCCCAGTTGCGAGGCCGAGATGCGGGCCGCGCGGCCATCGCCGCGCTGCCCGGCAAAACGCCGGGTCATGCCGTCGAGCCCCAGCGCCTTCAGGCGCGCCTGCATGGCGTGATGGCGCTGCGGCGATTCGTCCAGGTTGATATAGAAACCGTTGAAAAGCATGGTGAACGATTCTGGGCGAAAAACTCTCAACCTCAGGCCAGCAGCCGCGCCAGTGCCGCCAGCGGCGCGGTTTCGGCGCGCAGCACGCGCGGGCCGAGACTGAGCGGGGCAAAGCCGGCCTGGCGGGCGGCCGCTTCTTCGGTCGGGTCCAGCCCGCCTTCGGGGCCGGACAGCAGGGCAACCGGGCGCGCCATGGCTTGCGCCGCGACGCGCTCGCCCACGGCAGGGGCCGCCGGGTCAAGCGACAGCAGCCAGCGCACGCCGTCCGGCGCCTGCCCCAGATACTCCTGAAATGTGAGCTGTTCGCGCACGTCCAGCAAGCGATTGCGGCCACTTTGCTCGCAAGCAGCAATGGCCACGGCCTGCCAGTGGGCGCGCTTCTTGGCGGCGCGCTCGCCGGCCAGGCGCAGGCTGCTGCGCGCCATCAGGACGGGCGTCAGGCTGGCGGCGCCCAGCTCGGTGGCCTTCTCGACCAGCCAGTCCATGCGCTCGGCCGCCATCAGGCCCACGGCCAGGTGCACGGCGCGCGCGGCCTCGCGCTCGATCGCGTGGTGCGCGCCCACCGCCACTTCCACGTCGCTGCGCCCCATGCGGGTGATCTGTGCCGTCCACTCGCCACCTTCGCCGTTGAACAGCGTGATGTCGCTGCCCGGCTGCAGGCGCAGCACCTGGGCGTGGCGCGCGGCGCCGGGCGGCAGCGGCAGGCGGGCGGCCGGCGCCAGGGGCAGGGGAACGTGGAATCTCGGCATCGCAGGCGCAGGAAATGGCAGCCGCCGATGGTACGCCGGCCGCCGCCATGCCGTAGCATCGGCGCCCATGGCCCCGTCGTCCGCTGCCGTCACGCCCTGCCCGTCCTGCCGCGCGCCCATGCAGGCGCAGCAGGTGGCCGGTCATGACGGCACCACGCTGACGCTGGACCTGTGCCACGCCTGCCATGGCATCTGGTTCGACACCCACGAGAACCAGCGCATGGCGCCCGAAGGCGTGCTGGGGCTGTTTCGCCACCTGCACGAGCACCGCGAGGACGCGCAGGCCCCGCTGGCGCAGCGCCTGAGCTGCCCGCGCTGCCGCGACCCGCTGGCCGAAGGCACCGACGTGGTGCGCAGCGGGCGCTACTTCACCTGGCGCTGCCCGCGGCGGCATGGCCGCTTTGCCACCTTCTCGTCCTTCATGGTCGAAAAGGGCTTCGTGCGCCAGCTGACCGAGCTGGAAATCACCGCCCTGGCCGAGCGCACGCGCGTCATCCACTGCGGCAGCTGCGGCGCGCCGTTCGACCTGCGCCAGGACCGCGCCTGCCCCTACTGCCGCGCGGCGCCGTCGCTGCTGGACCCGCAGGCGGTGGAACAGGCGCTGGACGGCTATGACGCCAAGGCCCGGCGCCTGGCCGAGGGCCCGCGCGCGCCCGACCTGGCCGAGGCGCTGATCACGCTGGAGCGCGACCGCGAGCGCGCCCGGCGCGAGGCGCGGAAGGAGCGCTGGCAGGGCAGTTCACCCGACGTGGTCGACGAGCTGTGGCTGACCGGCATCAGCATGGTCTGGAAGTGGCTGAACCGCCGCTTTTAATATCAAAACAATAGCTTTTGGCGCTGCCCAGAAGCGCGCTACAGCCTCATTTCATGCATCAACCGCCGGCAGCACCGTACCCCGGCACTCGCCAAAGCCGATGCGCGCCGCGTCCGGCTTGTCGCACCAGCCGCGCAGGATGATGCTGTCGCCGTCGTGCAGAAAGCCGCGCTGCTCGCCGCCGCCGACGTCGACTGGCTGGCGGCCGCCGTGGGCCAGCTCCAGCAGCGCGCCGGCCTCGCCCGGGCCGGGGCCCGAGATGGTGCCGCTGCCCAGCAGGTCGCCGGGCTGCAGGCCGCAGCCGCCGGCGGCGTGGTGGGCGATCATCTGCGCCGCGCTCCAGTACTGGTGGCGAAAGCTGGTGGCCGACAGGCGCGCCGGCGCTCGTCCCTGCAAGCGCGCTGCCTCGCTTTCCAGCCAGACCTCGAGCCGGATGTCGAAGGCGCCCTGGCCGCGCACGGCGGGGTCGTCCAGGTAGGGCAGCGGCTGCGGCTCGCCCGCCGCGCGTGTCCAGGGCAGGCGGTAGGGTGCCAGCGCATCCAGGGTGACGATCCAGGGCGAGACGGTGGTGGCGAAGTTCTTGGCGTGGAAGGGCCCCAGCGGCGCCATCTCCCACATCTGGATGTCGCGTGCCGACCAGTCGTTGAGCAGGCCGATGCCAAACAGGTGCTGCTCGGCCCGGGCGATCGGTATCGGCTGGCCGGCCGCGTTGCCGGGGCCGATCCACAACGCCAGCTCGCACTCGTAGTCCATGGCCGTGCAGGGCGCGAACACCGGCGCGGCGGCGTCGGGCGGCTTGAGCTGCCCGCGCGGGCGGTGAAAGCGCTGCCCGCTCACCCCCAGCGTGGATACGCGCCCGTGATAGGCCTGCGGCAGCCAGCGGAAGTTGGGCGTGACCTCGGCGTCGGGCAGGATGATGCGGATGGCGTTGCGCGCGTGGTCGAGCGAGGTGTAGAAGTCGGTGTAGTCGCCCACGCGCGCCGGCAGCGTGTATTCGACCGCGGCCAGCGGCAGCAGGCCCGAGCGCACCGCCGCCTCTTGCGCCGCGCCTTCGCGCAGCAGCGCGAACAGGGCGTGGCGCAGCGTGCGCCAGGCCTCGGGCCCGGCAGCCATGAAGGCGTTCAGCGTGGGCTGCGCGGCCAGCGTCAGCGCCTCGCCGGCGGCGCCCGTCAGCAGCTTCGCGCCCGCCAGCGCCGCCAGGTCCAGCGCCTGATCGCCGATCGCCACCGCGCCGCGAAAAGCCTCGCCGCTGCCGCGTCGGCGCAACACGGCAAACGGCAGGTTCTGGATCGGAAAGTCGCCGCCCGGCGCGTTGGCAGCGGCCAGCCAGCTGCGCGCGGCAGGGTCGTGGGTGTGATCGAGGGTGTTCATGATGGTGCAGGAATACCGGACGCGAAGGACGCGAAGGAGGCGCGAAGGACGCGAAGAAAACCAGAAATCATTCTTTGAATCTTTCGCGTCCTTCGCGTAACTTTCGCGCCCTTCGCGTCCGGCTGTTGAAAGCGCATCCTCAGCTCGTCTACAGGCTGTCGTCGAAGATCGCCACTGCCCGGGTCCAGCCGGCCGAGGCGCCGCGGATCTTGTGCGGGAAGCACGAGATGTAGAAGCCGTCAGCCGGCAGCGCCTCCAGGTTGTGCAGCTTTTCCAGGTGGCAGTAGCCGATGTCGCGCCCGGCCTTGTGGCCTTCCCAGATCAGGCCGGCGTCCTTGGACTCGGCGTACTTCTGCGCGGTGTAGACGAAGGGCGCGTCCCAGCTCCAGGCGTCGGTGCCCGTGAGGCGCACGCCGCGCTCCAGCAGGTACATGGTCGCCTCGTAGCCCATGCCGCAGCCGGCGGCCACGTAGTCGGGCTGGCCGTAGCGGCTGCCGGCGCGGGTGTTGACGACCACGATCTCCAGCGGTTTGAGTGTGTGGCCGATGCGTTTCAGCTCGGCCTCCACATCGGCGGCGGTCACGACGTAGCCGTCGCCGAAGTGGCGAAAGTCCAGCTTCACGCCGGGCTGGAAGCACCATTCCAGCGGCACCTCGTCGATGGTCCAGGCGCGCTTCTTCTCGCCCAGCGCCTTGTCCATGGTGCTGTGGAAGTGATAGGGCGCGTCCAGGTGCGTGCCGTTGTGGGTGGACAGCTGCACCATCTCGACGGCCCACACCTCGCCGTCGGGCAAGTCGGACTGCTTGAGGCCCGGAAAGAAGGGCGCCATCTGCTCGAACGAGTTCTGGTGGTTGAAGTACTGAATCTTGGGCGCGAAGGCCGGCGGGTCGGAGACGACGTCGTTTTCCAGGTAGATCGAGAGGTCGACGAATTGGCGCGGCATGACGAGACTCCTTATTGCCAGTGGACCATGGGCAGCCCGGCCACCGGGCTGCGGAAGAACGGAATGGTGGTGCCCATCAGGCTGCCGATGTAGACGGTGCGCAGGTCGGGCCCGCCAAAGGTGATGCTGGCCATCCACGGCGCCAGGGTGCCGCGCGCGGCCATCATGGCCTCGGCCGTCACGGTGCCGGCGGCCATGTGCGCCTGCAGCGCCTGCGATGCCTGCGGGTTGCCATCGTCCAGCAGCAGCAGGCGCCCGCCCTCGGGCGTGAGGGCAATCAGCTGATCGACCATCACCAGCGTGCACCACAGGTTGCCGTGGGCGTCAAAGGCGATGCCGTCCGGAAAGCCGCCCAGGTGCGTGGGGCCAAAGACCTCGCGGTCGGTCAGCGCCACGCCCTGCGCGCCTTCGTGCAGGCGCATGCGCGTGATGTGCGGGCCGGTGGTCTCGACGATGTACAGCCACTCCTCCTTCGCATCCAGCCGGATCTCGTTGGTGAAGAAAAAACCCTCGGCCACCACGCGCAGCACGCCGCGCTCAAGCACGGCGATGTAGCCGTCCTGCACGCGCGAGGCCGCCGCCGTGGTCCACGGGTTGATGCGGGTGGAGACGGTGATCCAGATGCGGTCCTTGCGGTCGCGCAGCACGAAGTTGACCTTGCCGATCGGCTGGCCATCGATGCGGTCGACCAGCACGCGGCTGTCGCCCTCGCGGGTCATCACCTCCAGGCAGTCGGTGCCGAAGTTGCTGATCAGAAGGTCGCCATTGGCGGCAAAGGCCAGGCCGTTGGGCAGGGTGCCGGTGGTGTACTTGTGCTCCAGCTCGGCGCTGCTGGCCGCGGCCGCGCTGGCAAAGCGCGCGTCGGCACGCTGGCCGATGAAGCGCTGGCTGCCGTCGGGCGCGATGCGCATCACGCCACCGCGCGCGTCGGCCGACCACAGCGTGCCGTCGGGTTCGGCCAGGATGCATTCGGGGCGTTGCAGCGCGTGGCCGATGGTGCGGATTTGCGCCCGGTCGACGGTGAAGCCGCGCAGGGGGTTGTCGGTCACGGTCAGCCTCCGGGGGTCTTGAGCAGCACCAGGCTGAGCTGCGGCACGAAGATCAGCAGCAGCAGCACGGCGAACATCATCAGCGTGAACGGCGCCGTGCCGCGGAAGATGTCGCCCAGCGTGATGCGCTGGTCCTGCAGCGTGCTCTTGATCACGTACACCGACAGGCCGAAGGGCGGCGTCAGCAGGCCGATTTCCACCGCCACCACGGTGACCACGCCGAACCAGATCAGGTTCAGGCCGTACTGCTCGGCCATCGGCAGCATCAGCGGCAGCACGATCAGCAGGATCGACGAGGAGTCGATGATCATGCCCAGCAGGATCACCAGGCCGATGTAGATCAGCAGGAAACCGGTCGGCCCCAGGCCCAGCTGCGTCAGCCACTCGACCAGGAATTGCGGCATGCCCGACATCGCCAGCATGCGCGTGTAGATGGTGGCGCAGATGATCAGGAAGCTCACCGACACCGTGACGTGGCCGGTCTCCGTCAGCACGCCCCACAGCGACTTCAGATTCAGCTTGCGCCGCAGCAGGGCGATGGCCAGCGCCACCGCCGCGCCGGTGGCGCCGGCCTCGGTGGCGGTGAAGAAGCCCGCGTACAGCCCGCCCAGCACCGAGGCGATCAGCAGCACGCTGGGCAGGAGCTTCAGCACCAGCGTGCCCGCCGGCATCAATGCGCCGGTATCGGTGGCCTGCACCTGTCCGCCCGCGTAGACCGAGCGCGGCCACAGCCAGGCCATCAGCACGATGCCCAGCGAGTACGCCAGCGCCAGCACCAGCCCCGGCACGATGCCGGCGGTGAACAGGTCGCCCACCGACTGATTGGCCAGGAAGCCGTACAGGATCATCAGCAGGCTGGGCGGAATCAGCATGCCCAGCACCGACGAGCCGGCCACCACACCGACGGCAAAGCGCGGGTGGTAGCCAAAGCGCAGCATCTCGGGCACGGCCACGCGGGTGAACACGGCGGCCGAGGCGATGGAGATGCCGGTGATGGCGGCGAACACCGCGTTGGACGCCACGGTGGCGATGCCCAGGCCACCGCGCAGCCGGCGCAGCAGCTGGTTGGCGACCTCGAAGGCGTCCTTGCCGACGTCGGCAATCGCCACCAGAAAGCCCGTCAGCACGAACAGCGGCACCACGCCGAAGATGTGGCTGGCGATGGCGTCCTGGCTGGCCTGCGCCAGCAGGTTGGCGGCCACCGACGGGTCGCCGCGGATCAGCCATACGCCGACGAAGGACACCACCGCCAGCACCACCGCCACGTGCATGCCGGCCCAGATCAGGCCCAGCATGGCCAGCAGCGACAGGCTGGCCACGGCGATCGGGCTCATGACCGGGCCTCCCGCAGGCGCGCCATGCGCCGCAGGTCCAGCCACGCCAGCAGCACGAAGGTGATGAGCGTGGCCACCATGCCGACCAGCATGATCAGGCGCACCGGCCACACCGGCGCGGTGAAGTCGCCCAGCGCGCCGACGTATTCCTGGATGCGGATGGATTCGACCAGCGGCTCCCACGCGGCCCACAGGATCACGCCCATCAGCGCCGCGCCGACCGCGTGGTAGATCGCCTGCAGCAGCGCCGCCAGCGCCGGCCGGGTGCGCTTGAGGCGGTCCAGCAGCACGTCGGCGCGCGTCATGCGGCCGCTGACCAGGGTGTCGGCCAGCTGCAGGAAGACGATGCCGACGATCGACAGCGACACCAGCTCGGTGGTGCCGCGCACCGGCGCGTTGAGCAGCTCGCGCCCCAGCACGTCGCTGTTGACCAGCAGCATCAGCGCCACGATCCACAGCGTGCCCAGCGCGTTGAGCGTGCGCGTCAGCCGCTCGAAGTGGCCCGGCAGGGGCTGGCCATAGGCGTCTTGTACTTCTGAATTCATAGCTACTTGCGCTTGCCCAGCAAGCGTTGGAGGCCTAAATCGCTTGAAAATTCAATTCCCTTGAACACCCATCAAATGGCCGCGGAGCAGGCCATGCCAATGCCCCCATGGCCGGCCCCGCACCGAATCCACCGTTGGCGGCGCCTTGCCGTTCAAAGGGCCGCGGAGCAGGCCATGCCAGCAGCCGCCGTGGACGGGGTCTCCCCGGCCACCAGCGGCGTCCCCCCTCAGGGGGGAAGGCGCCGTAGGCGACTCAGGGGGGAGCGTCACTTCCCGGCCCAGTCGCGCGCCGGCTGCGCGCCGGCCTGCTTCAGCCCGTCCATGAAGCCGTGCAGCACCTGATCGCCCGGCAGGCCCTTGCCCTGCAGGTCGGCGGCGAAGGTCTTGGCGATGGGCGGCAGCGTGTCGGCCCAGCGCTTGCGCTCGGCCGCCGGCAGCTCGCTGAGCTTGGCGCCGGCCTCCTCGGCCTTCTTCAGCAGCGCGGCGGCGGCCTGCGCCTGGGCGGCGGCAAAGCGCTGGCTGTACTCGGCGCCCACCTCGCGCAGCACCTTCTGCACCTCGGGCGGCAGCTTGTCGAAGCGCGGCTTGTTGATGGCGATGCCGCCCGCGTACTGGGCGCCGAAGTTGACCTTGGTGATGTAGGGCGCCACCTCGTGCACCTTGGCGCCCCAGGCGCCGGTGGCGAAGGTGATGACGCCGTTGGAGACGCCGGACTTGATGTCCTCGTAGTAGGTGTTCAGGTTGCCGGCCACCGCCACGGCGCCGGTGCCCTTGATCCAGTTGGCGGACGGGCCGGGCGCGGTGATCTTGCGGCCCTTCAGGTCGTCCACCGACTTGACGGGGAAGCTGGTCCACAGGTGGTAGGCGTCCAGCGCCGCGCCGCCCAGGTAGACCAGGTTGTTCTTGCTCCAGGCCTGGCCCATGGCCGGGATGCGGTTCTGCATGTCGTTGACCACCCGGGTGACGATGCCGATGTCGTCGGTGCCGAAGGGCGCGTAGTAGCTCACGTTCTGCATCGGGAACTTGGCGGCCTCGAAGATGGTGCTGACGAAGCCCAGGTCGGCCACGCCGTCGCCGATGCCCTTGGATTCGGCGCCCAGCTTGATCAGCGTGCCGCCCCAGGCGCGGGTCCACTCGATCGTGTGCTTGCCGCCGGCGGCCAGGCGCTTGTCGACCTCGGGGATGAAGAACTCGTCCACCAGCTTCACCCACAGGAACACCGGCGGGTGGCCGGCGGCGGCCGTCAGGCGGATGTTCTGCTGGGCGTGGGCGGGGGCGCCCAGGCCGGCGGCGGCCAGCAGGGCGGCGGTGGCGATCAGGCGGCGGGTCATCATGGCTCAGGTCTCCTGTGTCGAAGGGGTGAAAGCGGCGGGCAGCACGGCGTCGATGCCGGCGGTGATGAAATCGATCAGCAGCGGCGCGGCGGCCGCGTCGTGGGGCGCGTTCTGGCCATGCGACAGGCGCTGCACGCGGTGGTCCATCAGGTGGTGCAGCAGCGCCCCCATGGCGAACTGGTAGGCCCAGGCGGCGCGCGCGCGCGGCCAGCGCGGGCGCAGCTGGTGCAGCGCGTCGATGAAGGCGTGCGCCATGGGGTCGAACATCTCGGCCAGCACGCGGTCGGTGTCGGGCGTGCGGTAGGCCAGCTCGCGCGCCACCAGCATGGCGTAGTACTCGCCCTCGGCACTGGCGCGCAGCGCCAGCACCGGCTCGACGAAGGCCTGCACCACGCGCCGCAGCGGCGGCGGCTGGCGGCCGGCCAGCGCCTGGCGCAGCAGCGCCAGGCGCTGGTCGATGGTGCCCTGCCAGTGCGCGAAGATGGCGTGAAACAGCTCGTGCTTGGCGCCGTAGTAATAGCCCACCAGGGCCAGCGGCACGCCGGCCTCGGCGGCGATCTGGCGGATCGACACCGCGTGGTAGCCGTGCTGGGCAAACAGCTTCTCGGCCGCCAGCAGGATGGCCGCCTTGCGGTCGGGGCGCGGCGCCTCGTCCGCGGCCGGCGGCAGCGGGGCAGGGCGGGACAGCACGGCGCGCATGGGGCGATTGAACGATCGTTCAAACCACTTGAACAACCGTACAAACCCTAGTCCGAAAGCGGGCACGGACGGCGCGGTCCTTGCCAATAATCCGGCCATGAACGCCGCTGCCCCCACCCCCGCCTTCGTCCCCCAGATCCGCCTGTACCAGAACTGGCTGCGCGAGCAGCGCGGGCTCCGCTTCGACAGCTACCACGCGCTGTGGCGCTGGTCGGTCACCGAGCTCGACGCGTTCTGGCAAAGCGTGTGGGACTACTTCGACCTGCGCTCGCCGACGCCGCACGCGGCGGTGCTGGGCAAGAACGTGATGCCGGGCGCGCAGTGGTTCCCGGGCGCGCAGGCCAACTACGCGCAGCAGGTGCTGCGCCATGTGGAGGCGGCGCAGGCCGCCGGCCTGCCGGCCATCATCAGCGAGAACGAGAAGGGCCTGGTGCGTGAGCTGTCCTGGCCCGAACTGCGCCGCCAGGTGGCCGCGCTGGCGCTGCACCTGCGGGCGCAGGGCGTGCAGCCGGGCGACCGCGTGGCGGCCTATCTGCCCAACGTGCCCGAGACCATCGTCGCCTTCCTGGCCGCCGCCAGCATCGGCGCGGTGTGGAGCGTGTGCGCGCCCGACATGGGCAGCCACGCGGTGCTGGACCGCTTCCGCCAGATCGAGCCCAAGGTGCTGATCGCGGTGGACGGCATCACCTGGGGCGGGCGCGACATCGAGCGCGGCGACGTGGTGCAGGAGCTGCGCGCCCAGCTGCCCAGCGTGCGGCACCTGATCGTGCTGCACCACCTGAATACTTCAATAAACATAGCTGACGCCGATGATCTGACGGACGTTTGCAGCCGAAATGATGCGCAAACCGCGGCCTTCGAGCCGCTGTGGCTGCCGTTCGACCACCCGCTGTGGATCGTCTATTCCAGCGGCACCACCGGCCTGCCCAAGCCCATCGTGCACCCGCATGGGGGCATGGTACTGGTGGCCATGCTCACCAGCCTGCACATGGACCTGGGCGGCAGCATCGGCGCCAACAACCTTGGCGAGCGCTTTCTCTGGTACAGCTCCACCGGCTGGGTGATGTGGAACTGCCAGGTGGCGGGCCTGCTGTCGGGCACCACCTGCGTGATCTTCGACGGCAGCCCGGGCGGCCCGCGCGAGGCGCCCGACTGGGGCGTGCTGTGGCGCTTTGCCGCGCGCCACGGCGTCACCTTCTTCGGCTCCGGCGCGGCGTTTTACGCCGGCTGCATGAAGGCCGGCGTCGATCTGTCGCAGTGCGGTGATCTGTCGCGCATTCGCGCCCTGGGCACCACCGGCTCGCCGCTGTCGGCCGAGGTGCAGCAATGGGGCAGCGACCAGTTTCGCGCCATTGCGCGCAACCCGGCGCAGCAGGACATCTGGTGGCTCAACATTTCCGGCGGCACCGACTTTGCCGGTGGCTTCATCGCCGGCACGCCCGAGTTGCCGCAGCGCCCTGGCGTGATGCAGTGCCGCATGCTGGGCTCGGCCGTCGAGGCCTGGAACGACGCTGGCGAGCCGGTGGTCGGCCAGGTTGGCGAGCTGGTGTGCACCCAGCCCATCCCGTCCATGCCGCTGTACTTCTGGAACGACCCGGGCCACGCGCGCTACCTGGCCAGCTACTTCGAGATGTACCCGCCCGGTCACGGCCGCAAGCCGGGGGGCGGCGACCTGGGACCGGAGGCCGGCAGTGTATGGCGCCACGGCGACTGGCTGCGCATCGGCGACGACAACGGCGACGGAGAGTGGTGCGTCATCTTCGGCCGCTCGGACGCCACCATCAACCGCCACGGCCTGCGCATGGGCACCAGCGAGATCTACAGCGCCGTCGAGGCCCTGGCCGAGGTGCTGGACAGCATGGTGGTCGATCTGGAATACCTGGGCCGCGACAGCTACATGCCGCTGTTCGTGGTGCTGCGTCCTGGCGTGGTGCTGGACGATGCGCTCAAACAGCGCATCGGCGACGCCATCCGCGGCGCCCTCAGCCCGCGCTTCGTGCCCGACGAGATCTTCCAGGTGCCGGAGATCCCGCGCACCCTGTCGGGCAAGAAGCAGGAGCTGCCGATCAAGAAGCTGCTGCTGGGCCAGCCGCTGGAGAAGGTGGTCAACAAGGAAGCCATGGCCAACCCCGGCGCGCTGGACTGGTACGTGGGCTTTGCCCGGCAGCGAGCCGCCTGAGATGCCCTGCCGGCCGGCTAGCCTGAGGCAATGGTGCTTTCAGGTGCCAAGGCGCTTCTGACAAGCGCAAGCAGCTATCGTTGTCGTAGTGAATGCGCCCAGCTGAACACGGTCGCCGCGCGCCCCAAGGCCAGGCGCAGGCGTTGCCGGGCCTGTGTTCCGGGAACGCCGCGGCGCGCCAGCGCATCTGACGCGGCATGCGGGGCAAGTTTCACGGGGACCATCCTCTTGCGCATGTGGCAGGCCGCCGGGGCGCTGGACGAAATCGCGCGCAGGCTGGCAAATGTCACGGCCGGCCGCAATGGATGCCGTGACAAGTTGTCCCAAATCAAGCGGCTCTGCATAGAGTGAGCCGCCGATTCGTTTCATCGTCCTGACTTTCTTTCCGAAGATGTCCCACAAGCTCCAGCTCCACAAGCCGCTGCCGCCCGTCAGGCTGCTCGACAAGGACGGCCTGCCGATTGCCCTGAACACGGGCAAGCGCACGCTGCTGTCCTTCTTTCGCGACACCAACTGCCCGTTCTGCAACGCGCGCCTGTTCATGCTGACGCACCGCTACAAGGAATACTCGGCTGCCGGCCTGGACGTGGTGGCGTTCTTTTCGGCCACGCACGAGCAGGTCGACGAATTCCTGCGCATTCGCCCGCGGCCGTTTCGCGTCATTGCCGACCCCAAGATGAGCGCCTATCAGGCCTACGGGATCCAGCGCTCGCTGGCGCGCAAGGTCAAGGGCGTGGCCAGGCGGCCCGGGCTGTGGATGCGCGGCATGCGGATCCTGGGGTTCAAGCGCACCGTCAAGGCGATGGGCGGGCTGCGCACCACCAATGTCATGCCCGCCGACATCCTGGTGGACGAGAACGGCCGCGTGGTCGACGCCTATTACGGCCAGGACGCGGGCGATCACATGCCGTTCGAGCGCATCGAGCGCTTCATCGGCCTGGGCGCGCACTGATCGGCCATCGGCCGCCAGCGCGGGCCATCAGTAAAGCCGCACGGCCTGTCCCTGGTGGTCGAACGGGATCAGGCCCTCGTGCCGGCCGGCCTTGATGGCCTCGACCATGCGCTGCAGCGGCGCCTCGGCGTCGGCGCTGGTGGGCGCGCGGTTCAGCGTGCCGCCCAGGGCGGCGGCGAACACCAGCGTCCACGGCTGGCCGAACTGCACCGCCTCCTGCGCCAGCGCGTCGAACGTGCCGAGCTCGTCGGGCGCCTTGTCCACGCACAGGCGCGGCACCAGCGCGCCGCCCTGGCCGCGCGCAAAGCCGGCGCGCTGCTCGGGCGTGGGCGCCTCGGGCAGCTCGGCCTGCGCGAACACGAACAGCAGGCGCTGGGGCTCGACCTGGGCGCGCGCGGCGCTCAGCAGGTCGTCGAAACAGGTGATTTCCATGGGGGGCTTTCGGTGGGGGCGCACTGCCAGCGGGCATCAGCTGCCGCGCGGCACGCGTCCCATCAGGTAGTACTGCGGGTTGGGCAGCACGTTGGCGAAGTTGGCGGTGCGGTTGGCCATGCAGTACAGGGCGGTGATGTTGGCGATGTCCCAGATGTCCTCGTCGTCCAGACCGTGCTGGTGCAGCGGCGCGAAGTCCTCGTCGGTCAGGGCGTTGGAGCGCTCGATCACCTTGGCCACGAATTCCAGCATGGCGCGCTGGCGCGGGCTGATGTCGGCCTTGCGCCAGTTGACGGCCACCTGGTCGGCCACCAGGGGCTTTTTCTCGTACAGCCGCAGCGCGGCGCCGTGCATGACGACGCAGTTCATGCAGCCGTTGGCGCTGCTGACGGCGACCACGATCATCTCGCGGTCGCCCTTGGTCAGGCGGCTGGCGCGGCCGCAGCTTTCGGGCTCCATCAGCGCGTCGTGGTAGGCGAAGAAGGCGCGCCACTCGGCCGGCCGGCGCGCCAGCCCCAGGAACACGTTGGGCACGAAGCCCAGCTTGTCCTGCACGGCCAGGATCTTTTCCTGGATGTCGGCCGGCAGGGTGTGGATCTCGGGGTAGGGGTAGCGTTCGCTCATGGCGGGCCTCGGTGGGACAGTGGGCGGGAGGGCTTGGCCCGCCATTGTGACCGCGCCGGCGCCGCCCCAGGCCGGCGAGCGCCCTCGGGGCGTTGGTGTCGCGCTATTTTCATGGGTGATTTTGGGCGTTGGCGCTTGCCTGGTGCGCGCCGACAGCTTTTATTTTGATAGCGTTTGGCGCTTGAGTGGCCACCCGCGCACGCCGCCAACCGTGCGGAAGTTGCGCCTGGCGCGGTCAAATTGTTGCCCTTGTGTAAAGGGCGTCGACCCGGGGTTGACCGGCGGCGTTGTCGGTGGTGTGCCGGCCCATGGGGGTGGCCGGGACTTCGTCAGAGGATCGATGCAATGAACCAGTCTGCTGTCACCACTTTTCGTCTGGCCGTGCTGTGCGCCCTGGGCGTGGCGGCCACGGCCGCCAGCGCGCAGTCCATGGTGACGGCGCGCGTGCTGTCGGCGCAGCCGGTGGTCGAGCAGGTGCCGGTGTCCGACTGCGGGCCGTACGGCGCGCGGCCGTCCGGCGCCGGGGCGGCGGTGGGGGCGCTGACCGGCGGGCTGATCGGCAGCCAGCTGGGCAAGGGCAGCGGCCACATTGCCGGCGCCGTGCTGGGGGCGCTGGGCGGCGCGTTCCTGGGCAACACGGCCGAGGCCGCGCAGTACGGCGGCCATGGCGGCTGCGCCACCGGTTACAGCCAGCGCGTGACGGGCTACGACGTCACCTACGACGTCGGCGGCCGCAGCTACCAGACGCGCACGGCGCAGGCGCCGGGCCAGTGGATCCAGGTGCCCGCGCCCGACGCGTACCAAGGCCCGCAGCCGGCCTGGGGCGCCGTGGGAGAGGCGCAGACCTACCCGGTGCCGCCGGCGCCGGTGGCGGCCTACCCGATGCCGTCCTACCCGGCGGCCGGCGAATCCTCCGGCGTGGTGATGGCGCCGCCCGTGGGCTACGGCGGCTATGCAGCGCCGGCGTATCCCGGGGGCTACGGCGGCTATGCGGGCGGCTATGCGCAGCCCTATCCGTATCCGCCCGGCTACTCGCAGGCGTATCCGGCGCCGGTCTACCCCGCCTACCCGCCGACGGCCTACGCGCCGCCACCGGTGCGCTACGTGACGCCGGTGGGCGTCAACCTGTCGATCGGCGGCGTCATCGGTGGCGGCCGGCACGGGGGGCGCGGCGGCTGGAGCCTCGGGGTGGGTTCGGGCTGGTAAGTCGCGTCGCCCCGATCACTACAAAATAAATAGCTGCTGGCGCTCGTTGGACGGGCGCCAACCATCGTTTTGTCTTGGAATGAACGATGCGCCCGGCCGGGCCGGGCCGTCATGCGTCAGGCCGGCGCGTAAAGGCTCAGCTGTAGCTTCTCGCGCGCCATGGCGCGCGCCACGCCGGGCACCTGGGCGGTACGCTGGGCGTGTGCCCACAGCTCGGGCGTGTCCTCGGGGTTGATGCCGGCGATGGTGCCCCAGCGCAGCAGCGTCAGGGCATAGGCGTCCAGCGGGCCGCAGTGCACGCCGCCCAGCCAGTCCTGGCCGGCCGCGTGCGCCCGCTGCACCAGCGCCTGCAGCTCGCCCAGCCGCTGGCGGTACTGCGCCAGCGCCTGCGTCTTGATGGCCTGCTGCGCCGCCGCGTCTTCGGTGAACTTGTGCGGCATGAAGATGTGGGTGAACGTGGGGTGCACCGTGTTGTTCATCCAGGCCAGCGCCTCGACGAAGCGCGCGCGCGCCAGCGCGTCCTTGGGCACGAAGCCGGCTTCGGGAAAGCGCGCGTCGATGTAGGCCACCAGGGCCATGAGCTGGGTGATCGCCTCGCCGCCGTCCACCAGCACCGGCACCTGGCCGCGCGCGTTCAGCGCCAGATAGTCCGGGCTGTTCTGCTCGTTCTTGTGCAGCTTGATGGCCAGCGGCTCGAAGGTGGCGCCGGCGATCTCCAGCATGGCGTGCGGCACGAAGGAGCAGGCGCCGGGGGCGTAGTAGAGCTTGAGGGTCACGGGTCGGGTCTCCTGGGTGTTTCGGGGGGCAGAGCGCGAGCATAGCGCGGCCGTCCAGTGCACGGGCCGGCGCGCCGCGGCGCCGCAGGGGCTCATTCGCAGGCGCGCCAGTCGTGCTCGCCGAGCGCGCTGCCCAGGCCGCGCGCCTGCCGGCGCAGCGCGGCGTCGGCCTGCGGCAGGCGCAGCAGGAAGGCCGGCGTGTCGCGCCGTTCGCGCACCACGCGGGCGCCGCGCACGCCCTTGCGCGCCAGGCCTTCCAGCCCGCGTTCGGCCGCCTCCTCGCTGGAGAAACGGCCCAGCGACAGGCCCGGCTCCAGCGCCGCGCCGGGGCGGTCGGTGTCCACCCCCGCCGCGCGCAGCTCGGCCCGGCGCGCCGCCACGGCGGCGGCGTCGGGCAGCTTGCCGATGTAGAGCATCCAGCGGCCCGGCAGCTGCACCGGATCGACGCGCCAGCTGCCCGCGGGCAGGCTGGCGGCGGCGCGGCGCACGGCTTCGATCTGGGTGGCGTCGAAGGTGCCGATCTGCAGGCAGACCGTGGGCGCGGGCGCGGCGGCGCTGGCCGGGGCGGGCGGCGCGGCGGGCGTGGCCGGCGCCGGCGCCGGCGCCGGGGTGGGCGCCTCGCGGACCGGCGCCTCGGCGCGCTCCAGCGGGCGCAGGCGGATCGCCTCGGGCTGCACCTGGCGCCGCAGGCGCTCGGGTTCGGCCTGCAGCCGCGGCGCCAGCCCCAGCGGGCGCAGCCAGCCCTGCGACCAGGCCAGCCAGCCCAGGTTGGCCGCCAGCAGCAACACCACCAGCCGGCCGATCATCCCGGGGCTCCAGGCGGCGCCGGGCGCACGCTGACTTCGGCGCTGCGCACCTCGCGCAGGCCGGTGGCGCCGCGCACGCGCAGCGCGCCGTCGAGGCCGACGCCTTCGGCCACGCCCTGGCTGCCGTCCGACAGCTGCACCGGCTGGCCGGCCAGCAGGTCGCGCGCGGCAAAGCGCTCGGCCAGCGGGGCGAAGCCGGTGGCCTCGAAGGCGCGCAGCGCGTGCACCAGCGGCACGGCGATGCGCAGCAGCGCGCCGGGCGCGTCCACCCCCGGCAGCAGCGCCTGCAGCCAGGCCGGCGGGGTGGCAAAGCCAGCGCCGTCGAGCGGTGCGATGTTGACGCCGATGCCGACGATGGCGGTGCGTGTGGCGTCGGCCGCCGCCGCCGCCGCGCCGCCGCTGGCGGTTTCCACCAGGATGCCGGCCAGCTTGCGGCCCTGCCACCACAGGTCGTTGGGCCACTTCAGGCGGATGTCGGGGTGCAGCGACTCGGCCACCGCCAGGCCTACGGCCAGCGACAGGCCCGACCAGTCGCGCGGCGCCAGCGGCAGCGCCAGTGAAAACGCCAGTGCCCCGCCCGGTTCGCCGTCGCCCGACTGCCAGCCGCGGCCCAGGCGTCCGCGGCCGGCGGTCTGCAGCTCGGCCACCAGCAGGGTGGGCGGCAGGCGGCCGGCGCGGGCGCGCCGCATCAGCTCGCTGTTGGTGGAGTCGATCTGCCCGGCCACCTCGACCACGATGCCCGGCAGCAGCGGCGCCAGCGCGCCGCGCAGCGCGTCCACCGGCCAGGACAGGGCGGGGCGGTTCATCGCCGTGGCTTGCCGGCGTCGCTTTCGGCCGTGTCCAGGTCGGACGACAGCAGGGTGCCGCGGCAGCGCCGGCTGCCGCAGCGACAGGGGTAGTCGGCCTTGAGCTCGGGCGTCAGCGGCTCGTCGATCACCAGGCCGTAGTCGTAGTTCAGCTCCTCGCCGGCGCGGATGGCGCGGCGCGCGGTGATGAAGATGCGCCCGTCCTGCTCGTCGGCCTTGCAGTTGGGGCTGCACGAGTGGTTGATCCAGCGCGAGGCGTTGCCGCCGTGCAGGGCGTCGATCACGTGCTGGTCGTCGACGTGGAAATAGAAGGTGTGGTTGGGGTCGCCCGGGTCGTGCGGGTGGCGGCGCTGCGCCTCGTCCCAGCTGATGACCTCGCCCACGTATTCGATGATGCGCGCGCCGCGCGGAATGTCGACCAGCGCGAACACGCCCTTGCCGTGCACGCCCGAGCGGCGCACCTGGAGGCGGCGTGGCGCCGCGGTCTTGCGAGGGGTGTTGCTGGCCACGGCGGGAAATTTGCTATGTTGAATGGTGTGGGCGCGCGCGTGCATGTGCGGGCGTGCGCGAGCGGGTGCGCGTGGGCGCACGCGCGAGAGAGCAGGAAATTCTAGCGACATGAAGACACTGGTCATAGCCGAGAAGCCTTCGGTGGCTCAGGACATCGTGCGGGCACTCACGCCCGTGGCGGGCAAGTTCGACAAGCACGACGAGCATTTCGAGAACGAACGCTACGTGGTCACCAGCGCCGTCGGCCACCTGGTCGAGATCCAGGCGCCCGAGCAGTACGACGTGAAACGCGGCAAGTGGAGCTTCGCCCACCTGCCGGTGATCCCGCCGCACTTCGACCTGAAACCGGTCGACAAGACCAAGACGCGCCTGAACGCCGTCGTCAAGCAGGCGCGCCGCAAGGACGTCGGCCAGCTCATCAACGCCTGCGACGCCGGGCGCGAGGGCGAGCTGATCTTCCGCCTGATCGAGCAGTACGCCGGCCATGACAAGGGCGGCACCCGCCAGCCGCTGGGCAAGCCGATCCAGCGCCTGTGGCTGCAAAGCATGACGCCGCAGGCCATCCGCGACGGCTTCGAGCGCCTGCGCAGCGACGCGCAGATGCAGGGCCTGGCCGACGCCGCGCGCAGCCGCAGCGAGGCCGACTGGCTGGTCGGCATCAACGGCACGCGCGCCATGACGGCCTTCAACTCGCGCGACGGTGGCTTCTTCCTGACCACCGTCGGGCGCGTGCAGACGCCCACGCTGGCCGTGGTGGTCGAGCGCGAGGAGCAGATTCGCCGGCACATCGCGCGCGACTACTGGGAAGTGCACGCCAGCTTCCTGGCCGAGGCGGGCCAGTACACCGGCAAGTGGTTCGACCCGGACTGGAAGAGAGACCCCGACGACGCCGAAAAGCGCGCCGACCGCCTGTGGACGCACGCCGAGGCGCTGGCCATCGCCGAGGCCGTGCGCGGCCAGCGCTGCGGCGTGCGCGAGGAAAGCAAGCCCAGCACCCAGGCCAGCCCGCTGCTGTTCGACCTGACCAGCCTGCAGCGCGAGGCCAACGGCAAGTTCGGCTTCTCGGCCAAGACCACGCTGTCGCTGGCCCAGAGCCTGTACGAGCGCCACAAGGCGCTGACCTACCCGCGTACCGACTCGCGCCACCTGCCCGAGGACTACCTGGGCGTGGCGCGCCAGACCTTCGAGATGCTGGCCGGCGGCCACCAGCCGCACCTGGCGCCGCACGCCCGCAAGGCGCTGGACGACGGCTATGTGCGGCCCAGCAAGCGCATCTTCGACAACGCCAAGGTGTCCGACCACTTCGCCATCATCCCCACGCTGCAGGAGCCCGGGCAGCTGTCGGACGCCGAGCGCAAGCTGTACGACCTGGTGGTGCGCCGCTTCATGGCGGTGTTCTATCCGAGCGCCGAATACCAGGTCACCACCCGCGTCACGACCGCCACGCACCAGGGCCGCGCCCACCACTTCCAGAGCAACGGCAAGGTGCTGGTCAAGTCCGGCTGGCTGGCCATCTACGGCAAGGAAGCCGAAGGCGAGTCGGGCGACGACAAGGACGGCAAATCGCTGGTGCCGGTGCGCCCGCAAGAGCAGGTGCTGCACCAGGACACCGAGATCAAGGCGCTGGCCACGCGCCCGCTGGCGCGCTACTCCGAAGCCACGCTGCTGGGCGCCATGGAAGGCGCGGGCAAGTGGATCGAGGACGACGAGCTGCGCGAAGCCATGCAGGAAAAGGGCCTGGGCACGCCGGCCACGCGCGCGTCCATCATCGAGGGCCTGATCGGCGAAAAATACCTGCTGCGCGAAGGCCGCGAGCTGATCCCCACCGCCAAGGCCTTCCAGCTCATGACGCTGCTGCGCGGGCTGGAGGTGGAGGAGCTGTCCAAGCCCCAGCTCACCGGCGAATGGGAATACAAGCTGGCGCAGATCGAGCACGGCAAGCTCTCGCGCGAGGCCTTCATGCGCGACATCGCCGCCATGACCGAGCGCATCGTCAAGAAAGCCAAGGAATACGACCGCGACAGCGTGCCCGGCGACTACGCCACCCTGCACACGCCCTGCCCGCAGTGCGGCGGCGTGGTGAAGGAGAACTACCGCCGCTACGCCTGCACCGGCGCCGCCGGCGGCAGCGGCGAAGGCTGCGGCTTTTCCTTCACCAAGACGCCGGGCGGGCGCACCTTTGCCACCGACGAGGCCGAAGCGTTCCTGCGCCAGCGCCGCATCGGCCCGCTGGAAGGCTTTCGCAGCAAGGCCGGCTGGCCCTTCACGGCCGAGCTGGCGCTGGCGCGCGACGAGGCCGCCGGCAACTGGAAGCTGGAATTCGACTTCGGCGACGAGGCCCGCGCCGAGCAGACCGGCGAGATCGTCGATCTGTCCGGCCAGCCCAGCCTGGGCGCCTGCCCCAAGTGCGGCGGCCCGGTCAAGGCCTTCGGCAAGAGCTACGTGTGCGAGCGCAGCTTGCCTACCGCCGCCCAGCCCGTGCCCAGCTGCGACTTCAAGAGCGGCCAGGTGATCCTGCAGCAGCCCATCGAGCCCGAGCAGATGCGCAAGCTGCTGGAAGGCGGCAAGACCGACGTGCTCGACAAGTTCGTCAGCATGCGCACGCGCCGCCCCTTCAAGGCGCGCCTGGCCTGGAGCGCCGACGAAGGCAAGGTGATCTTCGAATTCGAGCCGCGCGAAGGCGCCCGCAAGTATCCGCCGCGCAAGCCCGCGGCTACTGCAAAAACAGGAGCTGCCGGCGCACACCAGGTCAGGGCCGCGATCAAGAAAGTGGCCAAGAAAGCGGCGGCCAGGAAGACCCCGGCCAGCCAGACCGACAAGGCCCCGCGCGCTGGCAACCTGCAACCCAGCGCGCCGCTGGCGGCCGTCATCGGCGCCGGCCCCTTCGGCCGCGGCGAGGTGATGAAGAAGCTGTGGGACTACATCAAGGCGCACAACCTGCAGGACCCGCAAGACAAGCGCAGCATCGTCGCCGACGACAAGCTGCGCCCGGTGCTGGGCGCCGACCGCGTGGGCATGTTCAAGCTGGCCGGCATCGTGAGCGGGCACCTGAGCTGACCCGCGCACCCCGTCCGCAAACCGTTTTCATCCTGGATACCACCTGCCATGCACATCACCCAAGACACCGCCGTCACGCTCGACTACCGCATCACCGACCTCCAGGGCAAGCCGCTGGATGCCGGCACCACCGCCTACCTGCACGGCGGCTACGACAACCTGTTTGCCCAGGCCGAGGCGGCGCTGCAAGGCAAGACCGTGGGCGACAAGGTCGCGCTGGCGCTGAACGCGGCCGACGCCTTTGGCGCGCGCGACGAGGCCCTGGCGCGCAGCATTCCCAGGAGCGAGTTCCCGCCCGGCGTCAAGGTGGGCGGCCAGCTGCAGGGCGCCGGGCCGAACGGGCCGGTGGTCTACCGCGTGGTCAAGATCAAGGGCCCCGAGGTGCTGCTGGACGCCAACCACCCGCTGGCCGGCCAGGACATCCGCTTTGCCGCCACCGTCAAGGCGGTGCGCGCCGCCACCGCCGAGGAAATCGCCCACCGCCACGTGCATGGCGCGCATGGCCATCACCATTGAACCTTCGCTGCCGTCAGCGCTGATCGAGTACGACGAACTCACGGGCAGAGCCGGACGATGAGTCGGAGCCTGCACGTTGCGACTTGCGTGCACCGCCAAGGGGCCTACGGCGTCATCGGCCCACAACAGACAGTCAATCTTCCGGCGCTCGGTACTTAGTGGAGGAGCGAAACAAGCCAAGTCGTCCACGCCTTGTCAGAGGCAAGTCCTTCCAGTTCAGATCATTGGGAATGGATAAGCTGTGCTCTTTTGAAACAAATGTTCACAGGAGTGCTTGATGAGGTCCTTGGCTCATTCAGGTGGTCACTTGCTCGTCGATCACCTGCGGTCCGTGGCAGTTTTGGCTGGCGAATTTGCGGGGGAGTGTGGGGATGACAGCGCGGCCTGCGACTGGACATATGCTGCCGGCCTGTGGCACGACCTGGGCAAATACCGTCCCGGCTTTCAGAAATACGTGCGCCAGGCCGATGGCGAGAACGCTCACATCGAAGGCAAGGTCGCTGGGCGCGACAAAAGTCACTCGGCTGCAGGCGCCCTGTGGGCCGAACAGCTGCTGACACAAAAGCATGGCCCAGCGGGCAAGCTCGCAGCGCGTGTGCTGATGTACCTGATTGCCGGCCACCACGCCGGCTTGGCCGACTGGCACCAGGGGCTGCGTGAACGCCTGGCTGAACCCGAAAGCCAACGCGAACTGGCCGAAGCCCTGGCAGTACAGCCGCCCGCAGAAATCCTGCACGGCGCAGCACCCGCCCTGGAGAGCCTGCGCCACATCCCCGGCGGCCTGCAAGATGGCTTTGCGCTGTGGCTGCGCATGCTGTTTTCCTGCCTGGTCGATGCCGACTTTCTGGACACCGAAGCGCATTTCGACGCGGCCAAACCGCGCCAGCGCAGCGGCTTTCCCACCCTGGCGCAAATGCACGCGGCGTTCAACGCCCACATGGCTGCGCTGCCGGTGCGCGACACGCCCGTGAACCGACTGCGCGCCGACATCCTGCGCCAATGCCGTACCCAGGCGGCGCTGGCGCCGGGCTTCTTTTCACTCACCGTGCCCACGGGCGGCGGCAAAACGCTGTCCAGCCTGGCCTTTGCGCTGGAACATGCCCAGGCACACGGCCAGCGGCGCATCATCTACGCCATTCCCTACACCAGCATCATTGAGCAGACGGCCGACGTGTTTCGCCAGGTGTTTGCCGCGCTGGGTGACGAGGTGCTGATTGAGCACCACAGCCAGGCCGAATCCGCGCCCGAGCAGGAAACCGCCCGCAGCCGCCTGGCCTGTGAAAACTGGGACGCGCCTCTCGTCGTCACCACCAATGTGCAGCTTTTTGAATCGCTGTTTGCGGCCAAAACCTCGCGCTGCCGCAAGCTGCACAACATCGCGGGCAGCGTCATCGTGCTGGATGAAGCGCAGCAACTGCCCCTCGCGTTTTTGCAGCCCATCCTGGATGTGCTCAATCTGCTGGTGGCGCATTACGGCGTCACGGTGCTGCTGTGCACGGCCACCCAGCCGGCCCTGTCCAGCACGGCGTATTTCGACGCCAGCAAAAACCTGCGCGGGCTGAAGAACGTGCGCGAAATCATTGCCGAGCCCGATGCGCTGTTTGCCGCACTGGAGCGCGTGCGCGTGCAGTTGCCAGTCGATTGGAACCAGCCCACCCCTTGGCCACAACTGGCCGAGCAGCTGACGCAGCAAGACTGCGTGCTGGCCATCGTCAGCACGCGCAAATCGGCACGCACCTTGCACGCGTTGATGCCCGAAGGCACGTTGCATCTGTCGGCGCAAATGTGCGGCGCACACCGCCAGGCCGTGATTGCCGAGATCAAGCAGCGCCTGCAAGCGCTCCGCGACGGCAGCGACCTGCGGCCGCTGCGCGTGGTCAGCACCCAATTGGTGGAGGCCGGGGTGGATATCGACTTCCCCGTGGTCTATCGCGCCGTGGCGGGGCTGGACTCCATCGCCCAGGCCGCAGGCCGTTGCAACCGCGAAGGGCTGCTGCCAGAAAAAGGCCGGGTAGTGGTGTTTGTGCCGCAAGACCCACCGCCTCGGGGCAGTCTGCGGCTGGCCGCGCAAGCCGCTGTGAGCACCCTGCAAGCACACCATGGCCAGCCCTTGGAGCGCGCACTGTTCGAGCGCTATTTCCGCGCCTTCTACTACGCGCAAAACCTGGACGAAAAAGCCATTGTCGCCAAGCTGCGCCCAGACCGCGAACTGGCCGTGCAGTTCGCCACTGCTGCGCAGGACTTCAAGCTGATTGACGAAGACGGCAGCGCCACCGTGGTGGTGCGCTACGGCGCGGCGCGTGAAGAAATCGACCGGCTGCTGGGCGTGCTCGCCGCCGAAGGCCCGCAGCGCTGGCTGATGCGCAAGCTCCAGCGCTACACCGTCACCCTCCCGCAGCGCATGGCCGACAAGATGCTGGCGCAAGGCAGCTTGAGCCTGCCCATGCCGGGTTTGTATGCGCAGGTGAATGCTGATAATTTGTACAGTAATATTCTGGGCCTACTGGACGAGGATGAGATTTACAACCCCGGCAGTTTTTATTCGTGAAGGAGTGGCATGACTTCCCGCTTTTGTCTTGAAGTGGCAGGCCCCTATGCCTGTTTTACCCGCCCGGAGATGAAGGTCGAGCGCGTCTCCTACGACGTCATCACCCCGTCCGCCGCCCGGGCTGTGTTTGAGTCCATTCTGTGGAAGCCCGCCATCCGTTGGCGCGTGACGCAGATCGAGGTGCTGCGGCCCATCCGCTTCATCAACCTGCGGCGCAACGAGGTCAGCGCGGTCGTCTCCACGCGCAATGTGCAGCAGGCCATGCATGCGGGCAGCGGCAACCTGGCCTTGTATATCGAGGACGAGCGCCAGCAACGCGCCGGCTACTTCCTGCGCGATGTGGCTTACCGCCTGCATGCCGAACTGTCGCTGGCACCGGGCTGCACCGAGCCCTTGATGAAGTACACCGAAATGTTCACCCGCCGCGCCCGCAAAGGCCAGTGCGTGAACCAGCCCTACCTGGGCTGCCGCGAATTTGCCGCGCAGTTTCGGCTGGTCGAAGACGGTGAAGAGCTCCCACCCGCGCTGCCCGAAACCCGCACCCTGGGCTGGATGCTGCACGACCTGGACTTCAGCAACCCCGCCGACCCGCAGCCGCGCTTTTTCAACGCGCAGATGACGGGTGGCGTGGTGGATGTACCGCCTTTTGAGGAGGCCTGGGCATGATTCTGCAAGCCTTGGTCGATTACTACGACCGCAAATGCGCCGACCCTGACCCGATGCAGCGCCTGCCCAGCTTTGGCTTGGAAGAAAAGGAGATTGCCTTTGTGCTGGAGCTGGCCGCCCATGGACAACTGCTTACCATCACCGACACCCGCCAGCAGCAGGGCAAAAAACTGGTGGGGCAAAGCTTTCGTGTGCCAGCGGGCGTGAAAAAAACATCGGGCATTGCCGCCAACTTGTTGTGGGACAACGCCGAATATGTATTGGGCCTGCCCGACGTCAAGAAACTGGAAGACAACCGCAAAAAGGATAAGGAACAGGAATACCTTGGGCGCCTGCAGGACATGCGCACAGCGTTTCGCGCCAGCATCGCCCAACTGCCGCAGCAGTTGCAGACGCAACCCGGTGTGCGTGCGGTGCTGGCCTTTCTCGATGGGCTGGACGTGGCCGCGCTGGAACGCTTCCCCGCGCTGGCCGATATACGCGCCAGCAATCCCCTGGTGAGTTTTCGGCTGCAAGGCGAGGTGGAACTGATCTGCCAACAGCCGGCGATTGCCGCTGCGGCCGCCAACACCAGCGAGGACGACGACGGCCCCCGGGCCATGTGTCTGATTGCGGGGCAGCAAGCGCCCATTGAACGCTTGCACACCGCCATCAAGGGCGTATGGGGTGCGCAGACTTCGGGCGCCAACATCGTCTCGTTCAACGCACGCGCCTTCGAGTCTTACGGCAAAACCGAGCGCCAGGGCGAAAACGCCCCCATCAGCAAGGCTGCCGCGTTCAAATACACCACCGCGCTCAATCACCTGCTGCGCAAAGGCTCGCCCCAGCGCATGCAGGTGGGCGATGCATCCACCGTTTGCTGGGCCGACCATGCCAGCCCGTTTGAAACCGCGTTTTCTGAGTTGTTTGGCCAGGATGCTCCAGACAACCCGGACGATGGCACGCCAGCCGTGCAGGCCCTGTTCAACGCCATGCACAGCGGACGCTTTGCCCAGCCCGAGGGCGACAACCGCTTTCATGTGCTGGGCCTGTCGCCCAACGCAGCACGTATCAGCGTGCGCTTTTACCACTGCCTGCCACTGCGGGACATGGCCGGGCGCATCACCCAGCACTTTGCCGATCTGGAACTGGTGCACGGGCCGCACGACGCGCCTTATCCCTCGCTGTTTCGCCTGCTGACAGCCGTTGCCTTGCAAGCCAAGGCCGACAACATCCCGCCCAACCTGGGCGGCGGCATTGTGGACGCCATCCTGAGTGGCCCCAACGCCCCCTATCCGGCACTGTGGCTCAACGCCGCCGTGGGGCGCTGCCGCGCTGAGCAAAAGGTCAGCTACCTGCGCGCCGCTGCCATCAAAGCCTGCCTGAACCGTTCCATCCGTTTTTGCCATAGTCCAGAGAAGGAGTTTTTGCCCATGCTCGACCCTGATAGCCACCACACCGCCTACCGGCTGGGGCGGCTCTTTGCCGTTCTGGAAAAAATCCAGGAAGAAGCCAGCCCCGGTCTGAACGCCACCATCCGCGACCGTTATTACGGCGCGGCATCGAGCACGCCGGTGGCGGTGTTCACCACCTTGCTGCGGCTGAAAAACGCCCATTTGAAAAAGCTGGTCGCTGGGCGTGCCGTCTGGTTTGAAAAGCTGCTGGGCGAGGTACTGGCGCCAGTGCAGGACTTCCCGCGCCAACTGCCGCTGCCCGACCAGGGCCGCTTTGCACTGGGCTACTACCACCAGCGGCAGGACTTTTTTACGCGCAAATCGCAGGACACCGCCCCCAATGAACTTCAAGGAGAACTTGTATGAGCCTGAACCGCCGCTATGACTTCGTGCTGATTTTTGATGTGAAAGACGGTAACCCCAACGGTGACCCCGACGCCGGCAACCTGCCGCGCCTGGACGCCGAAACCGGCCACGGGCTGATGACCGATGTATCTCTCAAGCGCAAGGTGCGCAACTTCGTCGGCCTGGTCAAAGAGCAGGACGAACGTGCGCCCGAAGCGGGCGAAAAGCGCTTTGAAATCTACGTGCGCGAAAAAGCCATCCTCAACCAGCAGCATGAACGCGCTTATTCCGCATTGAATTTGGCTGCACCGCAGGAAGAACAAGCGCAAGCAGCTCTCGAATTAGTAGCAGATGATGGCAAAAAGAAAAAACCCACCAAAGAAAAGCGCAAGGGCAGCGCGGATGAGGTAACGCTGGCGCGCCAGTGGATGTGCCAGAACTTTTTTGACGTGCGCACCTTTGGTGCAGTGATGTCCACGGGCGTGAACTGCGGCCAGGTACGCGGCCCGGTGCAACTGACCTTTGCGCGCTCGGTGGAGCCCATCGTGGCGCTGGAGCACACCATCACCCGTATGGCTGTAACCAAAGAAGAAGAGGCCAAAAATCAGGACGGCGACAACCGCACCATGGGCCGCAAACACACCGTCCCCTACGGCGTCTATGTGGCGCATGGCTTTGTGTCCTCCTTCCTGGCCAAGCAGGCCGGGTTTGGCGCCGACGATCTGGAACTGCTGTGGCAGGCGCTGGGCCAGATGTTCGAGCACGACCGCTCCGCCGCCCGGGGCATGATGGCCACGCGCGGCCTGTACGTCTTCGAGCACGACAGCGAGCTGGGCAACGCCCCGGCGCACGCCCTGTTCGATCGCCTGCATGTATCCCCCAAAGAAGCCGGCACCGTGGCGCGCAGTTTTGACGCCTATGCCGTGGACTTTGATGGTGCGGCTCTGGCCGTTGGCGAAGCTGTGGACGCTGCGCCTGGCGTGAAACTGGTGCGCAGGTTCTGACCCACATCCGCAGGAGCCGCAGATGAAAATCCTCTCCAGCGAATTTGAAGGCCAGTCCATCCGCCGCCTGTACGACGAGGCCACCGAAACCTGGTGGTTCTCGGTCATTGACATCATCGAGGTGCTGACGGGCTCCAGCAATGCGAAGCGGTATTGGTCGGACTTGAAGCGCAAGCTGGCACAAGAAGCCGGTTCAGAGCAACCGTACGAAAAAATCGTACGGTTCAAGCTCCCTGCCGCAGATGGCAAAAAGCGGGATACCGACTGCGCCACCGCTGAGAGTTTGCTGCGCATCGTGCAATCCGTCCCCAGCCCCAAGGCTGAACCCATCAAGCTGTGGCTGGCCAAGGTGGGCTACGAGCGGATGCAGGAAATCGCCGACCCCGCCCAGGCGCTCGACCGTGCCCGCCAGACCTGGCAACAGCAGGGCCGAAGCGACAAGTGGATCCAGCAGCGCATGGCCGGGCAGGAAACGCGCAACAAGCTCACCGACTACTGGAGCGAGCACGGCATCGAAAAAGGGCGCGAATACGCCATCCTCACCAACCTCATCCACCAAACCTGGGCGGGCCTATCGGTGGCCGAGCACAAGGAGGCCAAGGGCCTGTCCAGCCACAACCTGCGCGACCACATGAGCGAGGCCGAGCTGATCTTCACCGCGCTGGCCGAACTCTCCACGCGCCAGATTGCCGAGCGCCAGCAGACCACCGGCTTCGCAGAAAACGCCACCGCCGCCAAGGCCGGTGGCCGCATTGCCAAAAACGCCCGCCAGCAGCTCGAAGACCAGACCGGCCAAAGCGTGGTCACCGGGGCCAATTACCTGCCACCGCCATCGGCCAAACCGGCGCCGCTGCCCGCCGCAAAACCACGCAGCAGCGACAAGAAAAATCAAAAATCATAGCTTCTCACGCAATGCCTGCAAGTGCAAACACCGATTTGGAGCCCATCCCCCTGTCTGCCTTGCAGCACTGGCTGTATTGCCCGCGCCAATGCGGCTTGATCCATCTGGAGCAGGTGTTTGACGACAACGTCCACACCCTGCGCGGCCAGGCCGTCCATGCCCGCACCGACCGCCCTGGCGTGGAAACCGCCAAGGGCGTGCGCGTGGAGCGTGCCCTGCCGCTGTGGCACGACGAGCTGGGCCTGATAGGCAAATCGGACGTAGTGGAGTTTTTGCCCGATGGCACGCCCTACCCTGTGGAATACAAACACGGCAGCCGCCATAAGGCTGCCGACATCGCCGCCTGCGACGACCTGCAACTGGCCGGGCAGGCCTTGTGCCTGGAGACCATGACCGGCCGCGCGGTGTCCGAAGGCGCGCTGTACTACGCCAGCTCTCGACGTCGCCGAGTGGTACCCATCACGCCCGCACTGCGCGTCCAGGTGGCTCAGGTCGCCCAGGCCATCCGCCGCATGCTCGCCAGCGGTCGACTGCCGCCGCCACTGGAAGGCGAGCAGGCAGCGCACCGCTGCAAGGCCTGTTCCCTGCTAGAACGCTGTCAACCCCAGGCCACGCATGCTGCACTGACCCAGGCTCGACAAAACCTGTTCGAACCCGACGCATGAGGCTCCGCCTCGCTCACCATGCAACTGCTCAACACTCTCTACGTCACCCTACCCGATGCCTGGCTGCGCCTGGATAACGACACCCTGCGCGTGGACGTGGAGCGCGAAACCCGCCTGCGCGTGCCGCTGCACCACCTCAGCGCGGTGGTGTGCCTCGGCCACGTCGGCATGTCGGCACCCCTGGTGCACCGCCTTGCCGATGACGGCATCGCTCTGGTGCTGCTGGATGCGCAGGGCCGCTTCAAGGCGCGGCTGGAGGGCGCGGTCAGCGGCAACGTGCTGCTGCGCCAGGCGCAGTTCCAGCGCGCGGCGGAACCGGTCTTCACGCTCGACATGGCACGTGCCTGTGTGGCCGGCAAGGTGAAGAACGCGCGTCAGGTGCTGCAACGCGGTGCCCGCGAGGCCAAGTCGCCAAACGAGGCGAAGGCACTAACGCGGCTGGCCAACGACCTTGCCGCCAGCCTGCGCGCCTTGCCGCAGGCGGACACGCTGGACGCCTTGCGCGGCCTGGAAGGCGAAGCTGCACGCCAGTACTTCGCAGGCCTGAACCTGCTGGTGCGCGCGGATCAGCGCGACGCCTTTGCAATGGACGGCCGCACACGCCGCCCGCCGCGCGACCGCTTCAACGCGCTGCTGTCCTTCCTGTATGCGATGTGGATGAACGATTGCCGCAGTGCGCTGGAGGCCGCCGGGCTTGATCCGCAGGTGGGCTTCCTGCACGCGCTGCGTCCTGGCCGTGCGGCCCTGGCGCTTGATCTGATGGAGGAGTTTCGGCCCTGGGCCGACCGGCTGGCACTCACCCTCATCAATCGCGGACAGGTGAAGGCCGATGACTTCGTGCTGCGCGAAGGTGGCGGCGTATCACTGGAGCCCGAAGCCCGCAAGGCCGTCGTCGTCGCTTTCCAGGAACGGAAGAAGGACGAACTCAATCACCCGCTCCTGGCCCAGTCCGTGCCGCTGGGCGTGGTGCCGCTGGTGCAGGCGCGTCTGCTGGCCCGCGCCGTGCGCGACGACGGCGCGCCGTATGTCCCCTTTGTAGCCAAGTAGGCGGCCGGCGTGTTGGTGCTGGTCTGCTACGACGTCAACACCGAAACCCGGGCCGGCCGGCGCCGTTTGCGCCGGGTTGCCAAGGTGTGCGAAAGCACTGGGCAACGGGTGCAGAAGTCCGTCTTCGAATGCCGGTTGGACGTGGCGCAATTCGAGACCCTGGAGCGCCAGTTGCTGGCCGAGATGGACCCGGCGACAGACTGCCTGCGCCTGTATCGGATCCCGGAGACGCGCGGATATCAGGTTGTGGAGCATGGCGCTTTCAGGGCAGTGGACTTTGATGGACCGCTCGTGCTGTAGAGCGCGTGCGCGCACTGCGCTTGCGTGGCCTGCCGTGCTAAGGTAGTAGCCGCGAACCTGAAGTGAAGTCTCATATACACGCAGGTTCGCGCGCTTCGCATGTCATTGTGTTTGTTGAAATTGGTCAGTCGACTTATGACGCCGCCGAGCGACGAGGTGTGCTTGGTCGTCGTGTTCGCGCTGAACGTCAAAAATGTGATTGCTCAACAATGAATTGCGCGCGAAGCGGATCGCCCGCCATCGATGGCGGGCGCGGATTGAAACAAACCCAGGGCCCTCACGTGATTGCTCCGTACCGGGATCGCCCGCCATCGATGGCGGGCGCGGATTGAAACGGCTTCACGACCTTGTGTTCCTGGGCAAACAGTGGATCGCCCGCCATCGATGGCGGGCGCGGATTGAAACGACTGCGCTACCAGCAACGTATTCGAGCCGGCCAGGATCGCCCGCCATCGATGGCGGGCGCGGATTGAAACGACCTCGTGCTCGCCCAGCTGGGCGAACATCTCGGGATCGCCCGCCATCGATGGCGGGCGCGGATTGAAACACCCGTGCCGGCCCAGGTGCGGCGCTAAACCCCGGGATCGCCCGCCATCGATGGCGGGCGCGGATTGAAACTTGAACAGCGGCGGCAGCACCTGCGGCACCGGCGGGATCGCCCGCCATCGATGGCGGGCGCGGATTGAAACGATACAGCGCCTTGTGAAATCATCGTCATCAGCCGGATCGCCCGCCATCGATGGCGGGCGCGGATTGAAACAACGCAGTATTGCGGATGGTGGGGAGCGACCCACGGATCGCCCGCCATCGATGGCGGGCGCGGATTGAAACCGCTGAAGTCGGTTTGCCCGATGCCGAAAATCACGGGATCGCCCGCCATCGATGGCGGGCGCGGATTGAAACACCACGGGCGACGCGAATGAATTCGGGTTCTGAATGGATCGCCCGCCATCGATGGCGGGCGCGGATTGAAACACGCGCTCGGGCAGCTTGCCGGGGTCGGGTGCCGGGGGATCGCCCGCCATCGATGGCGGGCGCGGATTGAAACAGCATCCTGCACCGCATGCCCAAGAACGACAACGAGGATCGCCCGCCATCGATGGCGGGCGCGGATTGAAACGACACGGGTCTCGCTCGTCGAGGTCGCAGACCCTGGATCGCCCGCCATCGATGGCGGGCGCGGATTGAAACAGGAAGGCGGGCGGTCTGTCGGCCGACGCCATGGCCGGATCGCCCGCCATCGATGGCGGGCGCGGATTGAAACAGCTGGAACACCGGCGCGCGCCGCGGCCCCTCGGGCGGATCGCCCGCCATCGATGGCGGGCGCGGATTGAAACGTCGTGCACGGTCAGCACGATCTGGTAGCCGGCCGCGGATCGCCCGCCATCGATGGCGGGCGCGGATTGAAACTACGTGGTGCACGTGGCACCCAACCTGCTGCAGAAGGATCGCCCGCCATCGATGGCGGGCGCGGATTGAAACCCACGCTGCCGCCCACCGTCACCTGTGCCGCCGCCGGATCGCCCGCCATCGATGGCGGGCGCGGATTGAAACCCCCGTGGCCCCACATCATCGGCCACTGGATTTAGGATCGCCCGCCATCGATGGCGGGCGCGGATTGAAACTATGATGCGCGCCCACCTGGCGGAGCGCCGCGCCGGATCGCCCGCCATCGATGGCGGGCGCGGATTGAAACATCAGCCCTCGACAGCCACGACGTTGGCATTACTGGATCGCCCGCCATCGATGGCGGGCGCGGATTGAAACTGGCCGTGGCGCAAAGCGAGTACCCCGATGCCACGGGATCGCCCGCCATCGATGGCGGGCGCGGATTGAAACAGGGAAGCGGGCAGCCCACTCACTGACCTGGCCGGGATCGCCCGCCATCGATGGCGGGCGCGGATTGAAACGGCTGGATCACCCACGTGCACAAGGCCAAGAGCGGGATCGCCCGCCATCGATGGCGGGCGCGGATTGAAACCAGTACGACGCCCATACATGGGTGTTGGATGTTGAGGGATCGCCCGCCATCGATGGCGGGCGCGGATTGAAACGTTCGGGTGCTTGTGCCTGGGCTTGCCCGGGCCGAGGATCGCCCGCCATCGATGGCGGGCGCGGATTGAAACACGCTGCGGTCATACGCCGCGCCCGCCTGCTGCTGGATCGCCCGCCATCGATGGCGGGCGCGGATTGAAACTGCTCGGTGTCGATACTCACCGTCAGCGACCGGCTGGATCGCCCGCCATCGATGGCGGGCGCGGATTGAAACCTGGTAGAGCCCGGCCACGTGGCTCAGCGCGGCCGGATCGCCCGCCATCGATGGCGGGCGCGGATTGAAACGTCGGCCTCCTGCAGCAGCAAGATCGCCTCGAACAGGGATCGCCCGCCATCGATGGCGGGCGCGGATTGAAACCCGAGGCGCGGCCCGAGCTGCGCGCCGACCTGCAGGATCGCCCGCCATCGATGGCGGGCGCGGATTGAAACATTTGGGATCACTTCGACACCTACGGCGCGGCGCTGGATCGCCCGCCATCGATGGCGGGCGCGGATTGAAACATTGATCTGGATCTGGCCGCCGACGCGGCCGGGCGGATCGCCCGCCATCGATGGCGGGCGCGGATTGAAACCCACTGCCCGTTGCGGTAGCGCCGCCACGGGCGGGGATCGCCCGCCATCGATGGCGGGCGCGGATTGAAACCACGTGTCGCATGCGTGTATCAATGACCGCAAGGGGATCGCCCGCCATCGATGGCGGGCGCGGATTGAAACGCATACGGCAGCTTCGACAGCTTTCGGGACCATCCGGGATCGCCCGCCATCGATGGCGGGCGCGGATTGAAACCCTCCAAGCGCATGAAGTCTGGCAGGCGCAGGCCCGGATCGCCCGCCATCGATGGCGGGCGCGGATTGAAACACATACAGCGCCTTCCAGCGCGTCGACTCGCCAGGATCGCCCGCCATCGATGGCGGGCGCGGATTGAAACTCCGGCGTGATAACCATCGCCCGCACCATCACCGGATCGCCCGCCATCGATGGCGGGCGCGGATTGAAACTACATCTCGCGCTTGGACATGGTGGACGGGATGCGGGATCGCCCGCCATCGATGGCGGGCGCGGATTGAAACACCAGCACGCTGGAGCTGGTGCTGGACTGCGTGCGGATCGCCCGTCATCGATGGCGGGCGCGGATTGAAACTCCCAGCGCCGATACCAAAGCTCGTCAATGGCGGGCGCGGACGGGCGTTCCCTTGTTGCGTGAACTTCGCGCACACTCGATTTCGGTGCCCGATGTGGCGGCGCGGCGCCGACCTGCTGCGTAAACTGCGTGCCGTGTCACCTGTGTCTTCCGATCCGAGCAGCCTGCGCGCGTCAGCATTTCCGAGTTCGGACAGCAGGCTTGGTGCACGCCAAGCCTGGGCCATGCTGCTGGCGCTGGCCAGCGCCTTCGTGCTCAGCCAGGCGTTTCGCACCCTGGGCGCCATCATGGGGCCGCCGCTGGCGGGGCACTTGCAGCTCAGCGCGCAGCAGCTGGGGCTGTGGTCGGCGACGTTTCACTTCGCGTTCGGCGCCATGCAGCTGGCCATGGGCGTGTCGCTGGACTTGTGGGGCGTGCGCCGCACCATCCTGCTGGCGCTGCCGTTCGCCGTGGCGGGGGCGCTGCTGTCTTCGCAGGCCGGCAGCTTTGGCGTGCTGCTGCTGGGGCAGGCGCTGATCGGCGCCGGCTGCGCGCCGGCCTTTCTGGTGTGCACGGTGTTCATCGGCCGGCATTTCGCGCCCGAGCGCTTCACGGCCACTTCGGGCTTGGTGATGAGCCTGAGCGGCCTGGGCGTGCTGGCCACGGCCACGCCGCTGGCCTGGTTGATCGAGCGCGGCAGCTGGCGCTGGGGCTTCGGCGTGCTGGCGGGGCTGTCGGTGCTGGCCTGGCTGGCGATCGCCTGGCGCGTGCACGAGCCGGCGCGGCCCGCTGCGCCCGGCCAGCGCACCACGGCCGGCGCCGTGCTGCGCGGCCTGCTGGGCCTGTTCGCGCTGCCGCAGACGGCCGGCGTGGTGGCCTATGCGGCGGTGGGCTACGCCGCCTTCATCACCCTGCGCGGGCTGTGGCTGGGGCCGCTGCTGGTGCAGCGCTTCGATCTGTCGCTGCTGCAGGCTGGCCACGTGGCGCTGGCCATGACGCTGGGCAGCATGGCCAGCCCGGCGATCTTCGGGCGGCTGGACCCCGGCGGCGCGCGGCGTCTGCGCTGGCTGCTCAGCCTGGCGACGGTGGCGGCGCTGCTGCTGGCCACCATCGCGCTGGTGCCGCTGCTGTGGCTGGACGTGCTGCTGGCCGGCGCCTACGGGCTGATCTCGGGCTTTGGCGTGCTGCAGTACGGCTACGTCAACGACGCCTACCCGCCGGCGCTGCGCGGGCGCGCCATGTCGCTGCTGACCATGGCCATGTTCCTGGGCGTGTCGCTGATGCAGTGGGCCAGCGGCCTGGCCGCCAGCCTGGCACCCGCCGTGGGGGTGGAGCCCTTCACCGCCGCGCTGCTCACCGTGTCGGTCATGCTGCTGGCCGGCGCCGGGGCGCTGTGGAAGCTGCCGCGCGCCCCGCTGGCGGGTTGAACCGTATCCCTGTCGCTTTGTTTTTCATAGCTGCTGGCGCTCGCCAGACGTGCGCAAAACGTCAATAAGGCTTATAAGAGTACATGCGCCGCCTGACGCAAGCCCCCAACGTCGCCATCGCCCAGATCTGGGTCGACCTGCTGTGCGAGGCCGGCTACGCCGCCACGGTGGAGCGGCGCTTTCTGTCCAGCGTGGCCGGCGAACTGCCGCCCGAGCAGTGCCTGCCCGAGATCTGGCTGCGCCACGATGAGCACCTGGAGCCGGCGCGCGCCCTGCTGGCCGAGCTGGCCCGCGTGCCGCAGCGGCGCTGGCGCTGCGCGGCCTGCGGCGAGCTGGTGGAAGGCGGCTTCGAGCAGTGCTGGGCCTGCGGGGCCTGGATGCCCGACGGCGGCTGACCGGCCGGCCGCACATGCCAGCGGCGCGCGCGGCGATTCAGAGCCGGTCGTTCAGGCAGCCCGCGGCACCCCGGCATTCGCCGATGCGCTCTTGCAGCCACTGCGCGCGCGCCGTCGTCACCTCGGCCATGCAGCGCGGATCGATCAGGGTGCTGGTGCCCTTGCGTTGCGAGCAGCTGGTGTTGCGCGATTTCAGCCACGCCAGCTGGCCGCCGCGCAGCCGCTTGCGGCCGTCGGCATCCAGCAGCGACACCAGCTCCTGGTAGCGCGTGCCCAGCGCCTGCTCGGCCTCCTGGTAGGTACGGTGCAGGCAGGCCATGGTGTCGAACTCGGTGCGCAAGCCCTCGCACGCCGGGCCGGCCCAGGCCGACGCGACGGTGCAGCAGGCGGCGGCGATGATCCAGGATTTCATGGGGCAGGCTTGCGGTGGCGGCGCACGCATCTTAAGCGCGCCGCGCTGGCGTGGCCGGTGCGGATGGTGGGGGCAGCAGCTTGCGCGCTACTTCCAGCGCCGCGGCTCCAGCGTCACGCTGGCGGCCGCGCCCGACAGCGTCAGCTGCCCCTCCTGCACCGTGGCCTGCAACTGCATGCTGCGCTCGGCCAGGGTGGCCAGGGCCTGCGCGTCGGCCGCCGGGATGCGCCACACGCCCAGCTTGTCCAGCCGCGCCAGCTTGCCCTCGATGCCGCGCCACCACACGTCGGCTGCCGGGCCGTAGGCGTAGACCCGCACCGCGTCGGCCTTGCTGCACGCCTTGGCCAGCGCCTTGTCGTCGGGCTGGCCCACCTCGATCCACAGGCGCGTGCGACCGGTGAAGTCCACCAGCTGCACATCCGGCTCGTCGGGGCTGGACAGGCCGGCGCCAAAGCCGATCCGCGCGTCGCCGCCGCACTCGTCCTGCACGGCATGGGCGTTCAGCGCCAGCGCGGCCAGGCGCACCATCATGCGCTCGTCGGTCTCGCTGGGGTGGCGCGCCAGGGTGAGCTGCAGGTCGGTGTAGCAGCCGTGGTCGATGTCGGCCAGCTGCAGCTCGGCCTTGAAGATGGTGGATTTGAGTGCCATGGGGAGCGAGTGCGGCTCGGGCAGTTGCAGCGCTGCTTCAATGCCCGCCAGACTTGCCGGCGGTCAGGCGATCCATGACGGCGAACAGCACCCCGGACAGCACGAAGGTCAGGTGCAACCCGATCTTCCAGGCGATCTGCTTGTCACTGTAGTTGTCGATGTTGACGAAGGCCTTGAGCAGTTCGATGCCGGAAATGGCGACGATGGAGCCGATCAGCTTGATCTTCAGGTCGGAGAACGTGACATGGCCCATCCATTCCGGGCGGTCTTCGCTGTCTCCCGTGTGGATCTTCGACACGAAGTTCTCGTAGCCCGCGAAAACGATGATCAGCAGCAGGTTGGCGACGAGGGCGACGTCCACCAGCGTCAGCACGCTGACCATGATCTGCCCGCCGTCCAGCGTGAACACCTGCGGCAGCAGCGTGATGAATTCCTTGACGAACTTGAACAGGAGGATGGCGATGGCGCCCACCAGCCCGATGTAGAAAGGGGCCAGCAGCCAGCGGCTGGCGAACATGAAGCGCTCGAGACGGTATTCAATGGATTTCATGGTGTGGATCGATGCGGGTTGGAGTGATCGAGACTCAGGCGAGCGGGCGTCCTGCGATTGCCAGCCATGGGCAGGCCGGTCGCTGGCCGCTGGGCGCTGTCGGGAGCACGGGTGTGGCCGCCGGTCTAGACCCGCCGCGCCAGCTCCGCCGCCTTGCCCACATACCCCGCTGGCGTCAGTGCCAGCAGCCGGTCCTTCTCGGCCTGCGGGATGTCCAGCCCGCCAATCAGCGCGTGCAGGGCCTCGCGCGTGACGGCCTGGCCGCGCGTGGCTTCCTTCAGTTTTTCATAGGCGCCGGGCATGCCGTAGCGGCGCATGACGGTCTGGATGGGCTCGGCCAGCACTTCCCAAGCGTGGTCAAGGTCGGCGGCCAGCTGGGATTCGTTCAGCTCCAGCTTGTTCAGGCCCGTCAGCAGCGACTGGTAGGCCAGCACCGCATAGCCCAGGGCCACGCCCATGTTGCGCAGCACGGTGCTGTCGGTGAGGTCGCGCTGCCAGCGGCTGATGGGCAGCTTTTCGGCCAGATGGCGCAGCACGGCATTGGCCAGGCCCAGGTTGCCTTCGGCGTTCTCGAAGTCGATGGGGTTGACCTTGTGCGGCATGGTGGACGAGCCGATCTCGCCCGCCTTGGTTTTCTGCTTGAAGTAACCCAGGCTGATGTAGCCCCACACGTCGCGCGCCAGGTCGATGCCGATGGTGCCCGCGCGGGCGATGGCGTCGAACAGCTCGGCCATGGTGTCGTGCGGCTCGATCTGGGTGCTGTAGGGCTGAAAGCTCAGGCCCAGGCCGGCCGGCGGCGGCGCTTCGACCACGCGGCGGGCAAAGGCCTCCCAGTCGAAGTCGGGCCAGGCCGACAGGTGGGCGTTGTAGTTGCCCACGGCGCCGTTCATCTTGGCCAGCAGGGCCACGCCGGCGATGCGCTGGCGCGCGGCCTGCAGGCGCACGACGACGTTGGCCAGCTCCTTGCCCACCGTCGTGGGGCTGGCGGTCTGGCCGTGGGTGCGGCTGAGCATGGGCACGCCGGCATGCTGGTGGGCCAGCTGGCGCAGGCGCTCGATCACGGCGTCCAGCCCCTGCAGCAGCACGGCGCGGCCGGCCTGCAGTTGCAGCGCATGGCTGGTGTTGTTGATGTCCTCGCTGGTGCAGGCAAAGTGCACGAACTCGCTGGCGGCCTGCAGTTCGGGCTGGCCGTCGAACTTGCCCTTGATCCAGTACTCGACGGCCTTGACGTCGTGGTTGGTGGTTTTTTCGATGGCCTTGATGGCGGCGCCGTCGGTTTCGCTGAAATCGCGCAGCAGGCCGGCCAGGTAGGCGCGCGCGGCGGCCGACAGGGGCTTGAACTCGGCAAAGCCGGCGTCGGACAGGGCCACGAGCCAGGTCAGCTCGACCTGCACGCGGTAGCGCATGTAGCCCAGCTCGCTCATCAGCGGGCGCAGGGGAGCCAGCTTGGCGGCATAGCGGCCGTCGAGCGGCGAAACGGCGGTCAGAGAGGTGAGTTCCATGCGCTCAATTGTAAGAAGGCAGGCCCCACTAGAATGCCTGCTCCCGTCACATCCGGAAGCATTCGTCCATGTCCATGCGATTGATCGGCGCCACCACCAGCCCCTATGTGCGCAAGGTGCGCGCGGTGATGGCCGAGAAGAAGCTGGATTACCAGTTCGTGGCCGAGAACGTGTGGGCCGACGACACGCAGATCGGCGCCTCCAACCCGCTGGGCAAGGTGCCCTGCCTGGTGATGGACGGGCAGGACGCGGTGTTCGATTCGCGCGTGATCGTCGAATACCTGGACACGCTGTCGCCCGTGGGCCGGCTGATCCCGCCCTCGGGCCGCCAGCGCGTGGAGGTCAAGACCTGGGAGGCGCTGGCCGATGGCCTGCTGGACGCCGCCATCCTGGCGCGGCTGGAGGCGACCTGGCCCGGCCGCGCCGAGGCCGAGCGCAGCCCGGCCTGGATCGCGCGCCAGCTGAAGAAGATCGACGACGCGCTGGCCGCCATGAGCACCGGCCTGGCCGACAAGCCCTGGTGCTCGGCCGGCGTGCACCTGACGCTGGCCGACATTGCGGTGGGCTGCGCGCTGGGCTACCTGGACTTTCGCTTTCCCGATCTGGACTGGCGCGCGCGCCACGCCAACCTGGCGCGCCTGCTGGACGAGCGCCTGATGCCACGCCCCAGTTTCGCCGACACCGTGCCGGCGTAGCGGCGCCGCGCGCCTGCGTCAAGAGCCCAAAAAGAGCGCGCCGCCGGGGCAGGTGGCCCGGGCGGCGCGGTCAGAATAAAAAAGCTGCCGAAGCGGCCTGAAACGAAAGAGGAGGAGGGAGGAGGAGGAAGTCCGCCTCAGGTTTTCAGCCGGCTCGCGGAGCCGACAGGCTCGGCAGCGTCAAGGCAATCAATGGAGTCATAGCCACTCATTACGCCGTTTGAGACAGCGAGTGTGCGCCCAAAGTTCCGCCCGTGCCGTGCGCGCAGGCGTAAAGAAGTGTGAAAGCCGCGCGTCAGCTGAGCGCCACCGCGGCCGCGTGGCCCAGGGTGAAGGCCTCTTCGAACACCGAATAGCCCGACCAGTCGGCGTGGGCAAAGGCCAGGCGCGGCGCGGCGTCGAAGATCAGTGCTGGATGCTCTGATTGTGATAGCTGTTGGCGCTGGGTGGACGTGCGCAAACGGTTGATTTCTTGCAGGGTTCCGGGCGTCGGGATGGCCATGGCGTGACCGTGGTGCACCAGTTGCATGCGCACGGTTTTCTGCGCCAGGTCGGGGTGGGCGGCGCCGAGCTCGGCCACGATGGTGTCGCGCCAGGCCGTCCACGGTGCGTCCAGCAGGCGTTGGCGCGCGCCGGGCTCGTCGCCCAGCGCGCGGTAGTAGGTCAGCACCGTGGGGCCGGGCACGGGCGCCAGGCTCTGGTGCCGGGCGTCCACGTAGCCCAGGCCGGGCGCGCCGTACAGCACGTTGTCCCAGCTGGGCGCGGCGCCGGGGCGGTCATCCAGCGGCGCGCGCAGTTGCAGCTGTGCCAGCAGCCAGGGGGCGCTGCGCAGGCGGGCGGCGCGCTGGCGCAGGGCCTCGGGCGGCGATTCGATCACCCGCGCCGCCACCCAGGCCGGCAGGGCGACGATGGCCTGGCGCGCCTGCCAGCGCTCCAGCCGGCCGCTGGCCACGTCCAGCGCATCGACGCTGACGCCGTGGCGCCCGTGCTCGATCCGGCCGACGACGCGCCCGGCGCGCAGCCGGTCGGCCAGCGGCGCCGCCAACTGGCGGCTGAGCCAGCCGTTGCCCTCGGGCCAGGTCAGCAGGCCGGCGTCGTCGCCGCCGCCTTCGCCCGGCGCGGCAAAGCCGTGGCGGCTGGCGAAGTAGTGCAGCCCGGCCCAGGCCGACACGCTGGCGCTGCCGGCGCCGTAGTCGTCGCGGCAGCAATAGTCCAGATACCAGCGCAGGTGCGGATCGGTCAGGCCCTGGGCGTCCAGCCATGCTTCGAAAAGCATAGCGTCTTGCGCAAGCTGGACAGGCGCGAACGATGATTTTTGCACTGGAATGGCGTAGTGCGCCGCGCGCTGCGCCGCCGCCACCGCGTCGGCAAAGCGGCGGTACTGCGCCAGCGTGGCGGCGCCCACGCCCTGCACCGGCAGCAGTCCGTCCTGCCACTGACCGTTGAAGAACAGGCGCTCCTGCGGGCTGTGGCACAGGGCGCGCTCGTCGTACTGCCAGCGCCCGGCCACGCGACGGCGCAGGCCCAGCTCTTGCAGCAAGTCCTGCACGGCGCGCGCATCGTCGCCGGGCAGTGGCAGGTAGTGCGCGCCCATCGGGCAGGCGATGCCGCCGACCTGCATGCCGCGGCTGTTGCCGCCGGCCGTGTCTTCCAGCTCCAGCAGGGCGAAGTCGTCGTGCCCCGCCAGCCGCAGCGCGCGCGCCGCCGCCAGGGCGGCAACGCCGCCGCCGGCGATCACGGTGTGCACGCTGCGGGTGACGTCGGGCGCGCGCGTGGGCCAGGGCTGGCGCAGCCGGTGGCCGCGCTCATGGCTGACGCCGGCAAAGCCGCCTTCGATGTGCGCCAGCCCGCGCGGCGCGCACCCGGCGGCGCCCAGCGCGGCGCCGGCGGCCAGCACGGTGCGGCGGCGCCAGCCGGTGCTCACTCGTGCACCCGCCCCCATTCGGCTTCGTAGGTGTGCACCAGCACCTGGTTGGACAGGCGGTTGACCTCGGCAGGCACGCGCGCCATGTCCAACGGAAAGTCGAACAGCAGCGGCAGGGTCTGCGGCGTCAGGTAGCGCAGGCCTTCGGGCAGGGCGGTGGGCAGGTGCCAGGGCCGGCGGCTGGCGATGACGAAGCCCCATTCGCCAAAGCTGGGCACGTGCGCGTGATAGGGCGCGGCGGTGAGGCCCGCGGCCTCGATGGTCTGCGCCACGGTCCAGAAGCTCTTGCGCGCCACCAGCGGCGAGGTGGTCTGGATCACGGCGTAGCCGCTGGCGGCCAGGCGCTTTTCCAGCAGGGCGTAGAAGCTGAGCGTGTAGAGCTTGCCGATGCTGAAGTTGGTGGGGTCGGGGAAGTCGACCACCACCACGTCGAAGGTCTCGCTCGTCTGGTCCAGCCAGCGGAAGGCGTCGGCGTTGACCACCCGGACCTTGGGCGAGGTCAGTGCATGGCCGTTCAGCGCCGCCAGCTGCGGGTTGCGCGTGAACAGCTCGGTCATGGCCGGATCCAGCTCGACCAGGGTGACCTGCTCGACGCTGGGGTACTTGAGGATCTCGCGCACCGCCATGCCGTCGCCGCCGCCCAGCACGGCCACGCGGCGCGGCGCGCCGTGCGCGGCCATGGCGGGGTGCGCCAGGGCCTCGTGGTAGCGGTATTCGTCGCGCTCGGCGAACTGCAGGTTGCCGTTGAGGAACAGTCGGTGGCCCGGCCGGCCTTCGCCCGGCGCGTGGGTGACGACGATGCGCTGGTACGGCGTGCTCTGGGCGAACACCACGCGGTCGGCGTACAGACGGTCTTCGGCCAGGGTGGTGACGCCGTCGGCCCACGCCCAGGCCAGCATCAGCACCACCAGCGTGGCGGCGCAGGCCACGGCGTGCGCGCGCAGGCCGCGCAGCTCGTGCCGGAACAGCCACAGCGCCCAGGCGGCGACGGCCGCGTTCAGCAGGCCGAACAGCAGCCCCGTGCGCACCATGCCCAGCTGCGGCACCAGCAGCAGCGGAAACGCCAGCGACACGGCCAGCGCGCCCAGGTAGTCGAAGGTCAGCACCTGCGACACCAGCTCCTTCAGCTGCACGTCGCGCCGCAGGATGCGCATGACCAGCGGAATCTCCAGCCCCACCAGCGTGCCCACCACCAGCACCAGGCCGTACAGCACGACCCGGAACGAGGCCGGCGCCCAGGCATTGACCAGGAACAGCGCCACCGGCAGCAGGCCGCCCGCCAGCGCGATCAGCAGTTCGATGCGCAGGAAGTGCGCCGGCAACTGGCGCTCGAAGTAGCGCGACAGCCACGAGCCCACGCCCATGGCGAACAGGTAGCTGCCGATGACGGTAGAAAACTGCAGTATCGAATCGCCCAGCACATAGCTGGCGATGGCGCCGGCCGACAGCTCGTACAGCAGCCCGCAGGCCGCCACCACGAACACGCTGGCCAGCAGCGCCACTTCGACCGGCTGCGGCCCGCCGCGCGCGGCCAGCGCTTGCGGCGCCGCCGCCGATTCAGGGGCATGCATCAATGAATTGCCGCCGCCACGATGATGCTGATGCCCAGGCACATGGCCGCCACCACCAGCGCCAGCGCGCGGTTTTGCTTGTCGACGATCTCGCGCCACAGGTCGGTGGGGGTGATCTTGTCGATCAGCAGAAAGCACAGCCAGAAAATCACCACGCCGACCAGGGCGTAGATGATGGAGCCGAAGAAGGCGGCCGGGTTGATCCAGGTGATGTCCATGGTGAAGACCTCCGTGTGCGAATCGCTATTTGTGTCCGCCGCCGCTGCTGTAGCCGCCCCAGGAGCCGCCCGAGCTGCGGGTGTAGCCGCCGCCGGAGCCGCCCGAGCATTCGGTCAGCAGCACCAGCACGATGATGATGACGAACAGGATCAGCAGCAGCGTCATGACGCTCTTGAACGCCGTGACCGGCAGGGCGTCGGCGTGCGCGGCGGCCTCGGGCAGGTCCTGCAGGCCGAAGGCGGCGGCGACGGCGCGGCTGGGCAGGCGGTCGCCGCTGGACCAGGTGACTTCGCTGTCGCTCTTTTCCATCGACAGCAGGCCGCGGCCGCTGGAAAAATCGCGGTTGTCGGTCTGCTGGCCGCGCTCGACCGGCCAGTAGAACTCGCCCAGCACGTAACCGGTGGTGGCGCGGTAGCGCGACTGCAGGGCGTAGCGCGTGCCCAGGTAGTTGGCGCTGCGCTCGTCGATGGCCAGCCGTGGCGCCCCGGTGGTGGGGCGCACCAGGCTCCAGCCGTCGCTGGCGTCGACCAGGAAGGCAAAGCCTTTCTGGCGGTTGAACAGCAGGTATTCCTGCCAGCTGAAGGTTTCGTCGTCGCCCGGCTCCTGGCCGACACGCTGCTGAAAGCCCACCACCTGCCAGTGCACGCCCTGCAGTTGCCCGGTGCGGCCCAGCGCAATGAGTGGGCGCACGCGCGCGCCCTGCCCGGCCGCGCGCAGCTCGCCGCCCACGCTGCCCTCCAGCGTGATGATGCTGTGGCAGGTGCCGCAGGTCAGGGCCTTGGTGCTGTCCAGCCGCACCTGCACGGGCGCGCCGCAGTGCGGGCAGTTGAACTGGCGGCCGTGCTCGCTCTTGACCGATTCGTCCTTCAGGCCGTGCAAGCGCAGCTCTGGCAGCTGCACGGCGCGCCCGCGCTCGGCCTGCGGCGGCTGGGCGCCGTAGTCGATCGACAGCACCTCGCCGCCTTCGCTGCGCAGCTCGACCAGCGCGAACGGCTGGCCCAGCGGCGGCAGCCGGGGCAGCTCGCCCTGGGCGGCGATGAGCTGGGCCTGGCCGCTGTAGGCCACGCTCCAGCGCTGGCCGTCGAAGGCGGTGGCGGCGCCCACCGGCAGCGCCCGCACGTCGGGCAGGCGCACGCCGGGTGGCACCGCGCTGGTGAAGACGTAGGCGCCGTTGTCCTCGCCCAGCGTGGCGGTGGCGCCGCCGTCCAGCAGGGCAATCCACTCGGTCCAGACGCCGGCTTCGCTCTTGTACTGCAGCCGCCCGATCAGGGTGAAGGCGGGCTCGCCGCCGTCCAGCGCGATGCGCCCGCCAGCGCCCAGCTGCAGCGGGCTGTGGTCGTCGAACAGCTCGGCCATGCGGCCGATGCGGCGCAGCACCTCGCCCTCGCGCGCCACCGTGCTGCGGCAGTAGCCGCAGACGGCATAGGGCGTCTGCGCGCTGGCGAACTCGACCGGCGCGCCACAGCTGGGGCAGGGCGCGCGGTAGTGCCGCTGCGGGGCGTCCGTGGCCACGATATGGGAGTGTATTCCGCCTCTGGCGCCTTACTGGTCTGCGCCAACAGCTATCATTTCAGGATTGATCAGACCAACTTCTTCAGCAACTCGGTCTTCTTGGCGTTGAACTCGTCCTCGGTCAGGATGCCCTTGGTCTTGAGTTCGCCCAGCTTTTCCAGCGTCGCCATCACGTCCTCGGGCTTGACGCCGGCTGGCGCCGCGGCGGTGGCGGCCGGGGCGCCGCCCTGCAGCGCCGACTGCATGTTCTGCGCCAGGATCTGGCCCATGGCCACGCCCGCGCCCATGCCCAGGCCGGCGCCAGCCAGGCCGCCGCCGTCGCCGCCGACGGCCACGCCCTCGGCCATCCTGGGGATGGCCTGCGCGGTCTGGTACTGCATGAACTTGCCCATGTCGCCACCGACCATGCCCATGCCGATCTTCTGGTCCAGCACCTTCTGCAGCTCCTCGGGCAGCGAGATGCTTTGCACCGTCATGCCTTCGAGCTTCAGGCCATAGGCCTGCATCGCCGGGCCCAGCGCGCCGGCCAGCGCCTGCGCGAAGTTCTGCTGGTTGGCCGCCAGGTCCAGGAAGGGGATCTGGCTTTGCGCGATGCCGGTGGCGATGTTCTGCATGATCAGCCCGCGCAACTGGCCGTCCAGGTCGGCCACGGTGTAGATGTCGCGCGTGCCGGAGATTTCGGTGTGGAAAGCCTTCGGGTCGGCCACGCGATAGGCGTAGTTGCCAAACGCCCGCAGGCGCACGGCGCCGAACTCCGGGTCGCGGATGGTGATGGGCTGGGGCGTGCCCCACTTCTGGTCGACCTGCTGGCGCGTGCTGAAGAAGTAGACGTCGCTCTTGAAGGGCGACTCGAACAGCTTGTCCCAGTTCTTCAGGTAGGTCAGCACCGGCAGCGTCTGCGTGGTCAGCTTGTAGGTGCCGGGGCCGAACACGTCGGCCACCTGGCCTTCGTTGACGAACATCGCCATCTGCGACTCGCGCACCACCAGCTGGCCGCCGTTCTGGATCTCCATGTCCTGCATCGGATAGCGCCAGGCCAGCGTGCCGTCGCCGTCCTCCGTCCATTGCAGGATGTCGATGAACTGCTTCTTGATGAAATCCATCAGTGCCATGGTCGGGACTCCTGAAACCAAAAGTGAACGAATCACGAATGTTAGCGCCCTGCGCGACGGGCGACAGGGCCATTTGCACACCCGGGCCGGGCGGGCAGTGCCGTGGCGGCTATCGACACCATAGCCTTGCCACACTTGCATTACAAATAAGAATCATTATCATTAACAACATTGCAGGAGTGATGCCATGCCCCGACTGATCCGCGCCCATCTGCCGACGCTCAAGAAGACCGCCAGCTATTACCTGATGCACATCACCGTGGCCGCCGCCGTGGCGTACCTGGTGACGGGCGATCTGCTGGTGTCGCTCACGCTCAGCCTGCTGGAGCCGACGGTGCAGGCGGTGGCCTTCTTCTTCCACGAAAAAGCCTGGGACCGGGCGGCGCGCCGGCAGCCGCCGCCGGCCCCGGCAGGGCAGACGGCCTGAGGCCGGCACTGCCTACAATGGTCGGCCGCCCGTTGCGCCCGCAGGCGCCGGCGTCGCCCGAGGAGACCGACCATGACCACACCGCTGTACACCAGCGAGGACAAACGCGAGCAACTGCGCCGCGCCGCGCTCGACTACCACGAGCACCCCACGCCCGGCAAGATCGCCATCGCGCCCACCAAGCAACTGGTCAACCAGTACGAGCTGTCGCTGGCCTACAGCCCCGGCGTGGCCGCGCCCTGCGAGGAGATCCAGCGCGACCCGGCCGCCGCCTACAAGTACACCGCGCGCGGCAACCTGGTGGGCGTGATCACCAACGGCACGGCGGTGCTGGGCCTGGGCGACATCGGCCCGCTGGCCGGCAAGCCGGTGATGGAAGGCAAGGCGGTGCTGTTCAAGAAGTTCTCTGGCATCGATGTGTTCGACATCGAGATCAACGAGAAGGACCCGGACAAGCTGGTCGAAATCATCGCCGCGCTGGAGCCGACCTTCGGCGGCATCAACCTGGAAGACATCAAGGCGCCCGAGTGCTTCACCGTCGAGCGCAAGCTGCGCGAGCGCATGAGGATCCCGGTGTTCCACGACGACCAACACGGCACGGCCATCGTGGTCGGCGCGGCGGTGGTCAACGGCCTGAAGGTGGTGGGCAAGAAGATCGAGGACGTCAAGCTGGTGGTGTCGGGCGCCGGCGCGGCGGCGCTGACCTGCACCGGCTTGCTGGTGGACCTGGGCGTGAGGCGGGAAAACGTCTGGGTCACCGACATCGAGGGCCTGGTGTACGAAGGCCGCACCGCGCTGATGGACGAGTACAAGGCGCGCTACGCCCAGCGCACCGAACTGCGCACCCTGGCCGAGGTGATCGAGGGCGCCGACGTGTTCCTGGGTCTGTCGGCCGGCGGCGTGCTCAAGCCCGACATGGTGGCGCGCATGGCGGCGCGCCCGGTGATCCTGGCGCTGGCCAACCCCAACCCCGAGATCCTGCCCGAGCAGGTGAAGGCGGTGCGCGACGACGCGGTGATCGCCACCGGCCGCACCGACTATCCGAACCAGGTCAACAACGTCCTGTGCTTCCCCTACATCTTCCGCGGCGCGCTGGACTGCGGCGCCACCACCATCAGCAAGCAGATGGAGATCGCCGCCGTCTACGCCATCGCCGGGCTGGCGCAGGCTGAGCAAAGCGAGGTGGTGGCGCGCGCCTATGCCGGCGAGAAGCTGGCGTTCGGCCCCGAATACCTGATTCCCAAGCCGTTCGACCCACGCCTGATGATGAAGATCGCCCCGGCCGTGGCCGAGGCGGCGGCTGCCAGCGGCGTGGCCATGCGACCGATCGTCGACCTGGACGCCTACCGCGAGCGCCTGCAGACCTTCGTCTACGCCTCGGGCACGACGATGAAGCCGATCTTCGACGCCGCCCGCGCCGCGCCGCGCAAGCGCGTGGCCTATGCCGAGGGCGAGGAAGAGCGTGTGCTGCGCGCCGCCCAGATCGTGGTCGACGAGGGCATCGCCCGGCCGACGCTGATCGGCCGGCCGGCCATCATTGCCCAGCGCATCGTCAAGTTCGGCCTGCGCCTGACCGAAGGCGTGGACTACGACGTGGTCAACGTCGAGAACGACCCGCGCTATACCGGCTTCTGGCAGCAGTATTACGAGCTGACCAAGCGCCGGGGCATGACCGTGCCGATGGCCAAGATCGAGATGCGCCGGCGCCTGACGCTGATCGGCACCATGCTGCTGCGCGCCGGCGAGGTGGATGGCCTGATCTGCGGCACCTGGGGCACCATCCACATGCACCTGAACTACATTGACCAGGTGATTGGCCGCAAACCCGGCACGCGCACCTATGCCGCCATGAACGGGGTGCTGCTGCCGGGGCGGCAGCTGTTTCTGGTGGACACCCACGTCAACGTCGACCCGAGCGCCGAGCAGCTGACCGAGATCACCATCGCGGCGGCCGAGCAGGTGCGCCGCTTCGGCCTCAAGCCCCGGGCGGCGCTGCTGTCGCACTCCAACTTCGGCTCGTCCAACGAACCCGGCGCGGTCAAGATGCGGGAGGTGCTGGGACGGGTGCGCGAGCAGGCCCCGTGGCTGGAGATCGATGGCGAAATGCACGGCGACGTCGCCCTGGACAGCGGCATGCGCCGCGCGCTGATGCCCGACAGCACGCTCAAGGGCGACGCCAACCTGCTGATCCTGCCCGGCATCGACGCCGCCAACATCGCCTACAACCTGCTCAAGACGGCCGCCGGCGGCAATATCGCCATCGGCCCAGTGTTGCTGGGCGCCGCCAAACCTGTGCACATTCTCACGGCCAGCGCCACCGTGCGCCGCATCGTCAACATGTCCGCGCTCGCCGTGGCTGATGCCAACGCGATCCACAAAGACGAAATCGCTAAGTAAGCACACGCTCTCCAATCATCCTGGTCTTGTCGGTGCTGCCTGAATTTTAGGCAGGCGCTTGCATTTTCGCGGCGCTTGCGTCACACTAGCGCCTTGGAATTTTCGGGTTAACCCGAGGGTTTCCGAAAGGGTGTTTTTTCATGTTGCGAACAGCGGCATCCGGTGCTGCCCGCGCATCCCGGTTGGTTTTGGCAGCTTCGGTGCTGGCGGCCGCACTCCCAATGGCGGGTGCGGCCCACGCGCGCGGGCTGCTGTGGGACGCAGGCAATGCCACCGTCGCGGTGGCGGATTTGCCCTCTCAGGGACAGCAAACTTACCGGCTGATCCTGCAAGGTGGGCCGTTTCCCCATGACAAGGATGGGTCGGTGTTCGGCAACCGGGAGCGTCTGCTGCCGCGCGAGCGGCGTGGCTATTACCGCGAATACACCGTCGAGACCCCGCGAGCGCGTGACCGCGGTGCCAGGCGCATCGTCTGCGGTGGCCAGCGCCCGAGCACGCCCGATGCCTGTTATTACACCAGCGATCACTATTCAAGCTTCAGGAAGATCGTGCAATGAAGGCGTTTGAACAGTTTCAGCCCGCGCCCGCCGTCACGACGGGTGCTGACCGGTTATTGACTTCAGAGAAAGCAGCGGGGATGGATCAGCCACTTCGTCAACCCCAGGATGCGCCGCTCAGGAATGTGCGCAGCAACATCGTGCAGTCGATCCGCGCGTTCCACGCGCACGACCTGCAGCAGGCGGCGGCCCAGTTGGGGCAGCACTTCCTGTACGCCAACCTGGCCCACGCCCAGACCAAGCAGGACGTGCTGGACACGATCGCCGCGCAGTTCACCTTTCCGGCGCATTTCGGCAAGAATTTCGACGCCCTGTACGACTGCATGACCGACCCGCTGCACAAGAGTGGGCTGCAGCCGGGCTTCGTCGTGGTGCTGGAGCACATTCCCGCAACGGCCAAGTTCGACAAGGAGGCGCGCGAGCAACTGCTGGACATCTTCCGCGACGCCGCCGACTACTGGAGCGACCGCAAGATCCCGTTCAGGTGCTTCTATTCTTTTCTGTAGCCCGTTCTGCACCAGCTGGCCAAGCAGAACGGGCGAACGAGGCCCAGGGCGAATCCGCGCTCAACGGCATCGAGGCCGACGATGGCGAAAAAATGCCGACCGACAAGCTGGTCGACATTTCCCCGCTGGCGCTGCGCATGAGCAGCCCGTTCAACGCGGGCTACTGGCTGAGCGCTGCCTGAACCCCGAAGCGCCGATCGTCCCAGCCCGCCGCGCGCGGGCTTTTTCATGCGTGTCCGGGCGAACGCTTCGCCTATAGTCGACGCCAAGGATCCCGCCCAGGAGTCACGCCATGCCCGCCGAAGCCACCGAAATACTACAAAAATCAGAGCTGCAGGCGCAGGTGGTGCAAGCGCTGCAATCCCATTTGCCTCCTCAATCGCTGCTGTGGACCGACGAGCAGACCACCCCTTTCGAATGTGATGGCCTGACGGCGTACCGCCAGCGCCCGCTGGTTGTGGCGCTGCCCGAGACGTATGAGCAGGTGCAGGACATCCTGCGCGTGTGCCATCGGCTGGGGGTGCCGGTGGTGGCGCGTGGGGCCGGCACCGGCCTGTCGGGCGGTGCGCTGCCGCACGAGCGCGGCGTCACGCTGTCGCTGGCCCGCTTCAACCGCATCCTGGCCATCGACCCGCTGGCGCGCACCGCACGCGTGCAGTGCGGCGTGCGAAATCTGGCCATCAGCGAAGCGGCCGCCGCCCACGGCCTGTATTACGCGCCCGACCCGTCCAGCCAGATTGCCTGCACCATCGGCGGCAACGTGGCCGAGAACTCCGGCGGCGTGCACTGCCTGAAATACGGCCTGACGGTGCACAACGTGCTGCAGGTCAGCGGCTTCACCGTCGAGGGCGAGCCGGTCGAGTTCGGCAGCCAGGCGCTGGACGCACCCGGCTACGAGCTGCTGGCGCTGGTACACGGCAGCGAGGGCATGCTGGCCGTGACCACCGAGGTGACGGTCAAGCTGCTGCCGCGTCCGCGCCTGGCGCGCTGCATCATGGCCAGCTTCGACGACGTGCGCCGGGCCGGCGAGGCGGTGGCGGCGGTGATCGCGGCCGGCATCATCCCGGCCGGGCTGGAGATGATGGACAAGCCGATGACGGCGGCGGTGGAGGATTTCGTGCACGCAGGCTACGACCTGCAGGCGGCCGCCATTCTGCTGTGCGAGAGCGATGGCACGCCCGAGGAGGTGCAGGAGGAGATCGAGCGCATGTCGCAGGTGCTGACGACGGCGGGGGCGACGAAAATCGCCGTGAGCCAGTCGGAAGCCGAGCGCCTGAGGTTCTGGAGCGGGCGCAAGAACGCCTTCCCCGCCTCGGGCCGCATCAGCCCGGACTACATGTGCATGGACTCGACCATCCCGCGCAAGCGCCTGGCCGACATCCTGCTGGCCATCGCCGACATGGAGAAGAAGTACGGTCTGGGCTGCTGCAACGTGTTCCACGCCGGCGACGGCAACCTGCACCCGCTGATCCTGTTCGACGCCAATGACGCCGACCAGCTGCACCGCGCCGAGCTGTTCGGCGCCGACATCCTGGAAACCAGCGTGGCCATGGGCGGCACCATCACCGGCGAGCACGGCGTGGGGGTGGAAAAGCTCAACTCCATGTGCGTGCAGTTCTCGGCCGAGGAGAACGAGCAGATGTTCGGCGTCAAGCGCGCCTTCGATCCGGCGGGCTTGCTCAACCCCGGCAAGCTGATCCCGACACTCAACCGCTGCGCCGAGTACGGCAAGATGCTGGTGCGCGGCGGGCGGCTGGCGTTTGCGGAGCTGGAGCGGTTTTGAAACAGCGGAACAGCCGGACGCGAAGGGCGCGAAGGATTCGCGAAGGACGCGAAAGAAGCCCAAGAAATTTTGCTTGAATCCTCCGGTCTCTTGACTCAATCGACCGTTTGCGTTTGATGAATCGGCGCTGATAGCTATTTAATTCATAGCAAATCACCAATGGGCGCCCGGTCGCCCTGGCCGGTGGAGCTTTCGGCCACCCAGGCGGCGTAGACCGGGTCGGCGGCGCTGGTGGCGAGCGCGTGGATGGCCGGCAGCTCGTAGGGGTGGTGCTGGCGGATGGCGGCCTCAATCTGCGCGTACCGGGCCGGCTGGGTCTTGAACAGCACGCGAAATTCGCTGTCTTCCAGCACTTCGCCGCGCCAGCGGTAGATGCTCTCGATCGCCTCGATCTGCGCGCAGGCGGCCAGCCGCAGGTGCACGATGGCGCGCGCTAGCTGCTGCGCCTGCTCGCGCGAGCCGACGGTGGTGACCACCAGCCACGGCAGCGGCGCGGCCACGGCGCTGGCGCTCACGCCGTCGCGGCGGTGGCGGCGGGCACGTCCATGCGATCGAGCGCCGCCGCGAGCTGGGCGACGCTGCGTCCGACGTCGGCCCATTTGTCCAGGCCGAACAGGCCGATGCGGAAGCTGCTGAAGTCCTTCGGCTCGTCGCACATCAGTGGCACGCCGGCGGCGGTTTGCAGGCCCTGGGCGATGAAGGCCCGGGCACTCTGGATCTCCGGGTCGGTGGTGTAGCTGACCACCACGCCGGGCGCCTCGAAGCCGGCCGCCGCCACGCTGGGAAAGCCGCGCGCGGCCAGCAGCGCGCGCACCTGGCGACCCAGGGTCAGTTGCTGTTCGCGCACCTGGGCAAAGCCGCGCGCGCGGGTTTCGGCCATGGTGTCGCGCAACTCCAGCAGCGCCATGGTCGGCAAGGTGGCGTGATAAGCGTGGGCACCGGTCTCGTAGGCCTGCATGATCTGGTGCCACTTCTTCAGGTCGCACGAGTAGCTGGTGCTGGTGGTGCCTTCCATCACCTTCAGCGCCCGCGCCGACAGGCACACCATGGCGCAGGCGGGGGCGCTGCTCCAGCCTTTTTGTGGCGCGCTGATCAGCACGTCGACGCCCTGGGCCTGCATGTCCACCCACATGGCGCCGGAGGCCACGCAGTCGAGCACGAACAGTCCGCCGACGGCGCGGGTGGCTTCACCCAGCCGACGGACGTAATCGTCGGGCAGCATCATGCCGCTGGCGGTCTCGACATGGGGGGCGAAGACCACCGCCGGCCGCTCGCGCGCGATCGCCGCCGTCACCTCGTCGATCGGGGCTGGCGTCCACGGGGCCTGGGGGCCTTCGCCGGTGCGGCGCGCCTGGAGCACGGTGATGCGCTCGGGCGTGGTGATCTGGCCCATCTCCAGGATCTGGCTCCAGCGGTAGCTGAAAAAACCGTTGCGCACGATCAGCACCTGCTGCCCGGTGGCGAACTGACGCGCCACCGCCTCCATGCCGAAGGTGCCGCTGCCGGGCACGATGGCGGTGGCGTCGGCGTGATAGGCCTGCTTGAGCATGGCCGAGATGTCCTTCATCACGCCCTGGAATTTGCGCGACATGTGGTTGAGCGCACGGTCGGTGTAGACGACCGAGAATTCCAGCAGGCCTTCGGGGTCGATATGGGGCAAGAGTCCGGGCATGGGGGGTTTCTCCAGATCGGGATGGCCGCCGGCACGGGGATGCGGGCGGCAAAAAAACCAGCTTAGCACGCGCTGCCCCTTACATTAGCGACCATGGAAATCCCTGCACTCGCGCTGGCGTTCGGCAAGAGCCTGCTGTTTGCGCTGGCGGCCGTGCTGCCGATCCTCAACCCGCCGGCATCGGCGCCGGTGTTCGTCAACCTGACGCGCGGGCTGGACCGCGACACGCGCGCCATGCTGGCGCGGCGCATCGGGCGCCATGTGGTCATGCTGCTGGCCGGCGCCATGCTGGTGGGCTCGTACGTGCTGGACTTCTTCGGCATCTCGCTGCCCATCGTGCGCGTGGCCGGCGGGCTGATCGTGGCGTCCACCGCCTGGCGCATGCTGCACGCCCAGCACCTGGCCAATGACGACAAGGCGCAGATGGCGCAGTCGCTGACGGCCGACAACGTGCGCATCCAGGCCTTCTATCCGATGACCTTTCCTCTGACCTGCGGGCCGGGTTCGATCGCCGCCGCCATCACCGTCGGCGCCAGCCTGCACAGCCGTCGGGTCACCGAGGCGTTGGCGAACTTCGCTGGTGGCCTGGCCGCCACGGTGGTCATCGGCCTGATGGTGATGCTGACCTACCGCTACGCCGGCCGCCTGCTGCGGCCGCTGGGCGAGGTGGGACAGATCGTGTTTCTGCGCCTGATGGCCTTCATGCTGCTGTGCGTGGGCGTGCAGATCGTCTGGGATGGTGCCAGCACCTTGCTGCAGGGTTTGAGTCTGACGCAGTGAAATGGCCGTCGGGCTTGTCTGAACAGCGCCAGCAGCTACCAAATTTGAATCGTATTGGTTGCGCCATCCGGGCTCAGCGCGGTCGAACACCTGCCGCCACCAGGTCCTGGACCAGCTCGGCGCTCAGATAGTGCGGGCCATCGAAGGCAAAGATCGGCCAGTCCTGGTAGGCCTCGAGCTGGGGCAGGAACTCGGCGGCCGTCGCACTGCGGAAGCCCCCGCCCGGCGCCGGTCGAAAGGCTTCGGCGATCACCTGCACGCGGGCGCGACCCAGGCGGGCGGTGAGCTGCCGCAGGTAGTCGCGCGCCACCGATGGCACGCGCGCGTGCACCCCGACGCCATCCTGGAACAGCACACCGACGTGGGTCGGCAGCCAACGCTCGATCCAGGTCAGCAGCGCGCGCGGCCCCAGGTTGGCACTGTCGTAGGCGCTGACCCACAGCGGGCGCGGCAGCTGGTTGAGCAGCTCGGGCAACTCGGGCGGTGGTTGCCAGCCGGGATCGATCTCGACCGGGAAGTACCAGCCACGCACGCGCAGCGGCCAGGGCGCGGCGGCCAGACACAGCGCGCGCGACTGCGCCACCAGTGCCGGCAGGGCGCCGCGCGCGGCCGCTTCGGCGTGCAGCCCGGCCAGGCCGAGGATGACCTCCTGCGCCCAGGGCTCGCGCGCGATCCGGTCCCAGTCCGGCAATCGCGGTGGTTGCAGCGGCAGCCCGGCGTCGGCCATGAAGCTCAGATTGTCCACCGCCGTCCACTGCACCAGCAAGCTGCGGATGCCCAGCCGGGCCCAGTCTCCGCGCGGCAGCACGGTGCGGTGGCTGGGTTGCCAGACCATGCCGCCCAGGCGCGGCGCCGGCGCGCTCCAGGCACTGGCGCTGGCTGACCAGGGCAGCAGGGCGGCGCCGAGCAGGCGCCGCCGTGTCCAGGACGAGGCTCCGGCCGAGGGCGCAGACGGCATGCCGGCCATCGGCATGCGCTCATGCAGGCGCGGGGCCTTGGAACTTGGGCCGAGCATCGTCATCGCCTGTTCGATCACGCACCCGCCTCGCCGGGCCACGCGAGCAGGGGCGAGGCCTGAAGAAGTGACGGGCGGCCGGCCCGCACCGAGCGGGGGCGCTGGCCCGGCATGCTTGCCATGCTGCCTGCCCGCGCCGCCCGGGGGGCGGCGTCGGGATCAGTTGAGCTTGCTGGGCACGGTCCAGGTGAACCCGAGGTTGGTGATGCCCTGGATGGTGCTCTGGAAATCAGCATAGCCTGGCACCCCCAGCTGAGGCTCCAGCCAGAACGGATGGAAGAAGAACGATGCGAAACCGTCGCGCACGGTCTTGACGTACTGCGCGTTGGTCACGATGTCCTGCCACGTGTAGTTGTAGTTGGACGTTGGATCGATCGCACTGATGTCGTACTCGATGTTGCCCAGACTCTCCGGCAGCACACGCTGGCCGTAGTAATCCTTCTTGATCGGGTACGGAAAGATCTGTCCGACCGCGAAGTCCTTGCCCACGGCGGCGTTGAAGTTCGGGCTGTCCGCCGTGTAATACACCACGCGCTGGTAGGTCTTGGCAAACGTCTGGGCCGCAGCTTTGGAGGCCAGCGCCGAACCCTGGTAGTGGGGCGTTTCCCATGCCGTAGGGGAGTAGCCGTTGCTGGACAACTCGAGCAGGCCGGCCAGGTAGCGGCTCTTTGCCCAGGCCATCGAGTCCTCGGCGACCGGGGTGTTGGCCACGATGTTCCAGAACTCGTAGTCATCGCCGCTGACGCCGGTGTACTTGTTGCGCATGTTGCTGTACTGGTGGGTGTAGCCGTGCATCACGACCTCGCCGCCGCGCGCCAGGGCGTAGTTGAGCGACGTCTTCAGGTTGGTGGCCTGCGACATCGGCACGAACTGTGCCACGTTGCCGTTGTAGACGCCCAGCGGATCCGCGTAGTAGGGAATGGTGGCCACCGAGAACGGGATGCGCTGCTGGTACAGGTAGTTCGTCAACGTCTGCATGGCGGACACGCTGACCATGGCGCCGACGTCTTCGAGCCGCACCATGGCCTGATGGCTCTCGGCGTGGTTGACGCCCAGCATGTCGTGCAGCAGGTCGGTCAGTACCAGGTAGCGGTCGCGCGGGCCGATGTAGCTGAATGGCAGATCGGCCACGTACCAGAAGTTGCCCGAGCGCACGACATAGGGCGCGGATTCACCCGTCTTCGGGTTCGACATCGGCACCAGGGTCGTCGCCTTGGCGGCATCGGTGATGCCGACGATACCGACGTCCGGATCGGCGGCTACCGCACTGCCGTCATACGTGTAGTACTTGACGAAGGGCAGCGACTTGTAGGTGATGGTGTCGAAAAAGCCCGGGTTGGGGTTGGCTGCCGAGGGCAGCGCGTTCAGTCCGCGCAAGCCGTTGAAGCCGAAGCCGAACCTGCCCTGGAAGTTGTAGGTGGGGTTCCAGGCCATCTGCCACAGGTTGTACTTGAACCACACCACCGTCTTGGCCGTGGTCGTCACGTCGGCCATGAAGCTGGGCGGCACCGAATTGTCGTAGTACGCACCCAGGTAGAAGGTGGCATCGTAGTTGTTGACCTGCCCCGCCGCGTAGTTCTGCACCGGCACCAGGTCGACCGTGCTGTCGAAGTGCCCCAGCAGGTTGCGCAGCATGATGGCGTAGGCCATGCCGAGTTTGGTGAAAGTCTGGCCGGGTGGGGCGTCATAGAGCACCAGCGTGCGTGGCCCGGGCTGCGTGGCTACCGGCGGGGGTGCCGTGGGCCCGGGCTTGGGCTTTGGTTTCGGGATGAGTTGCAACGGCAATTTCAACAGATCGGTGAACAGGGCAGGCAGTGACAGGGCCGTGCGCTGTTCGGTCTGGGCCGATGCGGGCATCGCCAGGCACAGCGTCAGCAGCGCGGCGAGCAAGGGTTTGACGGGTTTCATGGTTCATTCCTCCAGGAGATTCGTGAAAGCGCAGAGCTTTCAGCGCGACGGCGAATTGGGTGGCGTGGCCGGGCTGCTGGTGGTGCCGATGCCGGGCGCTGGCGCCACGTCGGGGCGCATGTAGTCCTTGTTGCGCAGGTTGCCGTGCTTGTGGGCACGTTCGGTGCGTATGGCTTCCGCCGGCGAGGCACCAGCCTCGACTTTCACCATCGGCGAGCCGGGCGGCAACGGCGGCGGCGCCACGCCGGCCGCGCTGGCCGATGCACTGAACACCGTCAGCAGGGCCGCTGCGGACGCGCATGTCAGCAACAGATTGCGGTTTTTCGTTGTCATCGTCGATCTCCTTTCGTCTTTCAGTCGGAACACGGAACGCCTGGGGTGAAGTCGCCGTCGCAACTTCAGTAGTTGAAGGTGATGCGCAGAAACACGCCTTTGCCTCGTGTGCCACCGCTCAGTCGCGCGCGGTACTGCAGCGAAACATCCACGTACGAACGCGGGGCCTGGTGGCGGTTCTCGTTGAACCAGTACCTCGCGGCAACGCCGACGCCGGCGCCGCTGGCGGTACGCTGGCCGGACGCCAGCTTGGAGTCGTGGTCGACGGCGAGCACCAGGTGCGGAAACAGCACCAGGCGGGCGTCGATGTCCTTCAATCGGATGCTGCGACCGACGTCGGCCTCAAACGTGGCGTAGCCGCGGTGTGCGCGCAGGAAGCGGCCTGCTTCGGCATACACCTGCGTGGTGAACCAGCTGTCGGTGTCGATCCGCAGATCGGTGCCATGCGTGTACGAGTACCCCGCGCGCAGCAGCCAGTCGTTGCTGGACAGGCTGCCGAGTTTGACGCGACGTTCCACGGCCAGCACCAGATTGGTCGATCGAAACGGCTTGACCCGCGCGCCCAGCATGCCTTGCGCCGTCCGGCCGCCGGATGGCGCGCCACCCTTGGCCCAGGGCGTCTGGAAGCCGCCGCCATAGAGCTCGACATAGCTGCCATCCCGGTAGCCGGCCGGTCGCCAGTAGACCTCCATCCCCGCCTGCAGGCTGTCGCCAATGGTGGCGGGCGCACCGGCCAGCTGACCACCGGGCGACACGCCCCGGTAGCCGAGCGACAGCGTGGCGCCCCAGCTGCGCGTGCGATCGGCGACTTCGCGCCGGGTCTCGAACAGGCGTTGTGGCGTCAGGGCCAGCCGGCCAGCCTCGGCGGCGTCGATGGCTAGCTTGAAGTAGTCCACGGCGACGTCGGAGCGCCCGAGCCGGCCGGAGACGTAGCCGGCGTCCAGCAAGGCGTGGTCGGGCAATTGCCGGCGCTCGGCGGCGCGGGCAAATGCCTGCGCGGCACTGGCGTCGTCACCCACGCGCACGGCCAGATAGGCGGCGTCGGTGTCACTCAGCTCGTCGATCATCGGCGAACGCCGCGCGGCTTCGAATACCGCGCGCGCACCAGTGGGGTCGCTGGGCAGCAACAGATCGATCTGGGTCGACACCGACAGGCGTGAGTCCGACAGCGCGGCCCGGGCGTCGGCCGCGGCTGCCGCCGGCTGTTGCAGCTGCCTATGCATTTGGCTGCGCAGCGCCAGCATCTCCGGTTCCGGGTCGGGTCGGGCCAGGAACTCGTTCGCCCGATCGAGCGCCTGCGTTGGCTGGCCTGCGGCCAGCAGGGCACGGACGTAGAGCAATTGATAGCGCCGGTTGGCCGGCGCATGCTCGACCGCGGCGCGCGCCTGGGAGGCGGCATCGGCATACGACGCCGCGGCGTAGGCGCGCACGGCAGCGTCGGCAGACGCCGCACCCGGGTCGTCCGACACCTCGCCCGGCCACAGCTCGCAGTACGGTGTGTGCGACGAGCCGATGCAGACCACCTTGGGCGTGGCCAAGGTCGGCGCGATCACGGGGCTGGGAAGCATCGGGCGACGTTTGCCGGCGCTGGCCTGGCGGCGTCGCGTGTCGACCGCGGCATCGGCCGGTCCGGACAGCGCGGCCAACAGCTGTTCGGCCCGGCCGTCCTGTCCGGCGGCCAGCGCAGCGTCGGCGGCGATCAGGCGGACGTTGCGGCCGCGGGTCGAGTCGTCGGATGCGAGCGCCAGCGCGCGGTCGAAGTCGGCCACGGCATCGTCCAGGCGATTCTGGCGCTGTCGCGCATGGGCGCGAAGGACGCGGATGTCGGCGCTGTCCATGCCGGGGCGCTCAAGCACCCGGCTGGCGGCCGCGTCCAGCGCCGACCAGCGGCTCGCCGACGCCAGGGTACCCAGCCACTGCACCTGATGCGCCAGCACCCCAGGCGCCAGTTCGGCCCCGCGCGCGGCCTGCGCAATGGACTGCTCCACATCCCCCTGGGCCAACGCGCGGTTGGCCGCTTCGAAGTCGGCGTAGGCGCGGCGCTGGCGTGCCTGTCTGGACAATTCGGTCAGTTCCGGGGCCGATGGTTGGCCTTGACCGGCGACCGCTTCGACATCGGCGTAGGCGCCGGTTTCCAGCAGCGCATAGGCCAGCAGACGCCGGTAGTCGCCGTTGTCAGGTTCGAGTTGCACGGCCTGCCGTGCGGCCCGCGCGGCGCTCTGGAAGTCGCCCTGGGCGCTCGCCTTGTAGGCCGTGTCGGCCAGGTCGTAGGCCGCGCCGCGGCGACCCGCTGCTGGCCCGGCCGCCAGGGCTGCGCCAGGGGGGGCCGACCGCGACAGGCGTGCGCTGGCGGAAATCGCGCCGCGTGACGGGGTGCGACGTGACGCGGCCCCCTGCGGCGCCGGGGCGCGCGACGGGCCCGCGCCCTGTCGCGCGAGTGCGCGCTGGGCAGGCGTCTCGGGGGCCGGCGCCACGGCGCCGGCCTGGTCGGCGCCTGGGATCGTGCCGGAGGCGGACCCGGGATCGGTGGCCTGGGCGCTGGCTTGTGCCTGGGGTGCCGTGGTCCGTGGTGCCGCCACCGCTTCGAGGTTGGCCAAGGCGCGTCGCAAGGCGGCATCGCCGGGGTGCTTGGCGATCTGCTGCTGCAACAGCTGGCGGGCCTTGTCCGTGTCGCCGAACTGACGATACGCCTCCACCAGGTAGCCTGCAATCACGGCGCTGTCCGGGGCCAGTCGCAAGGCCTGCCGGAATTCGTCATAGGCGCGCGCCTGGTCGGCGTCGCGCAGGGCGTCGAAGCCCTTTTGCAGATGCGGGTACACCAGAAAGCGGGTATATCCAGACACCCCTGGCCCCAGGTCGATCGGCTGGCCAAGCACTGGCCCCGCTACCAGCAGCAGCGTCAGGGCCAAGGTCGGGGACAGGCGCTTCATTCATGCCTCCGCTGCCAGCGGGCCACTGCCTACGCGGCCCTTCGAGAGGCTGATCACCAGTTCACGGACCGGAGGCTGCAGCTTCTGTTGCAAGGCCAGTGCCTCGTCCAGTGCTTCGCGGGTCAGCAAGCCTCGGGCGAGCATGAATTCACCCAGCCGCTCGTGGGTCTTGGCACGCTGGATCAACACCGATTTCAGTGCAGCGGGATCGATGTGGCCGAGCGCGCACAGGATGTCGCCGAGCAGCAGTTGGCCCCCGACGTAGACATGCCACATCAGCGCGGCGGTTTTTGGCGTCGCGGCGGGCGCGCCTTTGGTGCCGGGCCGTCCCGTTGGTGCCAGGTCGTCATCGGCGCGGGCGCCATACCAGTGCCTCAAGCCAACGGTGACCTCGCCCTTCGGGACGATCACATAGCCGATCTTGCGGTTCAACTTGCGCTCGATGGCGGCCAGCGACACCGGGTCCAGATACGATTCGCAGGCCAGCACCAGGGTGTCGCCTTCCTCACGAATCGGCACCACGGCATAGTGCAGGGCCACCGATGCCGGCACGCAGGCCACCAGCGCTTCAGTGAGCTGGCGGCTGTCGAAAGGCTCCCAGTGGGCGCGCGACTGCGCCGCCACCGCTGCCGCCAGCTGCTCGGGCGTGATCAGGCCGCGGTGCACGAGCGCCGCGCCCAGTCGCAAGCCGCGCACCGGCTCGGCCAGTGCTTCGTCCAGTTGCTCTTGCGTGAGCGCGGACTGCGCCACCAGGATCTGCCCCAGCGGCTCACGTGCGCCGCCTTCGCCACCCAGGGTGGGGAAGTCGTGCTCCGTCTTGGCCCAGGCGATGCGCCGCACGTCCTGGGCCTGCAGCGTCTGCATCAGGGCGCGCCAGTTGGCGAAGAAATTGATCACGTTGCCCCAGACCAGCCGAGGTACCGACAGCAGGCCTTGTCCGATTCCGTAGTAGGACGACACGAAATAGATGCGCTGCAGCGCACGGTTGCACAGCAACGCCAGATTGGCGACCAGCAGCGTCGTCAGCCAGGCGTTGTCCTCGAAGATGGAGAGGAACTGGTAGCTGTCGGGCACCAGCCGCTGATACAGCCACAGGGCGAGCAGTTGCAGCAGCAGCAAGGTCGCCAGCAGGCCGGCGAAATTGGTGATCACGCCCTTGCGGTCGCGCCAGAGAAAATAGTTCAACCCCCAGTGCCGTGACCAGCCCATGGTCTTCGTGCCCTGGTAGATGATGCCGATGATCCAGCGCGATTTCTGGCGGATCGCGGCGCGCGCGACCGACGGAAAGTACTCGCGCACGCACACGGTGCTGGCTTCGCGGGCGCTTTGGCCAAGCCGGACGCCCTGCGCCGCCGGGCTGCCACGGCCGTGCGGATCCATCGGGAAGCGCACGAAGATCTCCTTCATGCCCATGCCCATGCCCTTGAGCCGCAAGCCGATGTCGTAGTCCTCGGTCAGGCTCTTCACGTCGAAGGCCGTGCCCTTGCCATGGCTGAGCAGGGCCATCACCGCCTTGCGACTGAAGCAGGTGCCAACCCCGGCACTGGGGACCTGACCGACCAGGGCCTCGCGCACCAGCAGATCCTTGCCGTGCGATTCGGCGAACTCGTCCAGGTAGTGGCAGCTGGTGAAATCGGTCCAGGGGCGCGGCAGCGGGTAGACCGGCAGCTGGATCAGGTCCTTGCGGCCCACCAGATGGTTGAACACGCGCAGCTCCATGGGGGACAGCACGTCTTCCGAGTCGTGCAGGATGAAGCCCTCGAAGTGGATGCCGGCGCGTTCCTCGAACTGGAATATCGCATCGAGCACGTTATTGAGGCAATCCGCCTTGCTGGTCGGGCCATCGCGGGCACCGACGACCTTGTGCACGTTGGGAAAGCGGGCGCAGACCTTCTCGACGTCCGACTGTGTCTGTGGGTCGTTGGGGTAGGTGCCGACGAAGATGTGGTAGTTCTCGTAGTCCAGCGTGGTGGCCGCCAGCTCGGCCATGCGGTCGATGACCCCGTGCTCCTGCCAGGCCGGCACCATGATGGCCAGCGGTTTCTCGTCGCGCGCCTGCAGGTCAGCCGGTTCGGTGCGGGCGTGGCGCCGGTAGACCGTGGCTCGGCGCCACAGGCGTCGTCCCCAATAGACCAGGTCGATGAACAGGTCATCCAGACTGCTGATCAGGATGATCGCCGCCAGCACCAGCGCCACGGACTTCAGGCCGTAGAGGTAGGCGGAGACGTAGTCAACCGACCACATGCTCCTGCTCCTGCATCGCCGAGGCGTGGTTTGGGAACACGCCGAGTCCGGCGGCAAGGCGAGCCGCGATCTGCCGCGATGCCGTGCCGTCGCCGAACGGGTTGCCGGCCTGTTGCATGCGCTGGAACTCGACCGGATCACGCCACAGGCGGCGCACGTGCTCCAGGATGGTCTCCGTCGACGTGCCCACGATGGCCGCGCAGCCGGCTTCCAGGGCTTCCGGCCGCTCGGTCTCCTCGCGCAACACCAGCAGCGGCACGCCGAACGTCGGCGCTTCTTCCTGCAGGCCACCCGAATCGGTGAGGACGATCCAGGCGTCCCGCAAGGCCTGCTGCATGTCGAGGTAGTCCAGCGGGGCCGTGAGCTTGACGTTCGGCAAGCCGGCCAGCAGTTCATGCACGGGGCCGTGCACCACGGGATTGAGGTGCACCGGAAACAGCACCCGCAGATCGGGCTGTTCGCGCGCGATCACCGCGATGGCCCGGCACACGCGCTCGATGTCCTGCCCCCAGTTTTCGCGTCGGTGCATGGTCACCAGCAGGTGGCCACGACCGCTGGCCCGGCGACGCACGCCGCGATGGGCGCAGACCCATTGCTGGGCGTCGATCACGGTGTTGCCCGTGACCCAGACACGTTGCGCCGGCACGCCCTCGGCCAGCAGGGCCTGCCGTGACCGCTCGGTGGGCGCGAAGTGGAGTCGGGCAATGCGCCCGATCATCTGACGCAAGCCCTCCTCGGGAAACGGCCGGCGCAGGTTGTAGGTGCGCAAGCCGGCTTCGACATGGGCCACGGGCACGCTGTTGTAGAAGCCGGCCAGCGCCCCCAGAAAGGCGCTCTCGGTATCGCCCTGGACCAGCACGGTGGCCCACTCGCCTGCACTCAACACACCTTCGAGCTGGGCGCGGCAGCCCAGACTGAAGTCCAGCAGTGAATCGCCCTGACGGGTCAGCCTGATGTCGGGATGGATGTCGAAGCTGCGCAGGATCGGCTCCGCCATCTGGGCATGCTGTCCGGTGTGCAACCAGGTCACGCGCGCCCACGGCTGGCGCCGCAGTTCGTGATAGAGCGGCGCCAGCTTGATGATCTCCGGGCGCGTGCCGCAGACGATCAGGATGGGCGCGGCGTCGGCCGCGGTCGGACGGGTCGTGACGCGGGCGTCCATCACAGCTCCTCGCAGCTCGCCCACTGGGATGACGGGCCCGTGTCCTCTGGCGTGTCGGGGGTCTGCAGGTCGACGACGAACACGATTTCGCCACCGAAGCGCCCCACGCCCAGTGAGTGCATCAGTGCGCGTTCCTGCTCAGGCGTCTGCAAGCGCACGAAGCAGATGGCCTGCTGGCGCCCTTCGTGCGCGGCCATCAGAATGTCCAGGCGCTTGAGCGTGCCGAACGTGGCGCTGAGATCCGCCACTCGCGATTTCAGCGTGGCCACGTCATCGCAGTGGCGGAATGCGGAAAGCGTATCCATCATGATCCCTGACCCTGAGCGCCGCTGCTTGCGGCTTGTTGTCTGATGTTTCAGACTATTTCTGATTGGCATGCCGCTGGCAATTCACTCGGAATGGGGTCTGCACCGGCTCCGAGGCGCTCCGAATGCGGCGCAAATGCCCGCCAGTCATTGGTTTCTGTCTGAATGTGACAAAACGAGACATTCGATACATTTGTTGTTGCGCTTGAACCTGAGCGAAGATTCCGCGATGTCTCGAAAGCCCACTCTCTCCGGTGCTGACCGCGGAACCTGCGCCGCCGACAGCGCGCAGCGCGGCTTCGCGCGGGACGGCCGGCTTGACCAAGTGGCCCGGCTGGCGGCCTGTCTGGCCGGGGTCGACGCCGCGCTGGTCTGGTTGACGCCATCGGATGGGCAGGCGGGCGGTTGGGGCGGCGCGGGCCGGGCGGGGGCCTGGGCGCAGGCGAGTGCCTGCATCGCTGCACTGAGCCGCCAGCCTGCCGGGCAGCCCGATCCTGGCGGCGCACCGCAGCTCATCGACCTGCCGGAGGGCGAGACATGCCATGTCCGCCAAGCGACGATCGGCGACCCCGACGGCCAACCCATGGGTGGCCTGGCGGTGCTGGGTGAGGGCAACGCGCCGCTGCCGCCCGATGCCGGGCCACTGCTGGATCGGCTGGGGCGCTGGCTGGCGCAAGCGCTGGTGCCGGGCGCGCCCGCGGGCCCGGGCGGGTGGCCCGATGCGGCACGCGGTGCAGCGCTCATGGCGGCCTTGCAGGTGACCGCATGGCGCTATGACGCGAGCACCCGTGCTCTGCAGCTAGGCACCGGTGCGACGGCGGTGCTCGGACTGGCGCAGGGGCAGGCGCCGACCATTCTGGACGGTCTGCGCCCACTGTTGTCCGAGGACGCGGCGCGGCGCCTGCAGCGCGCCGTGGACACCTGCCTGGGCACCGGTCAGCCGATCGACGAGGAAATCCAGCTCGCCGCCGGCGAGTCGCCGCGGCGCTGGCTGCGCTGGGTCGGGGTGGCGATCCGGGACGCCACCGGTGGCGTCGGCGCGATCCAGGGTGCGCTGCAGGACATCAGCTCGCGCAAGCAGGCCCAGGAAGAGACACTGCGGCTGGCGATGCGCCTGACCACCACCCTGGCGAGCATCACCGAGGCTTTCGTCACCCTGGACCGCGCAGGCCGCTTCATGTACGTCAATGGCGAGAGCGAGCGGCTGTTGGGCGCCAGCACCCGACAGCTGCTGGACGAGCCGATCTGGCAGCAACTGCAAGGCCAGCAGCCGGACCTGGTGCGTGCGCGCATCGACGAGGCCCTGAGCCACAACCAGCGCGTCGAGTTCGAGGACTTCTACCCGACGCAGGGCAAATGGATCGAGCTGCGCGCCTACCCCTACGCCGAAGGCCTGGCGGTGTACTTCCGAGACGTGAGCGAGCGCAAGGCCGCCGAGGAGAAGATCCATCGCCTGGCGTTCTACGACCCGCTGACGGGCCTGCCCAATCGTCAGCTGCTCATCGAACGGCTGGAGACGGCGCTGCTCGATTGCGCCGCCAACGGACACTCGGGCGCGCTCATGTTCATCGACCTGGACAACTTCAAGGTCCTCAACGACACCCGGGGGCACCACACCGGTGATCTGCTGCTGAAGGGCGTGGCCACGCGATTGCGGCATTGCGTGCGCGTCGACGACACCGTGGCGCGCATCGGTGGCGACGAGTTCGTGGTGCTGCTGCAGGCGCTGGACAGTGACCCCGCGGTGGCGGCGCGCAAGGCGCACGCGGTGGCCACCAAGGTGCTGGCCCGGATGATCGAGCGCTTTGACCTCGACGGGCACCAGCACCATTGCACCACCAGCATCGGCATCACGCTGATCGCCGCCGGCCAGGACAACGTGGCCGAGCTGCTGCAGCAGGCCGACATGGCCATGTACCAGGCCAAGCACATGGGGCGCAACACCCTGGCGTTCTTCGACCCGCCGATGCAGGCCGCGCTGAACGCCAGCGCGTCGCTGGCGCTGGCGCTGCGCGCGGCGCTGAGCGACGACAGGCAGCTGACCCTGCACTACCAGCCGCAGTTCGATCGGGCGCGCCGCATCACCGGTGTCGAAGCCTTGCTGCGCTGGCAGCATCCGCAGCGCGGGCTGGTGGGCCCGGTGGAGTTCATCCCGGTGGCCGAAGACACCGGCCTGATCGTGCCGCTCGGCCTGTGGGCGCTGACCCAGGCCTGCCGTCAGCTGGCGTGCTGGCAGGGTCAGGCCAGGACGGCCGCGCTGAGCATCTCGGTCAACGTCAGCGCGCGGCAGTTCCGCCACCCGGACTTCGTCGATCAGGTCACGGCGGTCATTCGGCAGTGCGGTGCGCCACCCCGCCGGCTGCGGCTGGAATTGACCGAGAGCCTGCTGGCTGACCACCTGGACATCACGCTGGCGCAGATGGCCCGCCTGCGGCAACTGGGCGTGGCGCTGTCGCTGGACGACTTCGGCACCGGCTATTCGTCACTGGCCTACCTCAAGCGGCTGCCGCTGGACCAGATCAAGATCGACCGCGCCTTCGTGGCCGACGTGCTGAGCGACGCCGGCGATGCGGCGATTGCCGGCGCCATCATCGGCATGGCGCACAGCATGGGCCTGAAAGTGGTGGCGGAAGGCGTGGAAACCGAGGCGCAGCACCGGTTTCTGTCCGAGCGCGGCTGCGATCAGTTCCAGGGTTTTCTGCTGGCCCCGCCCCTGCCGCTGGAGGCACTGGAGGCCTTCATCGCCCTGCACGCCACGGCCTGAGCGGCCCGGCCACCAGGCGCCGGCCAGCTGGGGGGCGTGGCGCCGAAAAACCTGCCGATCAGCGCCGATGCAGCCATCGCCAGCGCGCCCCCGCACAGCACCGGGGTGAGTCGCGGCCCGTGGTGCCGCAGCGCCACCACGATCGGCGTGGCGGCAACCTGCCGGCTACGGCTTGCGCGACAGGCCCTCGGCGCCGCCGCGGGCCAGCACGCCAGCCACGATGCGGTCGCAGCGCGCGCCGTCGAAGGCGAAAGCGTCGCCCAGCGCGATATCGGCCTGGCTGGCCAGGCCCTCGCGCAGCAGGCCGCGGGCACGGAAGAAGCGCGTGCGCACGGTGGCCTCGGGAATCCCCAGCGCCTCCGACACCTCCTCCACGCTCATTTCCTCGACCGCGCGCAGCATGAACACGGTGCGGAACACTTCCGGCAGCAGGTCGATGCGCGCTTCCAGCAGCTGGCGCATCTGCGCGCGCATGGCGAACTGTTCGGGACGCTTGTCCGGCGTGTCGGTCAGCGAGGCCTGGATTTCGGGTTCGGTGGCGTTCATGGCGGCGTCCAGCGGAATGAGGGTGGCCTGATGGCGGCGCAGCCGGCCCAGCGCCTCGTTGGCGACGATGCGCACCAGCCAGGTGGACAGCTTGGCGTCAGCCCGGAAACCGTCCAGTGCCCGCCAGGCGCGCAGATAGGCGTCCTGCAGGGCGTCCTCGGCGTCGGCGTCGTTCTTCAGAATGCTGCGCGCCGTGCGAAACAGCAGGCGGTTGTGGCGACGCATGATGGCCTCGAAGGCGGCTTGCTCGCCGCGCGCGGCGAGCGCCGCCAGCTCGGTGTCGGTGGTGTGCTGCGATATCGGCGCGTGCGCCAGCGGCAGGGTGTTGGGCATCAGATAAACCTCCGGAGCATTGGATGCGGCCGGTGAGCCGTGCGTTCCCGCGTCGCCCGCCGGTCATTGTCGGCGCTGGACCGCGGTTTCTTCAATAGCCGTAGAACTCCTCGCTGCGCACGTCGTCCTCATCAACGCCGGCGGCCACCAGGGTCTGCTGCATGGCCTGCACCAGGCCGGGCGGGCCGGAGACATAGAAGATCGGCGCCGGCAGGCCGGCCGTCTGCTGCCGGATCAGCGCGCTGTCGATGACCCGCGTCTCGCCGCTCCAGGGCTGGCTGCTGCGGCCCATCTCGGTCATGGTGGCGGCCAGGCGAAAGCGTGGATTGACCTGCGCCAGCTGCTGCAGCTCGGCCAGGAACGCCGTGTCCTCGGGCCGGCGGTTGGAATACAGCAGCAGCAGATCCTGCGGCGTCTGCTGGTGGGCGGCGTGACGCAGCATGCTCATGAACGGCGTGATGCCGATGCCGCCGGCAATCAGCACCCCGGCCCGCGCCGGGTTCTTGTGCAGCGTCAGCGCGCCGAACGGCCCGTCGAGCTGGACCGCCGCGCCATCGGGCAGCGCGCCCAGCGCCCGCTTGTAGGCGCTGTCGCGCATGCGGGTGGCCACCACCAGCTCGTTCTCGTGGGGCGCGCTGACGATGGAGAACGCATGGCGCGCATCCTGCGAATCGGCGGCCACGCCCGGCAGCGGCAGGATCAGGTCGATCGCCTGCCCGGGCCGGAAGTCGAAGCCGGCCGGCTTGTCGAAGTGAAAGGCCTGCGTGCCTTCGGCCACCGGCTGGCGGCGCCGCAGTGTGGTGTGGTGGACGGACATGGTGAAAACTCCTGAGAAACGGGGTCGCGAACGGCAGGGTGGGTGGGCGCGGTCAGCGGCTGTCGCGCTCCAGCAGGCTGAGGAATTCGCGCCGCAGCGTGGCGTCCTTTAGGAAGGCGCCGCGCATCACCGAATTGCGCATCAGCGCGCCATCGTCCTTGACGCCGCGCCAGTGCATGCAGAAGTGGCTGGCCTGCATCACCAGCGCCAGGCCGTCGGGGCGGATGCGCTGCTCCAGCTCGTCGGCCAGCATGACCACGGCTTCTTCCTGGATCTGCGGGCGGTTCATCACCCATTCGGCCAGGCGGGCGTACTTGGACAGGCCGATCAGGTCGGAGCCGGCGTTGGGCAGCACGCCGACCCACAGCTTGCCCAGGATCGGGCACAGGTGGTGCGAGCAGGCGCTGCGCACCGTGATCGGGCCGACGATCATCAGCTCGTTGAGCTGCGACACGTTGGGAAACGCCGTCGCATCGGGTGCCGGCTCGTAGCGGCCGCGAAACACCTCGCTGACGAACATCTTGGCCACGCGGCGCGCGGTATCGGCGGTGTTGTGGTCGTTTTCGGTGTCGATCACCAACGCGTGCAGCACCTCCCGCAGGCGCGCCTGCACTTCCTCGCGCAGCTCGCCCAGTTCACCCTCGCGGATGTGGGCGGCGATGTTGTCGTTGGCGTGATAGCGCTGCCCGGCCTCGATGAGCCGGTAGCGGATGCGGTCGGACACCGGCATGCGGGTCATGGTGTCGCTGTCGGCGGCGACGGCGTTCAGGGTGTCGGGGGCTACTTTGGCGAGCATGGGGTGACTCCTGTGGTGGGCCATGCGGGCCCGGCGCGGCACAGGCCGCGCCGGGCCGGACGGTCAGTTGACGAATTTGGCGGGGAAGGCGGCAATCAGTCCGGCGCTCAGCGCATCGGCCATGTGCAGCATGTGGGCTTCGGCCTTGCCGTATTCGGCGATGCCTTCGGCGATGCCTTCGGCGTACTTGCCCTGCAGCACGGCGGTGGCGTAGACCAGGGTGGTGTCGATGTGGCCCTTCATCATCGAGCGCACCTCGTCCTGCTTCCAGTTCGGGTTGGCCTTGGCCAGGAAGTCGGCGATCTCCTGCGCGTTGGCGTAGGCGGCGGCCACGGACTTGTCCAGTGCCGGCTTGTCATTGGCCTTGGCGGCCTTGACCACCTCGACCGCGCCGGCGATGTGCTCCTTCAGCAGTTTGGTCAGCGCGTTGCCGGCGGCGTCGCCGTAGAAGGGCTTGATGGCGTTGCCGATGTCTTCCTGGTTCTGCAGCAGGCGCGCGGCGGTGGCGTCGAAGGCCTGCGGGCTGGACACGAAGGCGGTCACGGCGGCGTAGGTCCATTCCATGTGCTGGGCCCACAGCGTCTGCATGGCCGAATACAGCTGGTTCATGCTGGCCGTGCGCGCGCCTGCCGTGGCGGCCACCTGCGCGGCGGAGGCGTGCGTGGCTTGCGTGTGGGCGTGGGCGTGGGCGCCGGCGGGCGCCAGGGTCATCAGGGCGCCCAGCGAGGCGGCTGCGGCGGCGATCTTCAGGCGGCGGTTGAGCGAAGCGGACATGGTGTTCTCCTGGGTCGGTGATTGAAGCGGTGGATGCCGCGAACCGGTGCCGAAGGCGTGGGCGGTTGCGTGCTGTCCTGCCCATTGGATGGAGCGGTCTTGCGCCGCGTTCCCGCAGGGGTGTGCCGCTGGGTCGGCCGTGAAAGCCAGGACGCCAGGCAGGGTCGACAAGGAGCGGGCGCGTGTGCCGGGTCAGCGCTGCGTACGCCTTGAACGCATCCCGAATGCTCTTAATAGAGTAGCTGCTGGCGCTGACTGTTGGCGCGCTGGAGCCTTGTTCGGCGTCAAGCGCGCTCTAACGCAGGGACAGCCCGTACGCCAGCAGGATCAGCAGCACCACCAGCGTCAGCGCACCGATCAGCGCGCGGCGCCACAGGGCCGGGGCATGACGCAGCTCCATGAATTCCAGGATCACGACCAGGCCCTTGAGCCAGGCCAGGGCGAACACCACCGCCATGCCGGCCAGCTGCGCCCGCGCCACCCAGCCGCCGCGGCCCAGCGCCCAGGTGACGGCGGTGGCCGCCAGCATGGCCAGCCAGGCGAGGTCGAGGATCAGGTGTCGGTGCTTCATGTCATCGGCCGCGTCAGCGCATCACGTAGACCAGCGGAAACAGCACCAGCCACAGCAGGTCCACCAGGTGCCAGAAGGCGCCGGCGGTCTCCAGCGTGTGGGCTTGCAGCCTGCCGCGCTGGCGCGCCAGGCCGATGGCGGTCAGGCCCAGCGCCAGCAGGCCGGCCAGCACGTGCAGCAGGTGAAAGCCGGTCAGGATGTAGTAGAAGTCGAAGAACAGGTTGCCGTCGCCCATGCCGATGCCCTGCGCCGCCTTGTCGGCGTACTCCCTCAGCTTGAAGACCACGAAGCCCGCGCCCAGCAGCCAGCCGGCGCCCAGCCAGCCCAGCGCGGCGCCGCGCGTGTTGTCCCGCGTGGCGTGCACCGCCCGCGCCACGGCCCAGCTGGCCGACAGCAGCAGGGCGGTGTTGAGGGCGCCCGCGCTCACGTCCAGCGACTGCTGCGATGTGCGAAACAGCTCCAGGTGCCGCAGCCGCGTGAAGGCAAAGGCGCCGAACAGCACGCAGAAGGTGGCCAGCTCCAGCGCGATCACGTACCAGATGAACAGGTCACCCGGCAGGCGTGGCGCGGCGGCGTGGCGTGGGTCAGTCGATGCTTGCAAAACGATAGCTGCTGGCGCACGACTGGCGGGCGCAAACGGTCTGAATTTGACTCTACTCGCGAATGACGGTGAGGTACTTGATCAGTGCCGCACTGCGACACGACGCATGAGAAACATGAACAGCCATACGCAGAGGACGCAAAGAAAACCGATGGATTTTCTGGCTTTCTGCGTCCTCTGCGAAACCTCTGCGTCCTCTGCGTTCGGAGGTTGGCGGTTTCCAATAAGCCACCATTCAAAGCCTTGTCTTGCAGGCCATCACCATCATTCGCGAGAAGAGCCCTGAATTTTCATCAGATGGTTCACTGCGCCCGCGGTGGCGGCGCGCTGTCGGCCACGGCCATCACGGCCACCGGTTCGGGTTGCAGCAGGCTGCCTTCGCGCCAGCCCTTCCAGGTGGCGATGCCCAGCACCAGCACCACCAGCGAGGCCAGCGCCAGCGCCACCAGGGCCGGCAGCTGGGCCGCGCCGTCCTGCTGCGCCAGCCGCAGCGTCAGCGCGGCGAAGGCCGCCAGCGGAAAGCCCAGCGACCAGAAGGCGATCGAAAACGGCTGCGTCAGCATGCGCCGCACCACCTGGCCGCTCCACAGCACGAAGAACAGCGCCACGCCCCAGCACATCCAGGCCAGCGTCAGCGGCCCGCCCAGCAGCAGCACGCCGCTGCCGATGACGGCCGGCGGCGCCACGCTGATGAAGGTGACCGGCAGCAGCCGATCGGGCCACAGCCCCTGCGTGGCGATGCGCGCGCCGATCAGCGCCAGCAGCACCGGCCACAGCAGCACGCCCAGGCCGAACTGCGCCGCCGTCCAGGCCGGCACGTCCAGCATCACGCCGGCCAGCGGCGCCAGCACGTTGCCCACCACCGGGATGAACAGCACCGGCGTCAGCGTCGCCCAGCTCAGGCCCTGGCTCTTGTCGGCGCTGAGCCAGCGCGCCAGCACCCACAGCGTGACACCGAACTGCGTCAGCGAGCCGGTCCACCACAGTGCCGCCACCCAGGTCTCGGGGCCGAACAGCATGGCCGCCGCCGACGCCAGCAGGATCAGCGACACCGGCAGCGCGGCGATGAAGGCGTGCCGCACCGGGTGCTTCAGGTCGCCTGCCAGCGCCTCGGGGTAGTGCTGCCAGCGGATCCACGACAGCACCAGCAGCGCCACGAACAGCAGCGCCGCCGCGCCCGCCAGCACCAGCGCGCCGGCGGTCGCCATCTCGCCCAGCAGCGGCGCCGCGCGGGCCCAGGCAATGGCCAGCCCGGCCAGGCTCATGACCATGGCAAACCAGTTGGGGGCGAGGTACTTCAGGGCGTCGGGTCGCTGTGGCATGCGACGATGATGCCACGGCCCGAATACTCCTGTTTTGCTAGCTGGCATCGCCCGCCAGGCGTGCGCGACGGGCGATTGCAATCCGAAGGCGTCAGGCCCTTTGGGGTGATCCGCAGGCCCGTCAATTCAACGCAAATCCGGGTCTGGCGCCCGCCCATCCCGCGCCGACAGCTCTCATTTCAGGAGCGGCCGGCGCGCCGTCCGTTACTTCTTGACCAGCGCGCAGCGCGACTGCGCCAGCGGCAGGAAGGCCTGATCGCCCGGGATCACCTGCCTGATCTTGTACAGGTCCCAGGCCTTGGTCGATTCGGCCGGTGTCTTGACCTGCACCAGCAGCATGTCGTGCACCAGGCGGCCGTCGTCGCGGATGCGGCCCTTGCGCACCACGGCGTCGTTGACCTCGGTGGCCTTCATCCTGGCCATCACCGCCTGCGCCTCGTCGGTGCCGGCGGCCTTGATGGCCTTCAGGTAGTGCAGCACGGCCGAATACACCGCCGCCTGCATCATGGTGGGCATCTTCTTCATGCGCTCGAAGTAGCGGCGCGAGAAGGCGCGCGTCTGCTCGTCCTGGTCCCAGTAGAAGCCGGTGGTGATGAACATGCCCTGCGCGTTCTGCAGGCCCATGCCGTTGACCTCGGTGATCAGCGCCAGCAACGGCGTGAACACCTGCTTGTTGGCGCCCACGCCCAGGCCGAACTCGCGCGCCTGCTTGACGGTGTTGAGCGTGTCGGCGCCCGAGTTGGCCAGTCCGATGACCTGCGCCTTGCTGTTTTGCGCCTGCAGCAGGTAGGACGACATGTCGCTGGTGCCCACCGGGTGCTTGACGCTGCCCAGCACCTGTCCGCCCTGCGCCTCGACGATGGCGCGCGCGTCCTTTTCCAGCGCGTGGCCAAAGGCGTAGTCGGCGGTGATGAAGTACCAGCTCTTGAGGCCCTGCGCGCCCAGCGCCCGCGCCGTGCCGGTGGCCAGCGCGTAGGTGTCGTACATCCAGTGCACGGTGCTCTTGTTGCACTGCTCGTTGGTGATGGCGGCCGAGCCGGCGCCGGTGACCAGCGCCAGCCGGCCCTTGTCATCCGCGATCTTCTGCACCGCCAGCGCGACGTTGGAGAAGGTCAGGTCGGTGATCATGTCGACCTGCCTGGTGTCGAACCACTCGCGCGCCAGGTTGGCGCCGATGTCGGTCTTGCCCTGGTGGTCGGCGCTGACCAGCTCGATCGGCTTGCCCAGCACCGTCTTGTCCTTGGCGAAGTCCTCGATCGCCAGCTCGGCCGCCGCCACCGAGCCGCGGCCCGAGTTGTCGGCCGACACCCCGGACATGTCGGTCAGCACGCCGATCTTGACCACGTTGTCGCTGATGCCGGCCGACTGCGCCCAGCCGGCGGCCAGCAGCACCAGCCCGCCCAGCAGGGCGCGGGCGGGGTGACGGATCAATCGGAAGGGTGTGGCCATGGCTGCGTCTCCAGGAAGGGGTGAAGTGCAGCACGGTAGAACGCGACTTGATTCGCGTCAATTGGGATTTTTCCGGCGCGCGGCCGGCGGCGCGTCAGAACGGGATGTCGTCGTCCATGTCGTCGAAGCCCGACGACGGCCTGGCGGCCGGGGCCGCCGCGCGGGGCGCGGGTGCGGCGGCACGCGGGGCGGGCGCGGCGCGGCGCGGCGCGTCGTAGCTGTCGCCACCACCACCGTAGCCGCCCTCGTCACCGCCACCGGGGCCGCCCATGCCCTGGCGGCTGCCCAGCATCTGCATCTGGTCGACGCGGATTTCGGTGCTGTAGCGGTCCTGGCCGCTGGCCTGGTCCTGCCACTTGCGGGTGCGGATGCTGCCTTCGACGTAGATCTGGCTGCCCTTGCGCAGGTACTGGCCGGCGATCTCGGCCAGGCGGCCGTTGAACACCAGGCGGTGCCATTCGGTGTGCTCGCGCGGCTCGCCGCTTTGCTTGTCCTTCCACTTGTCGGTGGTGGCCAGCGTCACGTTGGCCACCTGGTCGCCATTGGGAAAGGAGCGCATTTCGGGGTCGCGCCCCAGGTTGCCGACGAGGATGACTTTGTTGACGGAGGCCATGGCGTTGTTCCTGTGAAGTGAAAAGGGAAACAGCGGATTTGCGAGCCCGTCATTGTGCCGCAAGCCCCGCGGCCGGCCGGGCGGCCCCGCGCGCGCGTCAGCGCTCCACCGTCACGCCCAGCGGCGCCAGCCGGCGCGCCAGCGCCAGCACCGCGAGGTCCTTGCTGAACAGCCGCGCGCGCCAGGCCACGGCCAGGTCGATGAAGATCTGGTCGTCCGGGTCGCGGCAGCGCACTGGCGCCGGATCGGCCGCCGGTACCGGGTGGCTCCAGCGGTCGAACGCCGCCAGCACCACGTCGGCCGTGCGCTGGCGGCGCGCCAGTTGCGCCAGCACGGCCGGGTAGCCCAGCACCCGGGCCAGTTCTTCGCGCATGGCCGGCTGGGCCAGCCAGCGCGCGCCGCCGCGGGCGATGGCGTCGCGCAGCGCATCGACCTGCGGATCGTCGAACAGCCACAGGTCGAGCACGCGGTTGGTATCGATCACGACGGCGGGCGTGCCGCCCGCGGCGCTTGGGGGCATCTGGACAGCCGATCCGATGGATCAGCCCGTCTCGATCTTCATGCTGCGCACGAACGGCACCCAGCGCTCGCGCTCCTTGCGGCCGAAGGCGTCGGCCTGCGCCGGAGTGGAGGGGCCCAGGTTATCCGAGCCGCCGCGCGCCAGCCGCTCCTGCATCGCGGGCAGGGCCAGGGCGGCGTTGAGCGCCTGGTTCAGGCGCGTGATGTCGGCGTCGGCCACCTTGGCGGGGGCGAACAGGCAGTTCCACGAATAGGCGTCGTAGTCGCGCAGGCCCTGCTCGGCAAAGGTCGGCACGTCGGGGATGACCGGGCTGCGCTTGCGTCCACCAAAGGCCAGCAGGCGCACGCGGCCTTGCTGGGCCATGGGCTGCGAGGTGATGATGCCGTCGAACACCATGTCCACATGGCCGCCCGCCAGGTCGGCCATGGCGGGCCCGTTGCCCTTGTAGGGCACGTGGTTGAGCCGGATGTCGGCGGCGCGCGCGAAGGCCTCGCCCACGATGTGGCTGATCGAGCCGGTGCCGCCCGAGCCATAGCTGATCTGGCCCGGGTTGGCACGCGCGGCGGCGATCAGCTCCTTGAGCGTTTTGGCGCCCGCGGCCTTGCCCGCCAGTACCAGGGGCGTGCGGCCGACCAGGCCGATCTGGCGCAGGTCGCGTTCGACGTCGAACGGCAGGTTGCGGTACAGCGCCACGTTCATGACCATCTGCGAGCTGGTGCCCAGGCCGACGGTCAGGCCGTCGGGCGCGGCCTTGGCCACCATCTCGGTGCCCAGCGAGCCGCCGGCGCCCGGCTTGTTCTCGACGATCACCGGCTGGCCCAGCGGCTCGGCCATGTAGCGCGCCAGCTCACGCGCGATCAGGTCGTTGGCGCTGCCGGGGGCGAAGCCGACGATGATGCGGATCGGGCGGGACCCCGCCGTCTGCGCGAAGGTGGCCGGCGCCGCCACGGACGCGGCCAGGCCGGCCAGGGCAGCGCGACGTGACCAGAAACGGGTAGATGAGGATTCAGTCATGTGGGTGCTCCTTGTTCGGTCAGTGCTCGGAAGGAAACCAGGCGGCCGGCGCGCGCACCGGCATGGCCAGCAGGATCTGCCCCATGCCCTTGCCCAGCGCGTCATTGCGCAGCGAGGCCATGCCGCCGCCGCCCAGCGCCTGCTCGCAGACGAAGTTGAAGGCGGCAATGCCGGGTACTTCGTAGCGCGTGACCGGGCCTTTGACGAGATGCCCCAGCCATTCGGCCACGCGCTCTTCGGTCAGTTCCGCGCGCAGCAGCGGCAGCCACTCGGGCTTGCGCGCGATGACGCCGATGTTGGAGCTGTCGCCCTTGTCGCCCGAGCGCGCCCAGGCCAGGCGGATCAGCGGCACTTCGATGGTCTGGCCGGAGACCGGCGCCGGACTGGTCTGCGCCTGAATAGCTATTGATTTGGAAGCTGCTGGCGCTGACTGGGCGGACGCTACAGCCGGGTTTGGCACTGAAACCACCGTGCCATCCAGCGCCACCTGCGGCGCCAGCCGCGTCTTGTCCAGCAGGAAGGCGTATTGCCGGATCAGCGGCGACACGCCGGCGCGCCCGCCAGTACCGGTGGTGCCGGGGGCCCAGGAGGTGCCAGCCGGCGCCACCTCGCGCGCCAGCAGCTCCAGTGCCGCCTTGTCGCGGTGGCGCGCACCCAGGCGCAGGATGGCCTCGCGCATCTGCGCCGCCGCGGCTTGCGCGTGCGGGCCGTAGGGGCTTTCGGCGCCCAGCACCTCGATGTGGGTGGCGCTGAAGGGCGCCAGGCCCTGTGCCGCCAGCAGCTCGCCCACGCGCGTCAGGATCGCCTCGCCGGTGCGCCGCGCCTTGGCCACGGCGTCGAAGCCGACGATGGTCAGCTGCGCCGAGGTCTTGAAACCATCCACATAGGTGGCGCTGACCTTGTAGCTGCCGGTGGGCGCGCGACCGCGCGCGCCGTGCACACGCACGCGCTGCTCGCCCGCGGGTTCGATGCGAACCTGGGTGAAGTCGCACACCACGTCGGGCAGCAGGTAGTTCGCCGGGTCGTGGATTTCGTACAGCAGCTGCTCGGCCACGGTCTGCGGGGCGATCAGCCCGCCGGTGCCTTGCGGCTTGGCGACGGTGAAGCTGCCATCGCTTTCGCACTCGACGATGGGATAGCCGATGTGCGCCCAGTCGGGCACGTCCTGCCAATCCGTATGCAGCCCGCCCGTGGCCTGGCAGCCGCATTCGATGATGTGGCCAGCCAGGCTGCCGCCCGCCAGCGCGTCGAGGTCATTGGGCGTCCAGCCGAACTCGTGCATCAGGATGCCCAGCGTCACCGCCGAATCGACGCAGCGGCCGGTGATGACGATCTGCGCACCGGCGTCCAGCGCCGCTTTCACGGGCAGCGCGCCCAGGTAGGCGTTGGCGGTCACCACCTTGGCCGGCAGCGGCGCGCCGCTTTGCAGCTCGGTGAGGGGCGGTTGCTGCTCGCGCAGCGCGGGGATCAGCGGCATCACGTCGTCGCCGGTGACGGTGGCGATCTTCACGCTCACGCCCAGTTCGGCCGCGAGCAGCCGCAGCGCATCGGCGCAGCCCTCGGGGTTGACGCCGCCGGCGTTGCTGACCACGCGGATGCCCTTGGCCACCACGTCCTTCAGCACGCTCTTCATCGCCACGGTGACGAAGTCGGTGGCGTAGCCGAGCTCGGGCTTTTTCATGCGCGCGGCCGCCAGGATGGACATGGTCAGCTCGGCCAGGTAGTCGAACGCCAGGTAGTCGATCTGGCCGCTGGCCACCAGCTGCGGCGCGCCGACGCTGGAGTCGCCCCAGAAGCCGCTGGCGCCGCCGATGCGGATCACTTTCTTTTGTATTGGCGTGTTCATCGACCGCTCCATTGGGGTTTGCGTTTTTCGCGGAAGGCGGCCTGGCCCTCGGCCGCGTCCTCGGTCAGCGCGAACAGGCCGATCTGGCTTTCGGTGAAGGCCATCGACTCCTCGAAGGACATGGCGCCGATGCGCTTCATCAGGTACAGCCCGCGGCGGATGGCGGCCGGCGACTTGTCCAGAAAGCGCTCCAGCAGCGCCTGCACGCCGGCGTCCAGGTCTTCGCTCACGCGGTTGATCAGGCCGAGCTGCAGCGCCTCTTGCGCGCTGATGGGCTCGCCGGTGACGCACAGCTCGGTCAGCGTGCGCGGGCCGATCAGGCCGTTCAATACCGACAGCACCTGGGCCGGAAACACGCCCACCTTGACCTCGGGCAGGCCGAAGATGGCGTGGGGTGCCGCCACCACCATGTCGCACATGGCCATCAAGCCCATGCCGCCGGCCATGCAGGCGCCATTGACGCGCGCGATCAGCGGCACGTTGAGCTGGCGCGAGAGGCGAAACAGGTTGGCGATGCCCTGCGTGGGCTCGGAATAGTCGAACTTGAAGGACTGGCCGGTGGCCAGATCGGCACCGGCGCAGAAGGCCTTGTCGCCGGTGCCGGTCAGCACGATGGCGCGCACGCCGCGGTCGGCGCCCGCGCGCGTGAGGGCCTCGGTCAGGCCCGCCAGCACGCCGGGGCTGATGGCGTTGCGGCGCCCTTCGCGATTGATGGTCAGCCACAGCACGCCGTCCTGCTGGCGCTGCAGCAGCTCGGGTTCGGGGGGGATGGTCATGCGTCGGTCTCCAGTCAGTCAAGTGGGTGGGGCGCCCCGCGCGGCGCCGCGCGCCAGCAGGGCTTCGATCTCGGCGCCGGTGTAGCCGGCTTCGCGCAGCACCTCGACCGTGTGCTGGCCCAGCACCGGCACCGGGCGGTGGTTGTCGGGCACGGTGTCCGACCATTCGCTGGGCACCGCCGTGTCCACCAGGGTGCCGACCACTGGGTGCTCGGTCTGGCGAAAAAAGCCGGTCGCGGCCAGGTGCTCGTCGTGCAACAGCGATTCGAAGGTGTGCATCGGGAAGATCGGAATCTCGGACTCGGGCAGCAGCGCGCGCCATTCGGCGGTGGTGCGCTGCGCCAGCTCCTCGGCCACCAGCTGGTACAGCGAGTCTATGGACTGGGTGCGGGTGCGGATGTTCTTGAGGCGCGGGTCGGTCTTCAGCAGCTCGCCCTTGCCGACCGCGTTGAGGAAGATTTCCCAGTGCTTGTCGGTATAGATCAGGCAGCAGACGTAGCCGTCCTGGGTCTTGTAGGGTCGGCGGTTGGGCGACATCAGACGCGGGTAACTGAAGTCGCCCTGGCCTGGAACGAAGGTACGGCCGTACAGGTGATCGCCCAGCACGTAGGGGATCATGGTTTCGAACATCGGGATCTCGACGCTCTGGCCGCGGCCGCTGCGCTCGCGTGCGTACAGCGCGGCGCTGATGACCCCGAAGGCGTACAGGCCCACCGAGCGGTCGGCAATGGTGATGGGCAGGTAGCGCGGCGCCTCGCCCGCCGCCTGGCCCACCACGGCGGCCAGCCCGGTGGCGGCCTGGATCATGTCGTCGAACGCCGCCTTGGCGGCATACGGCCCGCGCTGCGAAAAGCCGACCATGCTGGCGTAGATCAGGCGCGGGTTGGCCGCCAGCAGCACGTCGGGCCCCAGGCCCAGGCGCCGCATCGCGGCGGGGCGCACGTTGGTGGTCAGCACGTCGGCGTCCTGCGCCAGGCGCAGCAGGGCGGCGACGGCCTCGGGCTGCTTGAGGTCCAGCGCCACGCTGCGCTTGTTGCGGTTCAGGCCCAGGAACAGCGGGCCCAGGCCCTGCTCGCCATGCGGGCCGATGGCGCGGGTTGAGTCGCCCTGCGGCGCCTCGACCTTGATCACGTCGGCGCCCAGGTCGGCCAGCATCTGCGTGGCCGATGGGCCCATGAACACCGTGGTCAGGTCGAGCACCCGCACGCCGGCCAGCGGGCCGCTGGGAGCGTGGGTCGGCCCACTCATTCGGGCTTGATCCCGGCCGCGCGAATCACCTGGCCCCACTTCTTCGAATCGGCGGCCTGGAACTGCGCCAGTCCCTCGGGCGTGCTGAGCGAAACTTCGCCGCTGGTCTTGGCCATGAAGTTCTTGAAGCCCTCGCTGGTGGTGGCCTTGGCGAAGGCCTGGTTGAGCCTGCCGACGATGGCCGCGGGCGTGCCGGCGGGCGCGTAGATGGCGAACCAGTAGCTCATGTCGTAGCCCTTGACGCCGGCCTCGGCCACGGTGGGCACGTCGGGCGCCGCGGCCACGCGCTTGCTGCCGCTGGCGGCCAGTGCGCGCAGCTTGCCGCCCTGCACCTGCGGCAGCGCCGTGGGGGCGTCGGCGAACATGAAATCGATCTGACCACCGATCAGGTCGGTGATCGCCAGCGGATTGCTCTTGTAGGGCACATAGAGCGCGTCGACGTGCGCCATCTGCTTGAGCAGCTCGCTGGCCACCTGGCTGGACGAGGACCCGGCGCCGAAGCTGAGCTTGCCCGGTGCCTTCTTGGCCGCCGCGATCAGGTCGTCCAGCGACTTGTAGGGCGAGTCGGGCCGCACCAGCAGCAGCATCTGGCCGGTGGAGACCAGGGTGATGGGCGCGAAGTCCTTGACCGGGTCGTAGGGCAGCTTCTTGAACAGGTGCTCGTTGGCCGACTGCGTGGTGTTGGTGGTGGTCAGCAGGGTGTAGCCGTCGGGCGCGGCCTTGGCCACGTACTGTGCGGCGATGAAGCCGGCGGCGCCGCCCTTGTTCTCGACCACGATCGGCACCTTCAGGTCCTCGCCCAGCGCCTGCGCCAGCACGCGCGCGAACTGGTCGGTGCCACTGCCGGGGCCGAAGGGCACGACCAGCGAGATCGGCTTGGTCGGGTAGTCCTGCGCCGCGGCGGGCAGCGCCAGCAGGGCGGCGGCGGCGGCGGTCAGCGCGGCCAGCGTGTGGGTGATGCGAAGATTCATGAGGTCTCCTGTGTGGGTTTGAGATGGTGCGGCACCGGCAGTCCGTGCGCGGCGTTGTCGGCACCCAGGCGGGGCGCGCCGGCGCGCGGCAGGGGGCGTTGGCCGTCGATGGTGAGCGGCAGCGCGGTGAGCGAAAAGTCCTCGCCCGCAATGGGCGCCAGGATGCCGAGCGCCCGCACCTGCGGATGCGCCAGGGCCTCGGGCACGCTGTGGATGGGCGCGCAGGGCACGCCCGCGGCCTCGAAGCGCGCGATCCATTCGGCGCGGTGTTGCGCGCGCAGCAGCGGCTGCAGCTGCGCCAGCAGCGCCGCCTTATGCGCCAGCCGCGCGCGGTTGGTGGCAAAGCGCTCGTCCCGCAGCCAGTCGGTCCGGCCCAGCTCGGCCGCCAGCTTGGCGAACAGGCGGTCGTTGCCGCAGCAGATCAGCAAGGGCGCGTCCTGGGTGTCGAAGGCCTCGTAGGGCACGAAGCCGGGGTGGCCCGAGCGGTCGCGCAGCGGCAGGCGCCCCTCGTTGACGTAGGCATCGGCCTTCTGGCCGTTCCACACCAGCGCGGTTTCCAGTAGCGAGGTTTGCACGATGCCGCCGCGTCCCGTCTGGTGGCGGCGTTGCAGCAGGGCCAGCGCGCCGATGACCATCCACATGCCGCTGCCCTGGTCGCACATCGAGGCGGCCGAGCGCATGGGCGGGTCGTCGGGGCCGCCGTTGGTGCTGGACAGACCGCTGAAGGCCTGCACCAGCGGCTCATAGCCGGGTTGCAGCGCCATCGGGCCGACGTGGCCGAAAGCGGAGATCTCGCAGTAGATCAGGCGCGGATGGCGCGCGCACAGCGCCGGGCCGTCGATGCCCAGGTTGGCCGGAACCCCCGGCCGCAGGTTGTGGATGAAGATGTCGGCCTCGCTCGCCAGGCGCTCGAACGCCGCCAGACCGGCGGCGCTTTTCAAATCCAGCGCCACCGACTGCTTGCCGCGGTTGAAAACCTGAAAGTTCAGCGCGTCGCCATGCCGGAACGCCGGCCCCATGGCGCGGGCGTCGTCACCGCCTTCGATGCGCTCCAGCTTGACCACCTCGGCGCCCAGGTCGGCCAGGATGGCGCCGGCAAACGGCCCCGCCAGCACCTGGCCGAGTTCCAGCACGCGCACGCCTTGAAGCACTCCGCTCATGTCGATCCCGCACCTGTCTCCTGTGATTTGTGGCCAGTCTAGGCCGATCGAACTGATATTGGAAGCGCTACAGTTCTATTTCTGTGATAACCAATCAGGATCAATCACATGCGCATCGACCTGAACCTTCGGCAGCTGGAGGCCTTTGTCCAGGTCGCGGCCTGCGGCAGCTTCCGGCAGGCGGCGGCGCGGCTGGGCCAGTCCCAGCCGGCGCTGAGTCGCTTCATCCGGCAGGCCGAGCAGACCCTGGGGGCGCGCCTGTTCGACCGCGACACGCGCCGCGTCGAGATCACGGCGGCCGGGCGCGAGCTGCTGCCCATCGCCCAGCGCATCCTGCGCGACTTCGACGACGCGCTGAGCGACTTCGGCGAGTTCATGGCCGGCCGCAGCGGTCAGGTCGCCATGGCCATGCTGCCGTCGGCCGGCGTGGCGCTGGTGCCGCGCGCGGTGGCGGCGTTCTCGCGCCAGCATCCGCAGGTCAGCTACCTGCTGCGCGAGGCCCCCGCCGATGCGCTCGCGGCCCTGGTGGAGCAGGGTCAGGTCGACTTCGGCATCAGCGTGCGGCCCGCGCCGCGGCAGCGCCTGCAATACCGCCATCTGCAAGACGACCCCTTCGTGCTGCTGTGCCGGCGTGACGACCCGCTGGCGGCGCAGGCGTCGGTGTCGTGGTCGGTGTTCACCACCCGTCCGTGCATCGTCAGCGCGGCGCAAAGCAGCATCCGCCCGGTGACCGACGCGGTGTTCCTGCGTCAGCGCACCCCCGTGCGGCCCGTGCTGGAATACCCGAGCGTGGCGGCCAGCGGCGCGCTGGTGGCCGCCGGCGTGGGGATCACGGCCTTGCCGCGGCTGGCGCTGGAGTTGGTCGACATGAGCCAACTGGCGGCCATTCCCCTGCAGCGGCCCTACATGACGCGGCCGATCGGCATCGTCACGCGCATCGGGCGCACGCTGCCGCCGGTGGCGCGGGCGTTCATGGCCTGCCTGACCGTCGACACGGCGACGCGGGCTGGCGCCAGCACCCTGCCATGATCGTGGCCCCGCTCTACCGCCAGAACGCACCGTGCCCACCCATTCGCCAGAGCCCGCAGATAGCCATGCCGGATCCGGCGCGCCACCGGGTTCGGCCTGGGAGGTCTTCGGCGCCTTCCTGCGCCTGGGCCTGAGCGCGTTCGGTGGGCCCGTGGCGCACCTGGGCTACTTTCGCGCCGAATTCGTGCAGCGCCGCCGCTGGTTGGACGACGCGGCCTATTCCGACCTGGTGGCGCTGTGCCAGTTTCTGCCCGGGCCGGCCAGCAGCCAGGTGGGCATGGCGTTGGGCCTGGGGCGCGCCGGCTGGCGCGGCGCGCTGGCGGCCTGGCTGGCCTTCACGCTGCCGTCGGCGTGCGCGCTGATCCTGTTTGCCCTGGGCGTGCAGCGCTGGACGGGGCTGACCACATCCGGCGCGGTGCATGGCCTGAAGATCGCCGCCGTCGCGGTGGTGGCGCAGGCCGTGCTGGGCATGGGGCGGTCGCTGTGTCCGGACTGGCCGCGCGCCGGCCTGGCCGTGGTGGCGGCCTTGATCGTGCTGGCCGTGCCGTCGGCGGGCGCGCAGTGGCTGGCCCTGGGCTTGGGCGCGCTGGTGGGCTGGCGCGTGCTGGCCTTGCCGGCGCCGGTGGCCCCCGCGCCGCACCGCGACGGGGGCCTGGGCCGGCGCGGCGGTGCCTGGCTTGTGCTGCTGTTCGTGACCCTGCTGGTGCTGCTGCCGCTGTTGGCGGCCTTCACGGGCTCGACCTGGGTGCGGGCGGTGGCGGTGGTCTACCAGGCGGGGGCGCTGGTGTTTGGCGGCGGCCACGTGGTGCTGCCGCTGCTGCAGGCGGGCGTGGTGGCGCCGGGCTGGATCGACAACGCCAGCTTCGTGGCCGGCTACGGCGCGGCCCAGGCGGTGCCGGGGCCGCTGTTCAGCTTTGCCGCCTATTTGGGCGCGGCCATGCCGGCCGTGCTGGGGGGCGGCTGGGCAGGTGGCTTGGCGCTGCTGCTGGCCATCTTTGCGCCGGCGGCGCTGCTGGTGCTCGGCGCCCTGCCGTTCTGGGCCTCGCTGCGCCAGCGCGGCGCGGTGCGGCGCGCGCTGGCGGGCGTCAATGCGGCCGTGGTGGGCGTGCTGGGCGCGGCGCTGTACGACCCGGTCTGGACCAGCGCCATCCATTCGCGCGCCGACGTCGCGCTGGCGCTGGGCGTGTTCGGCCTGCTGCTGCATGGGCGCTGCCCGCCGGTGCTGGCGGTGGGGCTGGCGGCGCTGGGCGGCTGGGGGCTGGCCGGGCCTTGAGCGCGCGTCAGGGCGCGGCGGGCCCGCGCCGCGCCGTGAGGTCGAAGCGCAGCAGCCGGCATTCGATCGGGCCGTTCCACAGCGGCACGCGGCGCGACTCCTTCAGGCGCAGGCGGCCGGGCAGCTTGCTGTCGGGGGTCAGCAGCCAGGCGCTCCAGCCGGCGTAGTGGCTTTTCCAGTGCGCGGCCAGGCGGGTGAAGAACTCGTCGCCGGCATTGACGTCGGCCGCCGCCGTCGCGGCGCCGGCGGCCCGCCCGCGCGCCAGCGTGCCGGACTGAAAGGCCTCGCGGCCGCGCGCCGGCTGGCCGGCCACGCCGGCGGCGGCGATGCGCTCGCCGTAGGGCGGGTTCATCAGCAGCACGCCGGGCGTGGCGCAGGGCGGCAGGCGCTGCAGCGCGTCGCCGCCGCGCAGCTGCACGGCGTGCGCCACACCGGCGCGCTGGGCGTTGCGCTGGGCGAAGTCGACCATGCGGTGGGCGACGTCGCTGCCGAAGATGCGCACGCCGGGAGATTGAGGGTCATTTTGGCCCGCGGCGCTTTCTGGACGAACGCCAGCAGCTTCTTTTTTTATAGCGTTCCAGGTGGCCGCATCGAATGGCCCCAGGCGCTCGAAGGCAAAGCGCCGCTGGCCGCCGGCGGGCAGGCCCAGCAGCAGTTGTGCCGCCTCAATGACGATGGTGCCCGAGCCGCAGCAGGGGTCGTACAGCGGCAGCGGCGACACCGTGCGCGTGGCCGGCTGCCACCAGCCGCTGGCGGCCAGCATGGCGGCGGCCAGGGTTTCCTTCAGCGGCGCGTCGCCCTTGTCCTGGCGCCAGCCGCGCTTGAACAGCGGCTCGCCGCTGGTGTCGATGTACAGCGTGGCGTCCTGCGGGCCCAGGTGCGCCTGCACGCGCACGTCGGGCTGCTGGGTGTCGATGCTGGGGCGCACGCCGCCGACCTGCTGGCGAAAGCGGTCGGCCACCGCGTCCTTGATGCGCAGGGTGGCGAAGTTCAGGCTTTTCAGCGGGCTGGCCTGCGCTGTCACATCGACGCGAAAGCTCTGGCGCGGGCTGAACCACTGCTCCCACGCCACGTCGCTGGCCAGGCGGTACAGCTCGTGCTCGTCGCGGTAGGGCGCGTGCGCCAGCTCGATCAGCACGCGCTGGGCCAGGCGGCTCAACAGGTTCAGGCGCAGCATCACGGCCCAGTCGCCGCGCACGCGCACGCCGCCGCGCAGCGTCAGCAAGTCCTGCCCGGCCAGGCCGGTGAGGCCATGCACCTCGTCGGCCAGCAGGTCCTCGACACCGCCGGCGCAGGGCAGAAACAGCGTCAGCGTGCTCATGGCATCACCGTCGCCGCCGCTTGGGCGCAGGCCAGCAGCTTGCGGTGAGCCGGCCCCGGGATGGCGGTGACCCGGCGCGTGCCGGGGTCGATGAAGACGATGCCGGTCTTGCCGCGCGCCACCTCGCGGCCGGTGGAGAGTTCGGTCATGCGGAACACCAGGTCGAAGCCGTAGCGGTTGAAGTCGGCCGGCTGCATCCGCACGCGCAGCGTTTCGCCATGGAAGGCCTCGGACTTGTACTGCGCCAGCATGTCGCCGACCACGATGGCGGCGCCATCCACATGGCCTTCGCGATAGCCCAGCGCCTGGAAGAAGCGCAGCCGCGCCTCGGACACCAGGCTGAGCAGCTGGGCGTTGTCCAGGTGCCCGCCCTGGTTGACGTGGCTGATGTAGATCTGCAAGTCGGTGGCAAAGCCGAAGTGCGGCGGCAGGTCGAAGACGATGCGGGTCATGGTGTGAACGTGCTCAGAGGCTGAGAGTTTTTTGTGCTTGCCCGAAAGGCGCGTCAAAACACCGCTGATCTAGGCGCAAAGCACAGCCATGGCTCGGGCCATGGCGAGCATTTGCAACGACGAGCAGCGGTGTTTTGGCGTGCAAGGCGGGCATGGGCAAAAGACTCTCAGCCTCTCAGGCGCCCTTGCGCAGTTGCGCGGTGGGAATTCGCAGCGCCTCGCGGTATTTGGCCACGGTGCGGCGCGCGCAGTCGATGCCCTGCGCCTTCAGCAGCTCGGCGATGCCGGCGTCCGACAGGGGGCGCGCGGCGTCCTCGGCCTCGATGAACTGCTTGATGAGCGCGCGCACCGCCGTGCTGCTGGCGCTGGTGCCCGATTCGGTGCCCAGCGCCGAGCCGAAGAAGTACTTCAGCTCGAAAGTCCCGCGCGGCGTGGCCATGTACTTGGCGGTGGTGACGCGCGAGATGGTGGACTCGTGCACGCCCAGCTCGTCGGCCAGCTCGCGCTGGATCATCGGCCGCATGGCCAGCTCGCCGTGCAGGAAGAAGCCGCGCTGGCGCTCGACGATGGCGCTGGCCACGCGCAGGATGGTGTCGAAGCGCTGCTGGATGTTGCGGATGAACCAGCGCGCCTCCTGCAGGCGCTCGGCCAGCGCCGGGTGCCTGTCGCTGCCGCGCAGGGCGCTGGCGTACAGCTCGTGCACGCGCAGCCGGGGCATGACCTCGGGGTTGAGCGCCACGCGAAAGCGCGGCTGCGCGGCGCCGCCGACGGCGCTGACGATGACGTCGGGCACGATCACCTGGCGCTCGACGTCGACAAAGCGGCGCCCCGGCTTGGGGTCGAGCCGGCCGATCAGCGCCGTGGCGGCGCGCACCGCGTCCTCGCTCTCGCCGACGAGCTGCGCCAGCTTGCGGATATCGCGCCGCGCCAGCAGCTCGACGGCGTCGTGCCGCGCGCAGATGCGCAGCGCGGTGGCGATGCGCGCCTGCTCGGGCGGCGGCAGCGCGCGCTCGGCCTGGCGGCTTTTGAGTTGCAGCGTCAGGCATTCGGCCAGGTGGCGCGCGCCCACGCCGGCCGGCTCCAGCGACTGCAGCAGCTTGAGCGCCAGCGTCAGGCGGTGCACCAGCTCCTGCAGTTGCTCCAGCTCGTCGTCGGCGTCGGTCAGCGTGGCCGCCAGCTGCGCCAGCGAATCCTCCAGGTAGCCGTCGTCGTTCAGCGAGCCGATCAGAAAGCGCAGCGCCGCCGCGTCCTCGGGCGACAGGCGCAGCGCCAGCGCCTGGCGTTGCAGGTGTTCGCTGAGCGATTCCTGGCCGCCCGCACGCTCGCCCGGGTCGGCCTCGTCGCCGTCGGGGCTGCCGGTGCGCGCCGGCGCCTCGCCACCCCATTCGCCGTCGTCCGGGGCGATGTCCGCGCTGCCGTCGCCGTCCCAGTCGTCCGGCGTCAGCGATCCGGGCTCAAAATCGCCCTCTGCGCCCGACGAATCAGCGCCAGCAGCTCCTGAATCAATAGCGTCATCATCGACACGATCGCCCGTGCTGACGCGGGCGTCGGCCTGCGCCAGCCCGAACTCCTCGCGTGGCGCGGCCTCGTCCTCACGCTCCAGGAACGGGTTGTCGGCCAGCATCTGCTCCACCTCGCCGGCCAGCTCCAGTGTCGACAGCTGCAACAAGCGGATCGACTGCTGCAGCTGCGGCGTCAGCGCCAGCTGCTGCGAAACGCGAAGCGAAAGCCCGGGTTTCACGCCAACTCGGTATGCGCCTGCGATGCGTACCGTTTCCGATCCAGCCAGTCCATGAATCGAACGGCCGCGGAGCAGGCCATGCCAGCGAACGCCATGCCCGGGCGTGTACCGGGCATCGGCGTTGTCCCCCCTCGCGCAGCAGAGGGGGGAAGGCGCGTCAGCGCCTCAGGGGGGTGCCCGTTGTTCACAGCCTGAAATGCTCGCCCAGGTAGACGCGCCGCACCTCGGGGTTGGCCACGATGTCGGTCGGCGTGCCGGTGGCCAGCACGCGGCCTTCGCTGATGATCACCGCGTGGTCGCAGATGCCCAGCGTCTCGCGCACGTTGTGGTCGGTGATCAGCACGCCGATGCCCTGGCTCTTGAGGAAGGCGATGATGCGCTGGATCTCGATCACCGCGATCGGGTCGATGCCGGCGAACGGCTCGTCCAGCAGGATGAAGCGCGGCTGGGTGGCCAGCGCGCGCGCGATCTCCACCCGGCGGCGCTCGCCACCCGACAGCGCCGGCGCCGGCGAATCGCGCAGCGACTCGACATGCAGCTGCCGCAGCAGCTCGGTCAGGCGCTGCTCGATCACGTCGCGCCCCAGCGGGCGGCCCTGGGCGTCGACCTGCAGCTCCAGCACCGCGCGCACGTTCTCGGCCACCGTCAGCTTGCGAAAGATCGACGCCTCCTGCGGCAGGTAGGACAGACCCAGGCGCGAGCGTCGGTGGATCGGCATGTGCTCGACGGCCTGGCCGTCGATGGCGATGCTGCCGGCGTCGGCGCGCACCAGCCCGACGATCATGTAGAACGACGTCGTCTTGCCCGCGCCGTTGGGGCCCAGCAGGCCCACCACCTCGCCGTTGACCACGTCCAGCGACACGTCGTGCACCACGCGGCGCGCGCCGTAGTTCTTGCGCAGGCCGCGCACTTGCAGCCGGCTGTGGCCGTGCGCCGCCGGCGTGCCCGTCGGCGCGGGGGCGTCAAAGCGCGACGCCAGCGCTTCCAGTGCCGGCTCGCTCACCGGCCGGCCCCTTCGGGCAGCGCGGTGGCCGGGCGCAGCGGCAGCGCCGGTGCCGAGGCGGCGGGCGTGGCGCCAGCGGGCTGGCGCGGCGCCAGCGTGGCGCGCACGCGCCCGCCGGGCGCGGCAGACGGCGCCCCGGCGGTGGGCGCGCCATCCACCGTGTAGACCTCGGTGCGGTTGTTGTAGACGATCAGGCTGCCCAGCACCTGGTCGAGCAGGGTGGCGCCTTCCAGGCGCCGCATCTCGGCGCGGCGGATCAGGCGCACCGTGTCGGCCTTGCCGTCGTACTCGATGGTCTCGCCCTCGCCCTCGATGTATTCGTCCAGGCCCTCGCGCTTCTGGCGAAAGAAGGCGCGCTTGCCGGGCTCGGCAGTCAGGATGCCGAACTGGTTGCCGGCGCTGTCCTGGCGCACTTCCAGCCGGGCGCCGCGCATGACGATCGTGCCCTTGGTCACCAGCACCTTGCCGGTGAAGGTGGACAGCTGCTTCTGGTCTTCGTGGCGCAGCGCATCGGCCTCGATGTTCATGGGTTTGTCGCGGTCGGCGCGCTCGGCCCAGGCCGGCACGGCCAAGCCCAGCAGCAAGGTGGCGCAGACCAGGGCGCGGCGTGGCGCGCACGGCAGGACAGGAGGCTTCATGGCTAAGGCACGGTTTTTGCTTTAGTGACGGGTCATTCTAAGCGGCGCCCATGCGCCCCGGCCGGTGGCCGGGCATGAAAAAAAGCCCGCCGAGGCGGGCTGACCCGAGGGCCGGCGTCCGGGCGGACGGCGGCTCAGGCGATCACTTCTTGCGTTCCTGCGCGATCAGGTTGTTGGTGATCTGGACCATGCGCTCGAAGCCGCCGGCCATCGAGCCGTCGGTGTAGTAACGCCCGGCAATGCCCAGCGCCGGCGTGCCTTCGACGTGGTAGGCCTCCTGCAGCTGCACGGCGCGGCGCAGCTTGTTGGCGACGCCGAAGGACTTGTAGGTGGCCTCGAACTTGGCGCGGTCCACCCCCTGCTCGGCGATCCAGGGCAGCAGCACGTCGGGCTTGTCCAGGCGCTTGCGCTCGGTTTGCAGCGCCTGGAACACCTTCATGTGCACCGGCTGGTCGGCCAGGCCCATGGCCTCGAGCGCGTAATAGATGCGCTGCAGCGGCTCGAAGCTGCTCTGGAAGCCCACGTGCTCGCGGCGCACCGCCACGTCCTTGGGGGCGGCCTTCTTCCAGGCCTCGAACACCGGCTCGAAGTTCTTGCAGTGCGAGCAGCCGTAGGAGAAGAACTCGATCACCTCGATCTGGCCGGACGGCGCGTCGACGGGGGCGCGGTCCTTCAGCGTGGCGTAGCCGGGGCCCGACTGGGCCCAGGCCGGCAGCGCCAGCATGCCGGGCAGGGCCACGGCGGCACCGAGGGTGAATTGGCGACGATTCATGGGGGAAAACTCCTTGTCAATGGACCTGGTTCAGAGCGGCGCGCGCGGGCGGAGTTCCCGCTTGACTTCACACGGGCGGCGCGCGGCAGTGACGGGTTTCACGGTCTGGCGTGCTGGCCGTGGCCCGGGCGGATTCATTTCTGCACGCGCACCAACGCGGCGTCGAAGCCGTCGCCGTCCAGCCGCTGCTTGACGCGGTCGGCCGCGTCCTTGTTCTGGAACGGGCCGACGCGCACCCGGTAGACGGTGCGGCCGGCCTGCTCGCGCTCGCTCACGCGCGCTTCCACGCCCATCAGCGACAGGCGGGCGCGCTGGGCGTCGGCGTCCTCGGGTGTGCGGAAGGCGCCGGCCTGCACGAAATAGGCAAACGGATCGGCGGCCGCGGCTGGCGCGGCCGGTGTGGCGCCGGTGCGCGCCGCGGCCAGATCGCCCAGCGGATCGCTGGACGGGCGGGCCGGGGCCGGACGCGCGGTGACCGCCGGGGGCACCGGCTCGGCCGCCTTGTCGGCGCCGCGCGCGGGTGGGCGCGTGTCGGCCGTGCGTGCTTCGGCCGGCTTGCTGTCGGGGGCGGGCCGGGCGACCTCGGTCGGCGCCGGGATCGGTGCCGGCGCCGGGGCGGGTGCCACGCTGCCGCTGGCGGCGGGGCGGGCGCCGTTCTTGCCGCGCAGCGCGGCGTTCGGGTCCCAGTCCTTGTTTTTCTCGGCCTCGGCGGCGTCCTGGCCGTTGGTGCGGGTGGCGTTCTTGCTGATCAGCGGCACCGGCACCTTGGCCACGTAGATGGCCACCGCCAGCGCCGCCGCCAGACCGAACAGCACGCCCAGCAGCAGCCCCAGGAAGGTGCCGCCGGATTGATGCCCACCCACACGGGGGGCAAGGCCGGTGGTCGGCGCCGGGTCGGGCACGGCGCTTGCGGGTTTGGCCCGCTCCGCGGCCATTCGAGGGTCTGGTTTCATGCGCTGCGGTGGGCGCGAAGGCGCCCTGGGTGGTGGGTCAAGCTCGAGAAGCGGCATTCACATGCGTGCCGGGGCCGACACGCCCAGCACCGCCAGGCCATTGTGCAACACCTGGGCGGTGGCGGCGACCAGCGCCAGGCGGGCGGTTTTCACGGCTGCGTCATCCACCAGGATGCGCTCGGCGTCGTAGTAGCTGTGGTAGGCGGCGGCCAGCTCGCGCAGGTAGAAGCTGACGTCGTGCGGGGCGAAGTCCTGCGCGGCGGCGCTCAGCATGTCGGGGTACTTGGCCAGTAGCAGCATCAGTGTCTGCGCGGCCGGGGTGTCCAGCGGTGCCAGATCGGCACCGGCCAGCGTCGCCACGTCGCCGCCCCAGGCCTCCAGCACCGAGCAGATGCGCGCATGGGCGTACTGCACGTAGTACACCGGGTTGTCGTTGTTCTTGGACACCGCCAGGTCGACGTCGAAGGTGTATTCGGTGTCGGGCTTGCGGCTGAGCAGGAAGAAACGCACCGCGTCGGCGCTGGTCCACTCGATCAGGTCGCGCAGGGTCACGTAGCTGCCGGCGCGCTTGCTGATCTTGACTTCCTCGCCGCCCTTGACCACGCGCACCATGGTGTGCAGCACGTAGTCGGGGTAGCCGGCCGGGATGCCCACGTTCGCCGCCTGCAGCCCGGCGCGCACCCGCGCGATGGTGCCGTGGTGGTCGGTGCCCTGGATGTTGATGGCCTTGGCGTAGCCGCGCTCCCACTTGCTGATGTGATAGGCGACGTCGGGCACGAAATAGGTGTAGCCGCCGTCCTGCTTGCGCATCACGCGGTCCTTGTCGTCGCCGTAGTCGGTGGTGCGCAGCCACAGGGCGCCGCCGTCCTCGTAGGTCTTGCCGGCGTCGATCAGGCGCTGCACCGTGGCCTCGACGCGGCCGCTGTCGTACAGGCTGGATTCGAGGTAATACTCGTCGAACTTCAGGCGAAAGGCCCGCAGGTCCTTGTCCTGTTCGCGCCGCAGGTAGGCGACGGCGAACTGGCGGATGCCGTCCAGGTCATTCGCGTCGCCGCTGGCGCTGAACTGCCGGTCGTCGGCGTGCACGCTCTGGCGCGCCAGAAAGTCGTCGGCGATGTCCTGGATGTAGTCGCCGTTGTAGGCCGCCTCGGGCCAGCCGGCGTCGCCCGGCTTGAGGCCGCGCGCGCGGCACTGCACCGAGCTGGCCAGGGTGTCGATCTGCACGCCGGCGTCGTTGTAATAGAACTCGCGGTGCACCTGCCAGCCCTGGGTGGTGAACAGGTGGCAGATGGCGTCGCCCAGCGCCGCCTGGCGGCCGTGGCCGACGTGCAGCGGTCCGGTCGGGTTGGCGCTGACGAACTCGACCATCATCTTCTCGCCGCGCGCGGGCCGGCTGCCATAGCGCGCGCCTTCGCCCAGCACCTCGCGCACCACCTGCTGCTTGGCGGCCGGTCGCAGGCGGATGTTCAGGAAACCGGGGCCGGCCAGCTCGATGGCCGACACCCAGCGCTGGAAGGCGGGCGTGGCCTCCAGGGCGCCTTTCAGCTGCTCGCCCAGCGCGCGCGGGTTGGCCTTCAGCGGCTTGGCCAGCTGCATGGCGGCGGTGCAGGCCAGATCGCCGTGCGCGGCCTGGCGGGGTGATTCAAAGGCGGCCTTCGCCCCGGCGCCGGGCGAGAGCCACTCCAGCTCGGCCGCCAGCGCGGCGAGCAGTTCGGTCTTGACGGATTGCATCGGCGAATTTTACGGGGCGGGCGGCGATCGACCGTGGGGTTGCCGCCTGCCAGCCGGTCACGCATCAAATTGGCATCTGGCGCTTTACTGGAGAGCGCCGACAGCTAGCAAATTTGAAGTAACCGGGATTCAGCTGCCGTAGCCGCGCGCCAGGAACACCGCCGCCAGCGGGATTACCGCCACCAGGTGCGTCTCGATCATCACCAGGCGACGCACGCCTTGCACCTCGTGGGGCGGCGGCAGACTGCCGTCGGCCGCCATGGCGCGCTGCCAGCGGGCGATGCGGCGCGTGGGGCCGACCATCATGACGGCGGTGGCCAGGAACAGGGTCAGCTTCAGGTGCAGCAGCGGATTGCTCCAGTACCAGGCCGCGCCCTTGGTGCCCCAGTAGATGCGCACCAGACCGGACAGCAGCACCAGGGCGGTGGCGATCCAGAGGATGCGATCGAGCCGCGCCAGCCGTTGCACCACCGTGGCGTTGAGCCATTCGACGCGGCAGATGGCGGCCTGGGCGGACGCGAACACCACCCAGCCAATGACGGCGCTGATGTGAAAGAAGGCAAGCCAGGCTTCGAGCATGGCCTGGATCGTACCCGCAGGTCGCGGGCGCTCAGAGCCTGTGAATAAATTGATCGCGTCCGAAAGGGTCGTCAAAACGCGTCCGATCGAGGCGCAAACCGCAGCCGTGGCTGGAGCTACGGCGAGGATTTGCAACGAAGAGCGGGCGCGCTTTGGCGGCGCGGGCGGGCGTGAGGTGTTTTTTCACAGGCTCTCAGCCCGGCCGGCGCCAGAAACCCGGATCGCCGTAACGCTCGCGCAGGTGATCGACCCACAGCCGCACGCGCAGCGGTAAGTGGCGCGTGGGGTGCGGCACGATGGCGTAGATGCCGTTGGGCGGCGCGGCGAACTGCTCCAGCACCGGCACCAACCGGCCGGCGTTGACCTCGTGCTCGACCTCCCAGGTCGAGCGCCAGGCGATGCCGTGGCCGGCCAGGCACCAGTCGTGCAGCACCTGGCCGTCGGTGCAGTCCAGCGGCCCTTCGGGGCGCAGGTGAATGACGTCGTGCTCGGCCGCGGCCTGCCCGGCGGCACTGCGCGGCACGCGGAATGCCCAGCCGCGCGACTGCGAGGCGTCGCTGGACAGCACCAGGCAGTCGTGCTGGGCCAGCTCGCGCGGGTGGCGCGGCGTGCCGCGCCGCGCCAGGTAGGCGGGCGTGGCCACGCACAGGCGGCGGTTGTCGGCCAGGCGGATGCTGACCAGCGACGAATCGGGCAGGTCGCCCACGCGCACCGCGCAGTCGTAGCCCTCGGCCGCCAGATCGACCACGCGGTCCGACAGGTTGAGCGAGATGCGCAGGCGCGGGTGCGCGGCGTGGAAGGCGGGCACCAGCGGTGCCACGTGGCGCCGCCCGAAGCCGGCCGGGGCGGTGATGCGCAAGTGTCCGCTGGCCTGCACGCCGCCGGCCGAGACGCTGGCCTCCGCCCCCGCCACCTCGGCCAGGATGCGCTGGCAGTCGTCCAGAAAGGCCGTGCCCTCGTGCGTCAGCGCGATGCGGCGCGTGGTGCGCACCAGCAGCTTGACGCCCAGGTGCTCCTCCAGCGCGTCCAGGCGGCGGCTGACCACCGCCGGCGCCACCCCCTCGGCGCGCGCCGCGGCGCTCAGGCTGCCGCGCGCGGCCACCGAGGCGAAGGTCTCGAAGACCTTGAGCTTGTCCATGGGCGGGAATTATGCGCAGCCGGGCGGGCCGCCTGCGGCCTGGGCGCCACGGGCGGCGTGCACCGTGGCGGCCGGGCGTGCGATCATCGGCCGCTGCATCCGTCTACATCCATGCGAGCCGAATCCGTCCCGCCGCTCGACAAGCGCCATTTCGATGTGCGCGCGATGAACCTCGCTCAGCTGCAGCGGCTGGCCGAGCGTGGCAGCCGGCGCGCGCGCGCCGAACTGGAGGCGCGCATGCGCGCGCCCGACGAACGGCCGGCCCCGGCCGAGCCCGCCGCGCCTGCCCCGGCGCCTGCCCTGGCCCCGACCGCGGCGCCGCCTGCTTTTCCGGCCGCCGCCCAGATCCCGACACTGACCGTGCGCGTCGATCCCGTGCCCGCGGGGGCGACTGCCGGTGCCGCCACGGCCAACCCACCGACACCGGCGCCGGCAGCCATCGCGGCGCCCCACGAGGCGCTGGCGCAGCAGCTGCACCTGATCGCCCGGCAGGACGAGGCGCGCGCCCGCGCCGGCGGCCCGCCGCGCCTGGTCGGCCTGGTGCTGCTGGCCTGGGGCGCGCTGCTGCTGCTGGGCGGCCTGGTGATGCTGGGGCGTGGCGGCGTGGCGCTGTACTACCTGTGCTGCGGCCTGGGCGCGGCCGCCGTCGGCGCCCTGCTGATGCGGCGCAGCCGCTGGGCCATGGCGCTGCATGGCGCCTTGCTGCTGCTGGCGCTGGGTTGGGCCTGGGCGGGCGCGGCGCGGCACAGCCTGCTGCTGGCGCTGATCCAGGCGGCGCCGCTGCTGATCCCGGCCGCATGGGTGGCCGTGCGGGCGGTGCGCGAGCCGCTGGAATGACATTCAAAACCGGCCCTGGCGCTTGATGGGCGAGCGCCAGCAGCTGCGTTATTCATAGCGCGTTGCAGCCTCCGGTCCCGCGCCGAGGCCGCCCGACATCGCCCCGGGCGGCGCGCCTCGCCCCGTCGATACTTGCCTAAAACGCAAAGGTTTTTCGATTTTTCTCCTGTTTCATGCGCAAAACAAATCGAATACAGTGCGCCGATGGGCGCCCGGCGCCCGTCCGTTTCCCTTTTTTCTTCGAGGCCGCCGCATGACCGCACGCACCCCCATTCACGACCTGCAAGTCGCCAACGAGCTGTACGAGTTCATCAACCGCGAGGTCCTGCCCGACGTGGGCGTGGACCAGGCGCATTTCTGGCGCGGCTTTTCGGCCATCGTGACCGAGCTGGCGCCCAAGAACGCCGCCCTGCTGGCCGAGCGCGAGCGCCTGCAGAAGGAGCTGGACACCTGGCACGCGGCCAACCCCGGCCCGATCAAGGACATGCGCGCCTACCGCGCCTTCCTGGAAGGCATCGGCTACCTGGTGCCGCAACCCGCCAAGGTGAAGGTCACCACCACCCGGGTCGACGCCGAACTGGCGGTGCAGGCCGGCCCGCAGCTGGTGGTGCCGATCCTGAACGCGCGCTACGCCCTGAACGCCGCCAACGCGCGCTGGGGCAGCCTGTACGACGCGCTGTACGGCACCGACGTGATCGCCGAGACCAAGGGCCTTGAAAAAGGCGCCAAGTACAACCCCAAGCGCGGCGCCAAGGTGATCGAGTGGGCACGCCACGTGCTGGACCGCACGGCGCCGCTCAAGAAAGGCTCGCACGTCGATTCGGTCGCCTACCTGGTGCGCGACGGCGAGCTGGTGGTCAAGCTCAAGGACGGCAAGAGCAGCAAGCTGGCCGACGCCTCGCGGTTCGTCGGCTACCAGGGCGAGCCCAAGGCGCCCACCTCCATCCTGCTGCTGCACCACGGCCTGCACCTGGACATCCGCATCGACCCCGCCTCGGCCATCGGCCGCAACGACCCGGCCGGCGTGGCCGACCTGGTGGTGGAGGCGGCCGTCTCCACCATCCTCGACCTGGAAGACTCCATCGCCGCCGTCGACGCCGAGGACAAGGTGCTGGGCTACCGCAACTGGCTGGGCATCCTGCGCGGCACGCTGACCGAGTCGTTCGACAAGGGCGGCAAGACGCTGACGCGCGGCCTCAACCCCGACCGCCTCTACACCGCCGCCAGCGGCAAGGGCCAGGTGCGGCTGCACGGGCGATCGCTGATGTTCGTGCGCAACGTCGGCCACCTGATGACCAACCCGGCCATCCTGTACAAGGCCGCCGACGGCCGCGCGCGCGAGATCCCCGAAGGCATCCTGGACGCCGTGGTCACCACCACCATCGCCCTGCACGACCTCAAGGGCAAGGGCGCCAACGGCATCCGCAACTCGCGCACCGGCAGCGTCTACATCGTCAAGCCCAAGATGCACGGCCCGGCCGAGGTCGGCTTCGCGGCCGAGCTGTTCGGCCGCGTCGAGCAGCTGCTGGGTCTGAAGGACAGCACTGTCAAGCTGGGCATCATGGACGAGGAGCGCCGCACCAGCGTCAACCTGAAGGCCTGCATCGCCGCCGCCAAGAGCCGCGTGGCCTTCATCAACACCGGCTTTTTGGACCGCACCGGCGACGAGATGCACAGCTGCATGCGCGCCGGCCCGGTCTACCGCAAGGGCGACATGAAGACCAGCGCCTGGATCCAGGCCTACGAGCGCAACAATGTGCTGGTCGGCCTGGCCTGCGGCCTGCGTGGCAAGGCCCAGATCGGCAAGGGCATGTGGGCCATGCCCGACCTGATGGCCGAGATGATGAAGCAGAAGATCGGCCATCCCAGGGCCGGCGCCAACACCGCCTGGGTGCCCAGCCCCACCGGCGCCACGCTGCACGCCATGCACTACCACCAGGTGCTGGTCAGCGACGTGCAGAAGGCCCTGGAGGCCGAACTGGCCCAGGCCGACCCGAAGGCCCTGCGCGACGAGCTGCTGAGCGGCCTGCTCACCATCCCGGTGGTCAGCCAGGACAAGTGGACCGCGACCGAGAAGCAGCAGGAGCTGGACAACAACGCCCAGGGCATCCTGGGCTACGTGGTGCGCTGGGTCGACCAGGGCGTGGGCTGCTCCAAGGTGCCCGACATCCACCACGTCGGCCTGATGGAAGACCGCGCCACGCTGCGCATCAGCAGCCAGCACATGGCTAACTGGCTGCTGCACGGCGTGGTCAGCGAAGGCCAGGTGCGGGCCACGCTGCAACGCATGGCCGCGCTGGTCGACCAGCAGAACGGCGGCGACCCGCTGTACCGCCGCATGCACGACCACTTCGACACCTCCGCTGCCTTCCAGGCCGCGTGCGATCTGGTGTTCAAGGGCGTCGAGCAGCCCAGCGGCTACACCGAGCCGCTGCTGCACGCCTGGCGTCAGAAGGTCAAGGCCGGTGCATGAAAAATGATAGCTGCTGGCGCTCGACAGACGGGCGCTACAGCTTGTTTCGGCATGAAAAACGGGCGCCGCGGCGCCCGTTTTTCATGCCGGCGCGGCCTCAGGCGCGGGCGATGCCCTGCTTGTGCTCCCAGGCCGACTTGCAGGCCACGCAGTGCTGCGTCATGGGTTCGATCTTCAGGCGCTCGAACGGGATGGCGCAGCCGCAGGCGTCGCACAGGCCGTAGTCGCCGGCGTCCATGGCCTCCAGCGCGCGGTCGATGCGCGCCAGCTCGTCGGCGTCCAGCGCGGTCAGGCGCGTGTCGACCTCGCGCGTCTGGTTGGCCAGGCGGGCGTTCTCGTCCTGCGACACGCTGCCAGCGGTGTTCTCGGCCGGCGCCAGGTTGGCGCGGTTTTGCGCCATCTGCGCGTGCAGCTCCTGGCGGCGGGCCAGCAGCCGTTGTTTCAGCTCGTCGAGCTGGGGGGCGGTCAGGGCTTGGCTCATGGTCACTCTCTCCTGCGATTTGCCGAATGCCTGTGCCGCGCGGGCAGCGCGGCGCTTCATCCCGCAGAATACCACCCGGATGACGCCGCCCGAGCCCTTGCCCGACCCCACGCGCTGCCCCTTGTGCGGGCAGCCGAACCGGTGCGCGCAGGAGCTGGCGCGCGCCACCGGCCAGCCCGCGCCGCCGTGCTGGTGCATGCGGCAGCGCGTGGACCCACGGCAGCTGGCGCGGGTGCCGGCGCGGGCGCGCGGGCAGGCCTGCCTGTGCCCCGCCTGCGCCGGGCCGGCGGCGTGACGGGCGGCACGGCCATGGACGACGCGGGCGCGCCTGCGCCCGGCTCGGCCGAGGCGCTGCGCGCGCGCCACGGCACGCGCTACCGCTGGCTGCTGCTGCTGGCGGTGATGGTGGGCACCATGGCCTCGATCATGTCGTCCACCGTGGTCAACGTGGCGATCCCGGGGCTGTCGCAGCAGTTCACGCTGGGGCAGGCGCGCGCGCAGTGGGTCAGCAGCGGCTTCATGGTGGCGATGACGGTGTCGATGCTGACCACGCCCTGGCTGCTGGCGCGCTTTGGCTACCGCGCCACCTACAACGGCTGCATGCTGCTGCTGCTGGCCGGCGGCGTGCTGGGCGGGCTGGCGCAGAGCTACCCGCTGGTGCTGGCCGCGCGCGTGGCCGAGGGGCTGGCCGCGGGCGTGGTGCAGCCGATCCCGGCGGTGATCATCATGCGCGCCTTCGAGCCGCACGAGCAGGGCCGCGCCAGCGGCGTGTTCGGCATGGGCGTGGTGCTGGCGCCGGCGCTGGGGCCGTCGATCGGCGGCGTGCTGGTGGACTGGTTCGGCTGGCGCTCGATCTTCTTCATGGTGGCGCCGTTCTGCCTGCTGGCGCTGTGGCTGGCGCGCCGCTACGTGCCCACCACCGCGCCGGGCGGCGCGGCCACGCGGCGCGACGAGGCGCTGGACGGCGTCGGCCTGCTGCTGGGCAGCGCCGGCACGCTGAGCCTGCTCAACGGCCTGGTGGCGCTGCGTGCCGGCCCGGCCGCCGAGGCGGCGGCCCTGCTGGCCGGCGCCGCGGCCTGCCTGGCCGGCTTCATTGGCTGGCAGCGCCGCTGCGTGCGCACGGGGCGGGCGCCGCTGATGAACCTGCGCCTGTTCGCCTGGCGGCCGTTCGCCATGGGCGCGCTGGTGGCGCTGATCTATGGCACGGCGCTGTTCGGCTCCACCTACCTGCTGCCGGTGTACATGCAGATGGGGCTGGGGCTGTCGGCCTCCAGCGTGGGCGGCATCCTGCTGCCCTCGGGCCTGGTGCTGGCGGCCACCATCCCGCTGGTGGCGCGCTGGGCCGACCGCCTGCCGGCCAGCGGCCTGGTCAACACCGGGCTGGCGCTGCTGGCGCTGTCGTTCGCCGCCATGGTGACGGTGGGCCTGGGCGCCAGCCTGTGGCACCTGATGGCGCTCAGCCTCATCGGGCGCGTCGGGCTGGGCTTCATCCTGCCCTCGCTCAACCTGGGCGCCATGCGCGGGCTGGAGCTGGCGCTGATCCCGCAGGGCTCCAGCGTCATCAACTTCGTGCGCACGCTGGGCGGGGCGGCCGGCATCAGCCTGTGCGGCATCGCGCTGGAATGGCGGCTGGCGGCGCACGGCGCCTCGCTGACCGATGGCGCGCCCACGGCGGCGCGGCTGGCGGCGTTCGACGAGGTGTTCCTGATGCTGGCCGCGCTGTGCGCGCTGGCCATGCTGGCGGCACGCCACCTGGGGGCGCCGGGCGCTGCCGCGGCCCGATAAACTGCCGGCCATGTGCCAGCTGCTGGGGATGAACTGCAACACGCCGACCGACGTGAGCTTCAGCTTTTCCGGCTTCGCCCAGCGCGGCGGGCGCACCGACCACCATGCCGACGGCTGGGGCATCGCCTTCTTCGAGGGGCGCGGCGCGCGCGTGTTCCTCGACCCCGGGGCGGCGGCCGATTCGCCGGTGGCGGCGCTGATTCGCCGCTACCCGATCAAGAGCCGCAACGTCATCTCGCACATCCGCAAGGCCACGGTGGGCGCGGTGACGCTGGAGAACTGCCATCCCTTCGTGCGCGAGCTGTGGGGCCGCTACTGGGTGTTCGCCCACAACGGCGACCTGAAGGACCATGCGCCACGCCTGCACGGCCACTTTCGGCCGGTGGGCGGCACCGACAGCGAGCTGGCCTTCTGCTGGCTGCTGCAGGAGCTGGCCAAGGCGCACGCCGACGTGCCGCCGGTGGCCGAGCTGACGCGCACGCTGCGCGAGCTGCTGCCGCAAATCGCCCGCCACGGCACCTTCAACATGCTGCTGTCCAACGGCCAGGCGCTGTGGGCGCACGCCAGCACCCAGCTGTCCTACATCGAGCGGCGCCACCCCTTTGCCAGCGCCCGCCTGGCCGACGAGGACCTGAGCATCAATTTCGCCGACTGCACCACGCCCACCGACCGCGTGGCCGTGATCGCCACCCAGCCACTGACCTGCGACGAGCAGTGGACGGCCTTCGAGCCGGGCCAGCTGAAGGTGTTCGTGGACGGCGCGCTGCAAGCGCCGTGAGCCGGCCGCGGCTGGCGGAAAACTATCAAAACAGTAGCTGCTTGCGCTGTTCTGGTGCGCGCCGCAAGCCGATTTGCTACAGGGCCTCGCTGCGCTCGGCGCGCACCGTGCTCTCGCGCACGGCGCGCCGGATGATGGGCGGCTGCGCGCCGATGTGGAAGGCCAGCTTGCGCTCGCGCAGCGCGGCGTCGTCCACGCTGACGCGCTCGAAGCGCCGCAGGTGCTCGGTCCAGGAATCGTCCTCGATCACCTCGACGAAGCGCCCCGGGTCGTTGATGTCGGCCAGCAGCTCCCAGGCCAGCGCGCCCTGGCGCAGGCGCGCGCGGCGGCTTTCCTCCATCAGGGCGCGGAAGGCCGGCGCGCGCGCCGGGTCGATCTGGAATTCGATGGTCACCAGCACGTGGCCGCTTTCGGGCGGCTCGCTGACGCTGGGGCGCGGCTGCGCGCCGGCCGGGCGCGGGTCTTCCATCACGCCGTGGTCGGGCCAGCGCCGCATGGCCAGCGCCATGGCGGCGCTGCCGCTGGCCGCGCCCAGGCCCAGCGCCACCGGCACGCTGCTCCAGGTGGCCACCTGGCCCCACACGGCGGCGCCCAGGGCGCTGGCGCCCATGATGGCCATCTGGTACATCGACATGCCGCGCGCGCGCACCCAGTCGGGCAGGCTGAGCTGGGCCGACACGCTGAGCGAGTTGGCGGTGGTCAGCCAGGCCGCGCCGCCCAGCGCCATCGCCAGCACGCCGACCCACAGCTGGCTGTTGACGGCCATCACCGCCATGCCGAGGGCCTGGGTGACCGCGCCGGCCAGCACCAGATGGTCGCGCGAGAAGCGCCGGCGCAGCGCGGGCAGCACGAAGGTGGAGGCCACCGCGCCGGCGCCCATCGCCGCCAGCAGGGCAGTGAAGGTGCCGGCGCCGCCGCCCTCGACCAGGCGCGCCACCAGCGGCAGCAGCGCCATCAGCGCGGTGGAGTGAAAGAAGAAGATGGACACGCGCAGCATCACCCCCTTGAGGTGGTAGGACTGGCGCACGTACTGCAGGCCCACGCGCATGGCGCCGGGCAGGGGCTCGCGGCCCAGCGGGTGGGGCCGGTGCTCGCGCCGCCAGCGCGAGATGATCAGCGCCGCCGCCACCGACAGCGCGGCGTTGAGCAGGAATACCCAGGCGCTGCCGGCGCCGGCGATCAGGGCGCCGGCCACCAGCGGCCCCAGGATGCGCGCCGCGTTCATCGACACGCCGTTGAGCGCCAGCGCCGCCGGCAGCTTGGTGCGCGGCACCAGCTCGGGCACGATGGCGGCAAACACCGGCCAGCGCAGCGCCAGGCCAATGCCGTTGCAGAAGATCAGCAGCAGCAGGAGCAGCGGCGTCATGGCGTCCAGGAGCACCGCCACGGCCAGCCCGATGCCCACCACCGCCACCCAGATCTGCGTGAACAGCAGGAAACGCCTGCGGTCCAGGATGTCGGCCAGCGCGCCCGAGGGCAGGCCCAGCAGGAACACCGGCAGCGTGGCCGCCGTCTGCACCAGCGCCACCCAGATCGGCGTGGCGGTGAGCGTGGTCATCAGCCAGGCGGCCGCCACGTCGTTCATCCACATGCACAGGTTGGCGATCAGCCAGGTACCCCACAGCATGGTGAACACGCCATGGCGAAACGGCGCCAGCGCGCCCAGCTCGTCGGCGGGCGGGGCGGTGTCGGCGCTGGCCGGGCGGTCGGTGTCGGGCATGGCGGGGGATGGCAGGTCAGCGACCGTGGCCCGGTCTTCGCCAGATTGCTATGAATAGAGAAGCTGCTGGCGCATGCTGAAAGCCGATTTCAGCCGCATTGATTGAATATCGAACGATCAACGCGCGGCCGCCTTCTCGACCGCGTCCAGGTACAGTGCCGGCACGTCGCAGCCGGTCTGGTCGAGGATTTCGCGAAAGCCGGTGGGGCTGGTGACGTTGATCTCGGTCACCCGGGTGCCGATGATGTCCAGCCCGATCAGCAGCAGCCCGCGGGGGGCCAGCGCCTGGCCGATGGCGCGCGCGGTGGCGCGGTCGGTGTCGGTGATGGGCTGGGCCACGCCCTTGCCGCCGGCCGCCAGGTTGCCGCGGACTTCGCTGCCCTGCGGGATGCGCGCCAGCACGAAGGGCGCCGGCTCGCCGTCGATGATCAGCACGCGCTTGTCGCCGACGGCGATCTCGGGCAGGAACTTCTGCACCATCAGCGTGGTGGCGCCATGGTGGTTGAGCGTCTCGATGATCGAGCCCAGGTTCAGCCCGTCCGGGCCGACGCGGAAGATGCCCATGCCGCCCATGCCGTCCAGCGGCTTGAGGATGATCTCGCCGTGCTCGGCGTGAAAGCGCCGCACCGCCTCGGGCTCGCGCGTGACCAGGGTCGGGCCGATGAACCGCGGCCACTCCATGATGGCCAGCTTCTCCGGGTGGTTGCGCAGCGCCGCCGGGCGGTTGATGATGCGCGCGCCCTCGCGCTCGGCCTGCTCCAGCAGGTGGGTGGCGTAGGTGAACTCGGCGTCGAACGGCGGGTCCTTGCGCATCAGCACGGCGTCGAAGTCGCGCAGCGCCCGCGGGTGGCGGCCCTGCTCGGCGAACCAGCGGGGCTCGTCGCCCGTCAGCAGCGCGATTTCGCGCACCTCGGCGGTCACCGGCTGGCCGGTCTGCCAGCGCAGCTGGCGCGGCTCGCACACCGCCAGCGCGTGGCCGCGGCGGGCGGCTTCGCGCATCATGGTGAAGGTGGTGTCCTTGTGGATCTTGAAGGACTCGATCGGGTCGGCAACGAACAGCAGCTTCATGGCGGCGGGCGGGCGGCGGTGGAAGGGCCATACTGTTGCACAAACCGCCGCGCGGCGCGCACCCGCTCATCCGGGGCACGGGCGCGCTGACCCCACGACATGGAGACGACCGCATGAACCCCCAACCCAGCGCCGCCCTGGCCGGCCTGCGCGTGATCGAGATGGGCCAGCTGATCGCCGGGCCGTTTGCCGGCAAGACGCTGGGCGACTTCGGCGCCGAGGTGATCAAGATCGAGCCGCCCGGCAGTGGCGACCCGCTGCGCGGCTGGCGGCTGCTCAAGCACGGCACCTCGGTGTGGTGGCAGGTGCAGTCGCGCAACAAGCGTTCGGTGGCGATCGACCTGCGCCAGCCCGAGGGGCAGCAGCTGGCGCGCCAGCTGATCGCCGAGGCCGACGTGCTGATCGAGAACTTCCGCCCCGGCACGCTGGAGGGTTGGGACATGGCGCCCGAGCAGCTGCACGCGCTCAACCCCGGGCTGGTGATCCTGCGCGTGTCGGGCTACGGCCAGAGCGGGCCGTACCGCGACCTGCCGGGCTTCGGCGTGGTGGGCGAGGCCATGGGCGGACTGCGCCACCTGACGGCCGAGCCGGGGCGCGTGCCGGTGCGCGTGGGGGTGTCGATCGGCGACACGCTGGCGGCGCTGCACGGGGTGATCGGCGTGCTGCTGGCGCTGTATCACCGCCGCGCGCACGGCGGGCCGGGACAAGTGATCGACGTGGCCTTGCACGAAGCAGTGTTCAACTGCATGGAAAGCCTGATCCCCGAGTACAGCGCCTTCGGCACCGTGCGCCAGCCGGCCGGCAGCGCGCTGCCGGGCATCGCGCCATCCAACGCCTACCCCTGCCAGGACGGCTGGGTGCTGGTGGCCGGCAATGGCGACAGCATCTTCAAGCGGCTGATGCAGGCCATCGGCCGCGAAGACCTGGCCGCCGCGCCCGACCTGGCCGACAACGCCGGCCGCGTGGCGCGGGTGGCCGAGATCGACGCCGCCATCGGCGCCTGGACGCAGCCGCGCGGCGTGCAGGCGGTGCTGGACACGCTGGCCGCCGCGCGCGTGCCGGCCGGCAAGGTCTACACCGCGCGCGACATCGTGGAAGACCCGCACTACCGCGCGCGCGACATGATCGTGCCGCAGCGCACGCGCGACGGCGACACGCTGGAGGTGCCCGGCGTGGTGCCCAAGCTGTCGGCCACGCCGGGGGCGCTGCGCGCCAGCGCGCCGCGCCTGGGCGACGACACCGACGCCGTGCTGCGCGAGCTGGGGCTGGACGCGGCGCAGATCGCCGCGCTGCGCCAGCGCGGCATCGTGCAGTGAGCGGGCGGCTCAGGGTGCTACAAAAATAGTAGCTGCTGGCGCTTGCTGGTAAAGCGCTGGGGCCGGATTTGATTCAGATCTCGACCTTGCTGCCCAGCTCCACCACGGCGTTGCTCGGGATGTTCAGGTATTCCGACGCCGCCGAGGCGCCGTGGTGCATGGCGGCGAACAGCTTCTCGCGCCAGAACGCCATGCCCGAGCCCAGGGTGGGCGTGACGATGTCGCGCGACAGGAAGTAGCTGGTCGTCATCGGGTTCAAGTCGATGCCGCGGCCGGACAGCAGCTCCAGCGCCTTGGGCAGGTCGGGGTCGTTCTTGAAGCCGTGGTGCACCACCACCTGCCAGCAGTCGCTGCCCAGCGCCTGCACCTCCAGCCGCTTGTCCAGGCCGATCCAGGGCACTTCGTGCGCGCGCCGCGTGACGAACAGGTTCTGCGCGTGCAGCACCTTGTTGTGCTTGAGGTTGTGCATCAGCGCGTTGGGCACGATGCCAGGCTCGGCGCTCAGGAACACCGCGGTGCCGGGCACGCGTGTGGGCGGACTGAGGAGTACCGATTCGAGGAAGGACTTCAGGTCGATCGAGCCGTCGCGCAGGCTGCGGCTGAGCAGTTCGCGGCCGTCCTTCCAGGTCACCATCAGGGCGAACACGGCGCCGCCAATCAGGATCGGGAACCAGCCGCCCTCGGCCAGCTTGAGCAGGTTGGAGCTGAAGAACGCCAGGTCGATGGCAAAGAAGAACCCGGTTGCCGCGATGCACAGCGCCAGCGGGTAGCCCCAGCCGTAGCGGATGACGAAGAAGGTCAGCACCGTGGTGATGGTCATGTCCAGCGTCACCGCGATGCCATAGGCCGCCGCCAGGTTGGACGAGGAGCGGAACAGCACCACCGCCAGCACGATCATCACGAACAGGCTCCAGTTGACGAACGGCATGTAGATCTGGCCGGTGTCGCGCGTGCTGGTGTGCTGGATCTGCAGGCGCGGCAGGTAGCCCAGCTGGATCACCTGCTTGGTGACGCTGAAGGCGCCGGTGATCAGCGCCTGCGAGGCGATCACCGCCGCCATCGTGGCCAGCCCGACCAGCGGCAGCGTCAGCCAGTCGGGCGCCATGTGGAAGAACGGGTTCTTGACCGCCTCGGGCTCGGACAGCAGCAGCGCACCCTGGCCGAAGTAGTTCAGCGTCAGGCAGGGCATGACGATGGAGAACCAGGCCACGCGGATCGGCCGCCTGCCGAAATGGCCCATGTCGGCGTACAGCGCCTCGCCGCCGGTGACGCACAGCACCACCGCGCCCAGGATGATGAAGGCGGTGCCTGGCTGGCGCCAGATGAAGCCCAGTGCGTAGTGCGGGCTGAGCGCGGCCAGGATTTCCGGGTGGCTGGCGATGTGCCAGACACCGAGCGCCGCGATGGCGATGAACCACAGCACCATGATCGGCCCGAAGAAGCGCCCGATGCCGGCCGTGCCGCGCTTTTGCACCCAGAACAGCGCCAGCAGGATCAGCAGCGTGAGCGGGATCACGGCCTTGCGGAACGCGGGCGAGACCACGTCCAGCCCCTCCACCGCCGACAGCACCGTGATGGCCGGGGTGATGACGCCGTCGCCGTAGAACAGGCAGGTGCCGAAGATGCCGATCAGCAGCATCCACTTGCGCAGCGCCGGCGCCTTGTGCTTGACCGACTGCGAGGCCAGCGCCAGCATGGCCACCAGGCCGCCCTCGCCGTGGTTGTCGGCGCGCAGCACCAGGGTGACGTATTTCAGCGAGACGATGATCGTCAGCGTCCAGAACACGATCGACAGCACGCCGTAGACGTTGTCGGTCGTGAACGGCACATGGCCGCTGCCGAACACCTCCTTGAGCGTGTACAGCACGCTGGTGCCGATGTCGCCATACACCACGCCGATGGCGCCCAGCGTCAGGCTGGCGAGGGAAGACTTGGAAGCCGACATGGGGTAGGGAGGTTCTCGCGGGAGCGTGATTGTGCGCCCGCCGCGGTGATGCGGTCCGCCTCAGGCCAGCGCCTGCAGCTCGGGGTCGGTGGCTTCGAGTTCGTAACTGGCCGCCACCATGGCCAGGCGGGCGATCACGCCGTACATGTAGAAGCGGTTGGGCGGGCGCGCCTCGCCCTTGCCGCCCGGCCGAGGCAGGTGGGCGTTGCCGGCAAAGGGCAGCGGCACGAAGCGCGCGCCCGGGGCGTTGAGGTTCTCGTCGACACCGCGCTCGGCATGGATGCGGTAGAAGCCGCCCACCACGTAGCGGTCGATCATGTAGACCACCGGCTCGGCCACCGCGTCGTGGACGCGCTCGTTGGTCAGCACGCCCTCCTGGATGATGACCTCGCCGCGCGGGATGTCGGACGCCGCGCCCTTGTCGGCCTTGCGCGCCGGCTGTTGCAGCGCGGCCAGGTCCTTGACGTCGCGCACCGTCATGATGCCCATGCCGCGCGTGCCCTGGTCGGCCTTGACGACGACGAAGGGCTTGTCGGCGATACCGTATTCCTTGTACTTGCGGCGCACCTTGGTCAGCAGCGCGTCGACATGGGTGCGCAGGCATTCGCCGCCGTCGGGCGCCTGCAGGTCGATCTCGCCACAGGTGGCGAACAGCGGGTTGATGAGCCACGGATCGACCCCCAGCAGCTTGCCGAAGCGCTTGCTCACTTCGTCGTAGCACTGGAAGTGGCGGCTCTTGCGCCGCACGCTCCAGCCGGCCTGCAGCGGCGGCAGCAGGTATTGCTCGGGCAGGTCTTCCAGGATGCCCGGGGCGCCGGCCGACAGGTCGTTGTTGAGCAGGATGGTGCAGGGGTCGAAGTGCTTCAGGCCCAGCCGAAAGCGCGTGCGCTGCGCCGGCTCCAGCGTCAGTTTCTCGCCGTCGGGCAGCGCCAGGCTGGTGCTGCGCTTGAGCGCCGGGTCGATCGAGCCCAGGCGCACGTTCAGCCCGGCCATGCGAAAGACCTCCTGCAGCCGCTGCAGGCTGGCCAGGTAGAAGCTGGAATGCTTGCCGTTTTCCGGCACGATCAGCAGGTTGCGCGCCTCGGGGCAGATTTTCTCGATCGCCGCCTGCGCCGCCTGCACCGCCAGCGGCAGCGTGTCGGGCGACAGGTTGTGCCAGCCGTCGGGGTACAGGTTGGTGTCCACCGGCGCCAGCTTGAAGCCGGCATTGCGGATGTCCACCGCGCAGTACAGCGGCGGCGTGTGCTCCATCCACTCCAGCCGGAACCAGCGCTCGATCACCGGCGTGGCGTCGAGGATGCGCTGCTCCAGCTCGTTGATGGGGCCGGTCAGCGCGGTGACGAGGTGGGGGACCATAGGTGGGCGGGCAGTCGGATAGCCGCAGTGTAAGGGCGTTGCCCCCCGGTTTGGCGCATCGGCCGCACTGCTGTCGGCGCGAGCGCGCGGATTCTCAGGTTGCTGTCCCGGCGCCACGCTGGGCCGGCAGCGCCAGGCGCAGCAGGGTACCACCGTGCGGGCCGGCGCCGATCTCCAGCTCGGCGCCGATGGCCAGGGCGCGCGCGTGCATGCTGGCCAGGCCGTTGCCGTGCGTCGACGCCTCGTCGCTGCCCTGGAAGCCGCGGCCATCGTCCTCCACGCTCAGCACCAGGCGCTCGGGCGGGCCACTGTCGAGCCAGGCGCGCACCCACAGGCGCTGCGCCTGCGCGTGGCGCATGGCGTTGGTGAATGCCTCCTGCAGCACGCGCTGGATCTGCAGCACGGTGGTCGGCGTCAGCCCCTCGATGGGCGGCAGCTCGTCCACCTGCCAGTCGATGGCGATGCCGGCCGCCTCCAGGCGCGGGCGCAGGCGGTAGCGCAGCGTGGCCAGCACGGTGGTCAGGTCGCCATGCACGGGTTGCAAGGCGTCCACGGCCATGCGCAGCTCGTCCAGCGCGGTGCCCACCTGATCGCGCAGCACCTGGCGCGGCAGCGCGTCGCGCTCCAGCAGATCGAGCAGGCCCACCAGCTGCACGCCCACGCCGTCGTGGATGTCGCGCATCAGGCGCTGGCGCTCTTGCAGCGCGGCCTGTTGGGCATATTCCTGGCGCAGCTCGGCATGCCGGCGGAGCAGTTCGGCTTCGCGCTGGCGCACGCGCGCATCCAGCGTGGCCAGCAGCGCGCGATGCTCGCCCGCCACGCGCGCGAAGCGCTGCACCAGCACGGCACCCATCAGCAGCGCAAACAGCACCACGGCGTGCGGCATGAGTGACAGCGTGCCGGCGCCGTCGCCATGCAGGCGCACCACCCACCAGTCGCGAATGCCTGCACTCACCAGCGCCGAGCCGGCCACGAACGCAGCGATGGCCTGCCCGCTGCGCTGCTGCCAGGCGGCCTGCGCCAGCGCCAGCCAGGACAGCACGGCGGGTACGGTCAGCGACGTCAGCACCAGGGTCCAGAGGATAGGCAGCCCGAGCAGATACGCGGCCGCGCCGACCACGACGTCGATGGCCACCATGGCGCGAAACCACAGCGCGTCCAGCAGCTGCTGCCGGTTCACCAGCATCAGGACGAAGTAGATCATCAGCACCAGGTGCAGGGTGAGTGCCCAGGCCGTCACCACGCCCCACAGCGGCCAGGGCAGCGGGGGATGCTCGATCAGCCGGTCACCCACGCGCAGCACGCCAGTGGCCGAAGCCAGGCAGAACACCAGATACAGGCGGTCGCGCTGCGACCACCAGAAGCCGGCGGTCATCAGCGCCATCAGAGCCAGCACCGCGCAGACCACCAAGCCGCCGTACTGGCGCAGGCGGTAGTGGTCACGGTAGAGCGCGTATACCTCGTCGCGCGCGCCCACCCAGGGTGCCGACAACCCGCCCCAGCGCGCCGCCTGGGCGCTCACCCGCACTTGCACGCTGGCGGCCGGGTAGCCCTCCTGGGAGTCCTCGATTTCTGGCAGTGGCACCCAGATCGGCCCCTTGGCGGAATCGGTGGCGGCGTCGCCCAGCTGGCCGGCGTGGTGGATGCGCCGGCCGTCCAGCCAGACCTCGATCTGGTTGCCGGCGCGCGGCAGGTACAGCGCGCGCGGGGTGCTCGCCCTGGTGGCCGGGATGTCGAAGCGGTAGCTGGCCAGGCCGTTCTGGCCGGGAAAGCTCTGGTCCCAGCGGTGCGGCAGCGAAATCTCCAGGGTCTGCGCGACGGCGCCTTCTGGTTCGAGGACGGCGTGCGCACGGGTCACCCGTTGGGGTGCGGCAGTTGCCGCCAGCCAGGCCGTGCTCAGGATGGTGAGTAGCAGCAGGCGCAGCCACATCGACATGGCGGCTCAGGCGTTGAGAAGGTGCGCATCGTGCGCGATGGAGAGATCTGAACGTCTCCAAGCGGGGCGATGTGACGCGGCGCTCGTGGCGTCTGGATGCGACTGGGCGGCACGAGGGAAAGCAGCCGCCGGGGCGTTGGTGCCCTGCATGGACAAGGGACAGCCGCAGCCCCAGCGACGGCGGGCATCTGCCGCGACGCGCGGGTGAATCATGGCGTTCAAGGCTGGCATGGTGAGGGCACACCATCCTGGCCTGGCGCGCTGGCGCCACGCTGGGCCGGCAGCGCCAGGCGCAGCAGGGTACCACCGTGCGGGCCGGCGCCGATCTCCAGCTCGGCGCCGATGGCCAGGGCGCGCGCGTGCATGCTGGCCAGGCCGTTGCCGTGCGTCGACGCCTCGTCGCTGCCCTGGAAGCCGCGGCCATCGTCCTCCACGCTCAGCACCAGGCGCTCGGGCGGGCCACTGTCGAGCCAGGCGCGCACCCACAGGCGCTGCGCCTGCGCGTGGCGCATGGCGTTGGTGAATGCCTCCTGCAGCACGCGCTGGATCTGCAGCACGGTGGTCGGCGTCAGCCCCTCGATGGGCGGCAGCTCGTCCACCTGCCAGTCGATGGCGATGCCGGCCGCCTCCAGGCGCGGGCGCAGGCGGTAGCGCAGCGTGGCCAGCACGGTGGTCAGGTCGCCATGCACGGGTTGCAAGGCGTCCACGGCCATGCGCAGCTCGTCCAGCGCGGTGCCCACCTGATCGCGCAGCACCTGGCGCGGCAGCGCGTCGCGCTCCAGCAGATCGAGCAGGCCCACCAGCTGCACGCCCACGCCGTCGTGGATGTCGCGCATCAGGCGCTGGCGCTCTTGCAGCGCGGCCTGTTGGGCATATTCCTGGCGCAGCTCGGCATGCCGGCGGAGCAGTTCGGCTTCGCGCTGGCGCACGCGCGCATCCAGCGTGGCCAGCAGCGCGCGATGCTCGCCCGCCACGCGCGCGAAGCGCCGCACCAGCAGGGCGCTCATCAGCAGCGCGAGCAGCGCAATCGAGTAGGGCATGAGCGAGGTGGTGCCGGGATCGGTGCCGCGCAGGCGCACCATCAGCCACTCGAAGCCGGTGGCACCCAGATGCACCGTGCCTGTGGCGAAGACCGCCAGGGCGCGCGTGGTGCGCTGGCGCCAGGCGGCCTGCGCCATGGCGATCCACAGGGGCGCGGCCACCCCCACCAGCGACGCCAGCACCAGGGTCCAGAGCCATGGCAGTCTCAGCACGAACGCTGCCGCGCTGGCCAGCAGATCGATGCCCAGCAAGACGCGAAACCACCGCGCCTCCAGCAGTTGTTGGCGGTCGATCAGCATCAGGAGGAAGTAGCCCACCAGCACCAGGTAGGCCAGCAGCGCCCAGGCGCTCACGGCACCCCACCAGGGCCAGGGCAAGGGCGGTTGTTCCAGCACCCGGTCAAAGATGCGCAGCGCGCCGGCGGCCGAGCCCAGGCACATGACCAGGTAAAGGCGCTCGCGCTGTGACCACCAGAACCCCGCCGCCATCAGCGACGACAGCAGCAGTGCCCCGATGCCCAGCCAGGCGCCGATCTGGCGTGAACCCAGATGCTCCAGGTACAGGCCATGCACCTCGTCCCGCGGGCCGATCCACGGTGTGGACAGCCCGCCCCAGCGCATCGCCTGGGCGGTCACTCGCACCTGCATGCGGGCCGCCGGGTATCCCTGGGCGTGCGCGACTTCGGGCAGAGGCACCCAGATGGGCATCTTGGCCGAATCCGTGCGCGCATCGCCCAGCTGGCCGGCGTGGTGGACGAGCCGCTCGTCCAGCCAGACCTCGATCTGGTTGCCCGCCCGCGGCAGGTACAGCGCGCGCGGGCCGGTCGTCTTGGTGGCCGGGATGTCGAAGCGGTAGCTGGCCATGCCGTCCTGGCCGGGAAAGCTCTGGTCCCAGCGGTGCGGCAGCGTGACTTCGGTGGTCTGGGCGGCGCCGCCCGCTGGCGTCAGGATGGCTTGCGCGTGCGTCACGCGTTCGACCGCGGCCACCGCCGAGAGCCCGGTCAGGCTCAGCGCGGCAGCCAGCAGCAGGCGCAGCCATGGGGCCATGGGTGTCAGAGCAGGCCCAACTGGCGCGCCTCGAAGATCGCCTCGGTCTTGGAGTGCACCGCCAGCTTGCTGTAGATGTTCTTGACGTGCGACTGCACCGTGGAAGGGGCAATGGCCAGCAGGCGCGCCACCTCCTCGTACGTGTAGCCGCGTGCCAGGGCATGGAGGATTTCGCGCTCGCGCGCCGAAACCGGGGGGTTGCCCACGGCCTGGGGCGCCGGGGCCTGGGCGGCCGGGGCCAGGCGCGCCAGCAGCTGGCGGGCGATCACGGGCGTCATCGGCGAGCCCCCGGCATGCAGGCTGAGCACGTGGCGCGCCAGTTCGTCCTCGGTGCCGTCCTTCAGCAGGTAGCCGCGCGCCCCGGCCTCGAAGGCGCCAATCATGTTGGCCTCGTCGCCGAACAGGGTGACCACCATCACGTTGGTGGCGGGCTGGTGGGCGCGGCACCAACGGATGACTTCGAGTCCCGACTGGTCGGGCAGACCCAGATCCACCAGCAGCACGTTCACGCTGTTGCCGGCCAGCCAGTCCAGCATCTGGCCGGCACTGACCGCCGTGTGCACCAGGACAATGCCGGGCGCCGCCGCCAGCACGTGCGTCAGGCGCTCGCGCGTGGTCGCGTCGTCCTCGACCAGGGCCACCGAAATGGGGGGGTCAGCCCACATGCCGATGTCCTTGCTTGCGGGCCGGCATGCGCCGCAGACGGGCCACCGGACGGGCCAGTCGCCATGGCAGGGATGCAGCGTTCGGGGTGGTCATGGGCAGAGGGGCAGGCCGCGCGAGGGCGAATGGAGCCCTTGCAAGCGTATGCGGGTTTTTCTGACCGCACAAGCGGGGCGATCTCCCATGTTCATGGCATGCGCCCGGTCACGGCCTCCGGGATATTCAGGCCGCACGAATCCCCCGCTTGCCGATGGGCGGCCCGCGGTGGCCCGATCCGATTGATCCCGTGAGGAGGAACCCCGCCATGCCCTATTCCAACAAGATGATGGTGCTCAACGCCCTGTGCGCCGCCGCTTTGCTGACGCTGTCGGCCTGCGGTGGCGGTGGCGACGATCCGAGTCCCGCGCCCACGCCCGCGCCAAGTCCCGCGCCAAGTCCCGCACCAAGTCCCGCACCAAGTCCCGCACCAAGTCCCGCACCAAGTCCCGCACCAAGTCCCGCACCAAGTCCCGCACCAAGTCCCGCGCCGGCACCTCAGCCGCCCGCACCGCCGCCACCACCGCCACCGCCACCGCCACCGCCACCGCCACCGCCACCGCCACCGCCACCGCCACCGCCACCGCCACCGCCGGCTCCCGTCACGCTGCAAGGCCAGGTCACGCGCAATGCCGCGCTGAAGGACGCGACGGTCTGCCTGGACCTGAACGGCAACGACGCCTGCGACGCCGGCGAGCCGGCATCGGCGGCGACGGGCGTCAACGGCCAGTATTCGCTCACGGCCTTGCCGGCGCAGGTGGCGGGCGTGCGCCTGATTGCCATCGTCAAAGCCAACGTGACGACGGACGCCAGCAACCCCGGCCAGCCGGTCACGACCACCAGCGACTATGTCCTCAAGCGTCCGGCCGGCTCGGCGGGTGGTATCAATCCGCTGACTACCCTGGTGCAGGCCGGCGTGGCCGCAGGCATGAGCAACGCCCAGTCGCGTGCCAACGTGGCCACGCAGCTGGGCATTGCCGCCGGCAAGATCGACGACTACCAGGGCGATCCGCCCGCCAGCGACACCCTGGTGCAGGACACGGCGCGCTGGATCGCCGCCTTCACCTCCATCGCGCTGCGCGAGGGCATCCCGCTGGCGGTGGCCGATCCGTCGGTCGCCGGCAGCGCCTTGGATCAGATGGACAACCTGATCTGGGCCGATGCCAGCAACTTCTACTGGCGCAGCCTGCAGGCGGCCGCCCGCCCGGCGGGCAGCGCGACCACCACCGTCGCCGACGCGCGGGCCGGCAAGATCGCCGGCGCTGTCCGGCCCGACTTCGGTGCCGCCAACAGCCTGTACCGCTCCGCCTACCTGACGCCCGGCGGCTGGCAGATGTGCGGGCGCAACACGCCGGCCATCACCAGCACGGGCGGCAACCCGAGTCGGTCGCTGTATTGCGGCACCTCGTCTTCGGTCACGCTCAGCCAACCCAGCGCGGTCGCGGGCGAGGCGATGGCGGCCCTGGTGACGCGCTGGCAGGCCGACCCGGCCACCAACCGGATCAACAACGACGGTACGTCGACCGCGGCGCTGAACGGGGCCCTGGGCGCGACCACCTTCCCGGCCGGCGCGGAAGAAGCCCAGCGCAGAGGCCTGACGCTGACGGCCGACATCCTCATCGACAACACCTGGACGCGCGGCCTGGCGCAGGCCCGTGGCACCACCCTGGCAGCGATGGTCACGAATCATCCGGTGGCCAGCGTCAACCTGACGGACGGCACCACCTCAGCCCAGACCACCATCAGCCTGGGCCTGGGCAGCGGGGCCACCAAGAACATGCGGGTGGCGTTCGGGCCGGCGCCCGGTGCGGCGCAGTTCTATGAGTGCGACCTGGATGCCAGTGGCACGGTCTTTGCCGTGCCGCCCAACTGCGCGCCAACCACCGCCGGCACCTACACCATCGAGACCGTCAACGGTGCCAGCATCATGCGCTTTGCCGGTCACCCGGCAGTGGTGAGCACGTCCAGCTACCAGGTCGTGTACACCGAGATCGACTGGGGCGGTGGGGCGGGTAACCAGTGGGTGTACCGGGCCCATGCGACCAAGCCCGACTGGCAGTTCCGTTATGCGCGCTCAATGCGGCTCAACACCACGGCCTGGAGCGCCTTGAAGGCGCAACTGGGTCTGTGAATGCACTCACCCGTCCCGGGCGATGCGCCCGGGGCATCCCCCTGCCAAGAGAAGGAGCATCCATGAAAACCATCGCCCTGAGCAGCCTGATCGGCGCCGCCCTGTTGGCGGGTTGCGCCTCGGCGCCACCGCCACAGGCCGACTTTCCGCCCGGAGCGCGGGCGCCGGCCGCGGCCGAGGCCACCAGCCTGCTGCGCGGCAAATCGTTCACCCTGGCCAATCCCAACGGCAGCAGCACCCGGGTCGACCATGCGGGCGATGCCAGCGGCGGTGTCGCCATCTACTTCGCCGGCCGATCCGACAGCGGCACCTGGCGAGCCGAGGATGGCCGCGTGTGCTATGAATTCAAGACGGTGCCCTCGGCCTGCAACGACATGCGGCTGGCGGGCAAGGACATCTACATCAAGCGCAGCAACGGCCAGGTGGTGCAACTGGTGCCACGCTGACCAAGGCGCGCTGCAACGCGCCATCTCCGGGGAGTTTCAGGCCGGCGCCGCGAGGGGCCGGTTTTTTTGCGCCGCGCCATCACCGGCGCGCCCGAGGGCGGGGTGGCGGCGCCGCTCAGCCGCGCACTTCGCCCTCGCCCAGCACCACCCACTTGAGCGAGGTCAGTCCCTCGATGCCCACCGGGCCGCGGGCGTGGAACTTGTCGGTGCTGATGCCGATCTCGGCGCCCAGGCCGTACTCGAAGCCGTCGGCAAAGCGGGTGCTGGCGTTGACCATGCAGCTGGCCGAGTCGACCTCGCGCAGAAAGCGCTGGGCGTGGCCGTGGTCGGTGGTGAGGATGGCCTCGGTGTGGTGGCTGGAGTAGCGGTTGATGTGCTCGATCGCCTCGTCCAGGCCGGCCACCACCTTGATGCTGATGATGGGCGCCAGGTATTCCTCGGACCAGTCGGATGCCTGCGCGGGTTTCACGAATGCTACAATATCAATAGCTGCTGACGCTTGCTGGTCGCGCGTCAGAGCCTGATTTTGTTTGAGAATCTGCATTGCCTCGGCATCGCAGCGCATCTCCACGCCCTTGGCGGCGAACACGGCGCCGATGCGTGGCAAAAACCGCGCCGCCACGCCGCGCGCCACCAGCAGGCTTTCGGTGGCGTTGCAGGGGCTGTACTTTTGCGTCTTGGCGTTGTCCACCACCTTGAGCGCCAGTGCCAGGTCGCAGGGATCGTCCACGTAGCTGTGGCAGTTGCCGTCCAGGTGCTTGATGACGGGCACCTTGGCCTCGCGGCTGATGCGCTCGATCAGGCCCTTGCCGCCGCGCGGGATGATCACGTCCACGTACTCGGGCATGGCGATCAGCTGGCCGACGGCGGCGCGGTCGGTGGTCTGCACCAGCTGCACGCCGTGCTCGGGCAGGCCGGCCTCTTGCAGCGCCTGCACCACCAGCCGCGCCAGCGCCTGGTTGGAGGCAATCGCCTCCGAGCCACCGCGCAGGATGCAGGCGTTGCCGCTCTTGATCGACAGGCTGGCCGCTTCGATGGTGACGTTGGGCCGGCTCTCGTAAATCATGCCGAACACGCCGATGGGCACGCGCATCTGGCCGACGCGGATGCCGCTGGGCTGCTGACGCATGCCGATGATCTCGCCGATCACGTCGGGCATGGCGGCCAGCTGCTCGCAGCCCTGGGCGCAGGTTTCGATGACCTGCGGCGTCAGGCGCAGGCGATCGACCATGGGCGCCGTCAGGCCGGCGGCGACGGCGCGCTCCAGGTCCTGTGCGTTGTCGGCCCGCAGCGCCTGCACGCTGTCGCGCAGACGCCGCGCCAGCGCCAGCAGCGCTTTGTTTTTGATAGCTGCTGGCGCACGCGCCATCTGCGCGGCGGCCATTTTGGCCTGCAAACCGAGGGTGTGGGTGTAGTCGGCGATGTGGAGCGCGTTCATGGCGTGATTGTGCGGCAGATGGTGGGCGGCGGCGGCCTGCCGCCCGGTTGGCCCGCTCAGCGCGGGCGCGGCGGCGTGGGCATGCAGGCGCGGCACAGCTGCATGGCCAGGCGCTGCAGCGCCTGCCAGCCGTCGGCCGGCCAGTCGGGCGCCTTCAGGCCCTTGACGATGCCGTCCACCACGTGGGCCGCGTGCAGCAGGCGCGCCGTGCTGGCGTCGCCCAGGCGCGGCAGCACGCGCTCGAACAGGCGCTCGCGCGGGCCCCAGATGCGGTTTTCGCGCAGCGCCATGGGCAGGGGCTTGCCGGCGGCCATGGCGTCCTTGACACGCTTCAAGGCGCGGATGTCCTCGGCCAGCGCCCAGTGCACCAGGACCTCGGCCTCGCCCTCGGCCTGCAGGCCGTCGAGCATGCGCTGCACGCGCGCCGGCTGGCCGGCCAGCACCGCCTCGGACAGCTTGAACACGTCGTAGCGCGCCACGTTCAGCACGGCGGCCTCGACCTGGGCCCAGGACAGCTCGCCCGGCGGGTGCAGCAGGGCCAGCTTGCTGATTTCCTGGTGCGCGGCCAGCAGGTTGCCTTCCACCCGGTCGGCAAAGAAGGCCAGGGTGCGCTGGCCTTGCTCGCCCGGCACCACGCGCTGGCCCTGCGCGGCCAGGCGCTGGGCGATCCAGGCTGGCAGCTGGGCGCGCTCGATGGTGTCGATCTGCACCGTCACCCCGGCGCCGTCAAGGGCGGCAAACCAGGCGCCGCTGCGCGTGGCCTTGTCCAGCCTGGGCAGCAGCACCAGGGTGAGGACGCCGTCGTTGCCGGGCGCGGCCTCGGCCAGCTGCTGTAGCGCGGCGCTGCCGTCCTTGCCCGGCTTGCCGGAGGGGATGCGGACTTCGACGATTTGCTTGTCGGCGAACAGGCTCAGGCTGCTGCCGGCGGCCAGCACCGCGCCCCAGTCGAAATGCGCGCCGGCGACGATGTGCACGCTGCGCTCGGTGTAGCCCTGCGCGCGCGCCGCCGCGCGAATGGCGTCCGCCGCCTCCTGCACCAGCAGCGCCTCGTCGCCATGCAGCACGTACAGCGGGCGCAGGCCTTTTTGCAGGTGCGTGGGGAGTTGGGCGGCAGCGAGTTGCATTCAGACTCCCCGCTCAGCAGACCAGGGCAGTGAGTGGCGAGCCGTAGCAGCCCTCACCCCAACCCTCTCCCAGAGAGAGAGGGAGTCAAAAGCGGCGGCGCAGCCGTCGCGCGCCAAGGGCCGCGGAGCAGGCCGTGCCAGCGAACGCCGTGGCCGGACCTGTGCCGGCCACTGGTGTTGTCCCCCCTTGGGGGGAAGACGCCGCAGGCGGCTCAGGGGGGTCATGGCTTCACAGTCCCCAGCCGCCGCATCACCTGCTGCACGATGTCGCTCTGCATGTTCTGGTAGAGCATCAGCGCCTCCTGCTCCTTGGACAGCGCTGCCGATTCGCTGTAGCTCTGGTCGATCTGGCGCAGGATCTCGGACATCGGCAGCAGCTCGCGCCCGTCGGCCGCGCGCAGCCGGAAGCGAAAGCGGATGCGCAGCTGGAATTCGCGCACCTCGCCGCGCGCCGTCACGCTGACCACGGCGCGCTCGCGCTGCTCGCCGGGGCTTTCCAGCACCACCTCGGCCTTGTCGCGCAGCGCCGCGTCGGCGATCACCTGCACGTTGCCCGTGCCCTGCAGCTGGCGGCGCAGCTCCAGGCCCAGGGCCGAGCTGTCGGGCAGCGCCAGGTAGATGCTGCCAAAGCCGAACCGCGGCGCCTGGCGCGGCGCAAAGCCGCAGCCGGTCAGCAGCAGCGGGGCAGACAGCAGCAGGGTGCGGCGCGCGGGGTTCATGGCGCCTCAGCCGACCACGATGTTGACCAGCCGGCCGGGCACCACCACCACCTTGCGCACCGTGCCGCTGGCGTGGCGCGCAAAGGCCTCGCTGGCCAGCGCCAGCTGCTCGATCCGGGCCTTGTCGGCGCTGGCGGGCACGGCGATGGCGCCGCGCAGCTTGCCGTTGACCTGCAGCACCAGCTCGATCTCGTCCTGCTTGAGCGCCTCGGGATCGACGCGCGGCCAGGGCGCGTCCAGCAGCTCGCCATGCACGGCGGCAAAGCCCAGCTGCTGCCACAGCACGTGGGTGACGTGCGGCGTGACCGGGTAGAGCACGCGCAGCAGCTTGGAAAAGCCCTCGGCCAGCGCCGCCGTGTCGCCGCGTTCGGCGGCGTCGGGCTTGAAGCCTTCGAGCGCGTTCAGCATCTTCATGGCGCCCGAGACCACGGTGTTGTATTGCAGGCGCTGGTAGTCGTAGTCGATCTGACCCAGCACGCTGTGGATTTCGTGGCGCAGGGCCTTGGCGGCCTTGCTGAAATGCAGGTCATTCTGGGCTGCGGCGCTCGCCAGGACAGCGGCGGCGGCTGCGTTTTCAATAGCATGCAGCTTGACGCCGAAGTTCCACACCCGGCGCAGGAAGCGGTAGCTGCCCTCCACCGCGGCGTCGTTCCACTCCAGCGTGGCCTCGGGCGGGGCGGTGAACATGGTGTACAGGCGCGCGGTGTCGGCGCCGTACTGGTCGATCAGCGCCTGCGGATCGACGCCGTTGTTCTTGGACTTGGACATGGTGCCCACGCCCTCGTAGTCGATCAGGGTGCCGGCCGGCAGGCTGCCCACGGCCTTGTTCAGCCGGGCGCCGACCTGGTGGCCGTCGGCGTCCAGCACCGGTTCGACGTCGGCCGGCCAGAAGTATTCGATGCCGCCCTTGTCGTTGCGGCGCGAATAGATGTGGTTGAGCACCATGCCCTGGGTGAGCAGGCGGGTGAAGGGCTCGTCGACCTTGACCAGTCCCAGATCGCGCATCACCTTGGTCCAGAAGCGCGCGTACAGCAGGTGCAGGATGGCGTGCTCGATGCCGCCGATGTACTGGTCCATCGGCATCCAGTACTGCGTGCCGCCGGCCACCATCGCTTGTTCGTTGGTCGGGTCGCAGTAGCGCATGAAGTACCAGGACGAGTCGACGAAGGTGTCCATGGTGTCGGTCTCGCGCCGCGCGGCCTGGCCGCAGCAGGGGCAGTCGACCTTCAGGAAGGCCTCGCACTTGGCCAGCGGGTTGCCGCTGCCGTCGGGCACCAGGTCCTGCGGCAGCACCACCGGCAGGTCCTTTTCCGGCACCGGCACCACGCCGCACGAGGGGCAGTGGATGATCGGGATCGGCGTGCCCCAGTAGCGCTGGCGCGAGATGCCCCAGTCGCGCAGGCGCCAGGTGGTCTTCTTCTCGCCCAGGTCCTTGGCGGCCAACGCCTGCGCCACGGCGTCGACCGCGTCCTGGTGCGACAGGCCGCTGAGGTTGTCGGAGTTGATGGTCACGCCCTGCTGCTTGTCGGCGTACCAGTCGTGCCAGCGGGTGTCGTCATAGCTCTGGCCGTCGACATGGATCACCTGCTGGATCGGCAGGCCGTACTTGAGCGCGAAGGCGAAGTCGCGCTCGTCGTGCGCCGGCACGCCCATCACGGCGCCGTCGCCATAGCCCATCAGCACGTAGTTGCCCACCCACAGCGGCACCTGCTCGCCGGTCAGCGGGTGCGTGACCGCCAGGCCGGTGGGCATGCCCTCCTTGTCCTTGGCGGCCAGTTCGGCCTCGGTGGTGCCGCCCTGCCTGCACTTGTCGATGAAGGCGGCGAGCTGCGGGTTGGCGCGCGCGGCGTGCGCGGCCAGCGGGTGCTCGGGCGCGACGGCGCAGAAGGTCACGCCCATGATGGTGTCGGCACGCGTGGTGAACACGAACATGCGCCCGTCCTGGATCGGCTGGCCATCGTCGCCGCGGATGTCGTGCGTGAAGGCAAAGCGCACGCCTTCGCTCTTGCCGATCCAGTTTTCCTGCATCAGGCGCACGCGGTCGGGCCAGCCATCGAGCGTGGCCCTGGGGTTGCCGATCTGCACGTGGTCGAGCAGCTCCTGGGCGTAGTCGGTGATCTTCAGGTAGTAGCCCGGGATCTCGCGCTTTTCCACCACGGCGCCGGTGCGCCAGCCCTTGCCGTCGATCACCTGTTCGTTGGCCAGCACGGTCTGGTCCACCGGGTCCCAGTTGACGACCTGGGTCTTGCGGTAGGCGATGCCCTTTTCCAGCATCTTCAAAAACAGCCACTGGTTCCACCGGTAGTAGCTGGCGTCGCAGGTGGCGACCTCGCGGCTCCAGTCGATGGCCAGGCCCATGGCCTGCATCTGGCCCTTCATGTGGGCGATGTTGTCGTAGGTCCAGCGCGCCGGCGGCACGCCGTTCTTCAGCGCGGCGTTCTCGGCCGGCAGGCCGAAGGCGTCCCAGCCCATGGGCATGAGGACGTTGTAGCCCTTCATGCGCAGCTGGCGCGTCAGCATGTCGTTGATGGTGTAGTTGCGCACGTGGCCCATGTGCAGCTTGCCGCTGGGGTAGGGCAGCATGGAGCAGGCGTAGTACTTGGGCTTGGCCGCGTCCTCGGTGACGCGGTAGGCGTCGGTGGCCTGCCAGTGGGCGTGGGCGGCGCGCTCGACGGCCAGGTGGTCGAATTTTTCTTGCATGGGTCCAAATTGTAGGCGGCGACGCGCCCGCCGTCGGGCCGGCGCAGGGCGTCAGATTACTGCATTTTTTATAGCTGCTGGCGCACGCCGGACAAGCGCCAGGGCCGGAATTTGTTCAATGAACGCTCAGCGCGAGGCGGCCGGCGTGGGCGATTCGGCGCCGCCGGGGGCCTCGGCCACGAAGCCGATGCGGTTCAGTCCGGCCTTCTGCGCCTCGCCCATGACCTCGACCACGCGGCCGTAGGGCACGCCCTGGTCGGCGCGCAGCTGCACCTCGGTGTCGGGGTTGTCCATGCGCGCCTGCTGCAGCGCCACCGACAGCTCGGCCTGCGTCACCGGCTTGTCCTCGAAGAAGGCCTGCCCGCTCTTGTCCACCGCCACGGTGACGAACTTGGGCGGATCGCCCGGCTTGGCGCCGTCGGTCTTGGGCAGGTCGAGCCGGATCGAGCTGGCCAGCAGCGGCGCCGTGATGATGAAGATCACCACCAGCACCAGCATCACGTCCACCAGGGGGGTGACGTTGATATCGCTCATGGGCTCGCTGCCCTTGGTGCGTTCGAGTCGTCCGAAAGCCATGTGGGAGCCTCAAGCATTCGCGCAGCAGAATGCGCCAGATGGCCGCGGAGCAGGCCAGGTCGGAAACGCCGTGGCCGGGCTTGCACCGGCCGCTGGCGTTGTCCCCCCTTGGGGGGAAGGCGCGAAGCGACTCAGGGGGGTCACTTCAGCATTTCGCGCAGGTCGCGCGCAAAGCCTTCCAGCTCGGCTTCGATGCGGCCGATGACGCGGCCGAACCAGTTGTAGGCCAGCACGGCGGGGATGGCCACCGCCAGGCCGGCGGCGGTCATGATCAGCGCCTCGCCCACCGGGCCGGCCACGCGCTCGATGCTGATCTGGCCCGAGCCGGCGATGCCGATCAGCGCATGGTAGATGCCCCACACCGTGCCCAGCAGGCCGACGAAGGGCGCCGTCGAACCGATGGTGGCCAGCAACACCTGGCCGAACTGCAAGCGCCCCATGACGGCGTGCAGCGCGTCGCGCAGCGTGCGCGTGAGCTGCTGCGCGCGCTCGCCCGCGGCGGCCAGGGTGTCGCCGGCCGGCAGCTGGGTGGCCTGGATCAGCGGCGTCACCAGCTGGCCGCGGTCGAAGCCGGCCACGCGCGTGGCCGCCTCGTCCAGCGTGGGCGCCTGCCAGAACGCGGCCACGCCGCGCACCACGTCGCCACCGGCGCGCCGCAGCATCCAGGTCTTCCACAGGATCACTACCCAGCTGGCGATGGACATCAGCAGCAGCAGGATGGCCACGGCCTTGCCGATGGCGTCGCTCTGGGAGAAAACGGATTGCAGGTTCATGGTTGGCGAAAAATGTGTGCGGCTACAGGCCCAGCACGTCGGCCATGTCGTGCAGGCCGCTGGCCCGGCCGGCCAGGAAGCGCGCCGCGCGCAGGCTGCCCTGGGCGTAACCGGCGCGGTTGCTGGACTTGTGGCTGATCTCGATGCGCTCGCCGGTGCCGGCGAACAGCACGGTGTGGTCACCGACGATGTCGCCGCCGCGGATGGTGGCAAAGCCGATGCTGGAGGGGTCGCGCTCGCCGGTGTGGCCGTGGCGCTCGTACACCGCGCAGTCCTTGAGGTCGCGCCCCAGGGCGGCGGCGATCACCTCGCCCATGCGCAGCGCCGTGCCGCTGGGCGCGTCGACCTTGTGGCGGTGATGCGCCTCGATCACCTCGATGTCGTAGCCGGTGGACAACGCGCGCGCGGCCATCTCCAGCAGCTTGAGGGTGACGTTGACACCCACGCTCATGTTGGGCGCCATGACGATGGCGATGTCGCGCGCGGCGTCGGCGATGGCGGCCTTGTGGGCGTCGGAAAAGCCGGTGGTGCCGATCACCATGGCCACGCCCAGGCGGCGGCAGGCGGCCAGGTGGGCCAGGGTGGCCTCGGGGCGGGTGAAGTCGATCAGCACCCGCGCGCCGCGCAGGCCGGCGTCCAGATCGGCCGTGACGGGCACGCCCGAGGCCCAGCCGGCAAAGGCGCCGGCGTCCTGGCCCAGCGCCGGGCTGTCGGCCCGGTCGAGCGCGCCGGCCAGCGCGCAGTCGTCGGCGGCTCGCACGGCCTCGATCAGCATCTGGCCCATGCGGCCGGTGGCGCCGGCAATGGCCACGCGCAGCGGGGAAGTGGAAGCGGTCATCGGGAAGTCAGGACAGGTGGGCGCCGCGCACCGGCGCCGCGCCAGGCGGGCGCATCAACGCGCGGACTCCAGCGGCGGGTAGCTGCCGGTCGGTTGCGCCGACCCGGCGGCGGGCGGCGCGGCGTCTTCGGCCGGGCTGCTGGCGACGGGAAACTTGGCGAGTTGCTCTTCGGTGGCTTCGAGTGCCGGCACCTTGAGCTTGCGCTCGCGGCCGATGCGCTGCACGAACTCGGTTTCGCTCGGCATCTCGTCGCCCTCGAAGCGCTCCAACACGTCGCCGTTGAAGAACACCGTCAGGCGATAGCGCTGCGACGGCACGCCCTGGCGCTGCATGGTGAACACGTAGTCCCAGCGCTGCGCATGGAACACGCTGGCGATGAGCGGCGTGCCCAGGGTGTCGCGCACCTGCAGCCGCGTCATGCCCGGTTGCAGCGCGGCCACCTGCTCGCGCGAGACGAAGTTGCCCTGCACCACCTCGGGGCGGTACAGGGTCAGGGCGTCGGCCAGGTTGCGCGTGCCCTGCTCGAAACTGCTGCAGGCGCCTAGGGCTGCCGCCAGCACGGCCGGCATGACCCGGGCGATCATGCGGACATGGGGGTGGAGGAAGACGGACATGCGTGCCAGCTCATGCACAATACGGCCGGTCATTGTAGCGGCGCCCCCTGCGCGACGCCGAGACAGCGCGATCGAGCATGGACAACATCGACGAACTCAAGAGCACCGGTCTGAAGGCCACGCTGCCGCGCCTGAAAATCCTGGAGATCTTTCAGAAGGCCGAGCAGCGCCACATGACGGCCGAGGACGTCTACCGCCTGCTGCTGGCCGAGCAGTCGGACATCGGCCTGGCCACCGTGTACCGCGTGCTGACGCAGTTCGAACAGGCGGGCCTGCTCAGCCGCAACCACTTCGAGGTCGGCAAGGCGGTGTACGAGCTGCGCGAGGACGAGCACCACGACCACCTGGTGTGCCTGGACTGCGGCCACGTGGAGGAATTCCACGACCCCGAGATCGAAAAGCGCCAGACGGCGGTGGCCAAGGCGCGCGGCTTCACCATCGTCGACCACGCGCTGAGCCTGTACGCCCATTGCACCAAGGCCGCCTGTCCGCACCGCGGCAGCGGCTCGCCGGCGCCGCGCCGCTGATTCCTGGTGTTTTTCGGCGTCGGCAGGCGTCCAGCCCGCGCAAGTAGCTATAAATAACATAGCACACGGCGCCAGTAGTGCTGCGTGTCCGCGCCTTCGCGGCTGGCGGTCTGTCGCCGCAGGTTCTCAGTGGTTGCTGCCCTGCTCCATCGCGCGCCGGTGGCGCTCGACGAATTCCTGGTAGGTGTCGATGCCGCGCAGCTGCAGGATGTAGTTGCGCACCGCCGCCTCCACCAGCACGGCGATGTTGCGCCCGGCCACCACCTGGATCACCACTTTCTGGATCGGCACGCCCAGCACCTCCTGCGTCAGCGGTTCGTAGGGCAGGCGCTCGTAGTCGCGTTCCAGGGTCTCGCGGCGCACCAGGTGCACGATCAGGCGCAGCCGCATGTGGCGGCGCACGGCGGTTTCGCCGAAGATGGCGCGGATGTCCAGCAGGCCGATGCCGCGCACTTCCAGCAGGTTGCGCAGCAGCTCCGGGCAGCGGCCTTCGACGGTGGTCTGGTTGATGCGAAACAGGTCGACCGCGTCGTCGGCCACCAGGCCGTGGCCGCGCGAGATCAGCTCCAGCCCGAGCTCGCTCTTGCCCAGGCCCGATTCGCCGGTGATCAGCACGCCCAGGCCCAGGATGTCCATGAACACGCCGTGCATGGTGGTGCGGTCGGCGAAGTGGCGCGACAGGTAGGCGCGCAGCACGTCGACGACGAAGGCCGCCGACTCCTGGGTGGCGAACAGCGGAATGTGCGCTCGCTCGCACATCGCGGTCAGCGCTTCGGGGGCGCCCTGGCCGTCGCTCAGCACCAGCGCCGGCGGCTCCAGGGTGACGATGCGGGCGATGCGGCGCGCGCAGTCCTCGGGCGAGGCGTTGACCAGATAGGCCACCTCGCGCTCACCCAGCACCTGCACGCGGTAGGGGTGGATGTAGTTGAGATAGCCGACGAGGTCGGCGCCCGAGCGGGCGGCGCGCACGGCGACCTCGTCGAAGCGGCGCTCCGACGCTTCCAGCCCCGCCACCCACTGCCAGCGCAGCGCGGCGCGGTGCTCCTCGAACAGGACGTCGGCACTGATGGCGGAAGGCTTCATGGCGGGGGCCGCGCTCGGTCTCGGGCAGCGCGCTCGGGTGGCGCGCCGGGGTTCAGGCCGCTGGCTGGCCCGATTGCCAGCGGGCGATCAGGCCATGCAGCTCGGCGGCCGCGGTGGCGCCCTTGATGCGCTCGCGCAGGCCGGCGTCGCTCAGCAGCTCAGCGATCTCGGAGAGGATTTCCAGGTGCTTTTGCGTGGCGGCCTCGGGCACCAGCAGGAAGATCAGCAGGCTGACCGGCTGTTCGTCCGGGGCATCGAAGCCGATCGGCTGCGCCAGGCGCAGCACGGCGGCCATCGGCGCCTTCAGGCCCTTGATGCGGCCATGCGGAATGGCCACGCCATGGCCCAGGCCGGTGGAGCCCAGCCGCTCGCGCGCGAACAGGCTGTCGGTGATCAGCGCCCGCGACAGGCCGTGCTGGCTCTCGAACAGCAGGCCGGCCTCCTCGAAGGCGCGTTTCTTGCTGGTGGCCTCAACGCCGACGAGGACCTGGCTCTCAGGGAGGATGGATGCGAGACGGTTCATGGGTCAGGACGCGAATTATGCGCCGCCGGATTGCGGGCGGCGACCATCACGGCCCGAAATCGGTGCCGGCGCGAAAAATGCACGCGAAACGCCATTGCTCTCGTTGTCCGTGGTCACGGTCCCGGCGCCTGGCCAGGTCACGGGGCACGGCGCCGAAAAAGAAAGCCGCCTGACGGTGTCAGGACGGCTTTGCAGGTTGGAGTCTACCGTATCCACTTCTTGTTGTAACAGCATCCTACATCAAATGCTTGACCGCGGTGTTCTTGTCGTGCGACTGCTGCTTTTCCTTGTACTTGGCGACCTGGCGGTCCAGCTTGTCGACCAGCTCGTCGACGGCGGCGTACAGGTCCTCGTGGCTGCTTTCGGCAAACAGGTCGTTGCCCTTGACGCCGATGCGGCATTCGGCGCGTTGGCGCTTGTCCTTTTCCTTCTGGTTTTCCACCGTCAGAAGCACCCGGACATCCACCACCTGGTCAAAGTGCCGGATCACCCGATCCAGCTTGGTGCTCACGTAGCTGCGCAGCGCGGGCGTGATTTCGAGGTGGTGGCCGCTGATGGTCAAATTCATGAAGAGCCTCCTTCTTGCACTGACAAATGGGTCCGGGACGTGGCCCGTGACCCGCCGGGGCGGCGTTCGATACAGCGACATCGAACGCCCCATACTGTGCCATGCTAAACCAGTCCGCGCCGGTTTGCCCACGTCCGCCGGCGGGGTGATCGCCCTTGGCGGGCGGGCCGCGCCGCGCCCACCCGGTGCGATAATTGCGCGTTTCCATCATCAAGCACGAAAGCCCGCCTTGGAACCCGCCCCGAGTCGCTAGCTTTCGTCTCCCTGGCATGTGCTGGCACGGGGGGCCGAAAGCCGCCAACCGACCGCCACGCCGCCCCTTCACGACCAGGGAGTCCTGTCAATGCTCAACGTGTTCACGCTGTCCAACGGGCGGCTGTTCCAGGAAGAGATCGAGTCGCTCGAAAGCCTGTCGCGCTACCGGCCGATCTGGGTCGACCTGGAAGACCCGACGCCGGAGGAAAAGCGCTGGGTCAAGCAGTACTACGGCCTGTCGATCCCCGAGGACGCCATCGACGACGACCTGGAGGAGTCGGCCCGCTTCTACGAAGAGGACAACGGCGAGCTGCACATCCGCAGCGACTTCCTGCTGGCCGACTCGGACGCGCCGCGCCAGCTGCGCGTGGCCTTCATCCTGAACCAGTCGAACGAGCAGTTGCGCAGCCACGGCGTGCTGTTTTCGATCCACGACGAGTCGGTGCCCGCGTTTCGCCTGCTGCGCATGCGCGCGCGCCGCATGCCGGGCCTGCTGGAAGACGCCAAGGACGTGCTGCTGGCGCTGTTCGACGGCGACGCGGAGTATTCGGCCGACGCGCTGGAGGCCATCTACGACGAGCTGGAGGCCGCCGGCAAGATGGTGCTGGACGACAACGTGACGGACGAGATCGCCAGCGAGGTGCTGGCCACCATCGCGCGGCAGGAAGACATGAACGGGCGCATCCGCCGCAACGTCATGGACACGCGGCGCGCGGTCAGCTTTCTGATGCGCAGCCGCATGCTGGACGCCGAGCAGTTCGAGGAGGCGCGCCAAATCCAGCGCGATCTGGACTCGCTGGATGGCCACACCACCTTCCTGTTCGACAAGATCAACTTCCTGATGGACGCCACGGTCGGTTTCATCAACATCAACCAGAACAAGATCATCAAGCTGTTCTCGGTGGCCAGCGTGGCGCTGCTGCCGCCCACCCTGGTGGCCAGCATCTACGGCATGAACTTCAAGGCCATGCCCGAGCTGGACTGGCAGCTCGGCTACCCGTACGCGATCGCGCTGATGATCGCCAGCGCGCTGGTGCCGATGTGGTACTTCCGGCGGCGTGGCTGGCTGAAGTAGCGCGGCCTAGTGCAGTGTTTCGCGCTGTCAGGCACTTATAAAAGCCAGAAAAAGGCTTGCGGCAAGGCGCCGCTCGCAGCCAATGCCGGTGGCCTTGGCAAGAGGCGCAACGCCGCCGCAAGCCTTTTTCTGGCTTCCCGCAGGGCGAGCCGCCAAGGGGCCATCTGCTTTGTTGCGTGGCCTTGACATGGGGCCACCATGCCTGCGGCCACGCGCCGCGCAGCTGGCCCCTTGGCGACTCGTTATAAGTACCTGACAGCGCGAAACACTGCACTAGCGCGGTCGGCGGTCACCCGGGTTGCCCTTGGGGTCAAATCCGCTGCTGGCGCTTTTCTGCTGCGCGCCAACAGCTATTAAAATCATAGCGAACTGAAATACGCTTCCAGCACGGCGGCGCTGTAGCGGCTGGCCACCTGGTCGATGAAGCGCATGAAGTCGACGTGCGCGCTGTCGTCGGCGCGGTCGCTGACGGTGCGCAGGGCGGCAAAGGGCAGCGCCCAGTCGTGGCACACCTGCGCCACCGCCGCGCCTTCCATCTCCACCGCCAGCGCCTCGGGCAGCGCCTGGCGCAGCGCCGCGCTTTCGGCGCTGGTGGCGACGAAGCGGTCGCCGCTGAGAATCAGGCCGGCATGCAGGGTGGGCGCGTGCAGCGCGAACTCGGCCACGGCGTCGGCGCCCAGGGTGGCGCTGGCATGCGCCAGCACCTGGCGCGCCGCCTGCGCCACGCGCGCCGACAGCGCGCCATCGGTGTCGAAGCGCGCGCGGCCGTACAGGGGCACCTCGAAGCGCGGAAACAGCGGCGACGCGTCCATGTCGTGCTGCACGAAGCTGCTGGCCAGCACCAGGTCGCCCACCTTCACGTCCTCGCCCAGCCCGCCGGCGGTGCCGGTGAACAGCAGGGCGCCGACGCCAAAGCGCTCGATCAGCAGCGTGGCGGTGGTGGCCGCCGCCACCTTGCCCACGCCCGACAGCACGGCGACCACCTCATGCCCGTGCCAGTGGCCGACCCGGAAGTCGCGCCCGGCCACGCGCTGGCGCTGCTCGTCGGGCATGCGGCCCAGCACCGCCGCCAGTTCGGGGTGCATGGCCGCGACCACGCCGATGCGCCGCGGCCGGGCGCCGTCATTCGCGCCAGGGGGCAGCGCCATGCCTGTGCGGAGCGTCGGTGGCGCTCAATCGACCGAAGCGGCGGCCGGCTTGGCGGGCGCCGGGTCGCGCAACTCGCGCCGCAGCACCTTGCCGACGGGGGTCTTGGGCAGCTCGGCGCGGAACTCGATCACGCGCGGCTGCTTGTAGCCGGTGAGGTTCTGCTTGCAGTAGGCACGCACCGCCTCCTCGGTCAGGCCGGGGTCCTTCTTGACGATCACCAGCTTGATGGCTTCGCCCATCTTCTCGTCCGGCACGCCGACGGCGCCGACCTCCAGCACGCCCGGAATGGCGGCCACCACGTCCTCGATCTCGTTGGGGTAGACGTTGAAGCCGCTGACCAGGATCATGTCCTTCTTGCGGTCGACGATGCGGGTGTAGCCGCGCTCGTCCATGATGCCAATGTCGCCCGACTTGAAGTAACCGTCGGGGGTCATCACCTTGGCGGTCTCGTCGGGGCGCTGCCAGTAACCGGCCATCACCTGAGGGCCCTTGATGGCGATCTCCCCCGGCTGGCCCAGCGGCACCTCAACGCCGTTGTCGTCGAGGATCTTCAGGTAGGTGCTGGGCAGCGGCAGGCCGATGGTGCCGGTGAATTCCTTCAGCGTCACCGGGTTGCAGCTGGCCGATGGGCTGGTTTCAGACAGGCCATAGCCCTCGACGATCGGGCAGCCGGTCTTTTCCAGCCACAGCTTGGCCACCGCGCTTTGCACCGCCATGCCACCGCCGACCGAGGCGCGCAGGTTCTTCCAGTTGACGGTGTTGAAGTCGGGGTGGTTGGCCAGGCCGTTGAACAGCGTGTTGACGGCCGGAAAGCTGTGGAAGGTGTGCTTGGACAGCTCTTTCAGCGTGGCCGGCAGATCGCGCGGGTTGGGGATCAGGATGGTCTTGCCGCCGGTGCGCATGGACAGCATCATGTTCACCGTGAAGGCGAAGATGTGGTACAGCGGCAGCGCGCACACCGAGGTCGGCTGCTCGCCGGCCGGGATGCTCTTCATCACCGGATCGTTCCAGGCCTCGGACTGCAGCACGTTGGCGATCAGGTTGCGGTGCAGCAGCATGGCGCCCTTGGCCACGCCGGTGGTGCCGCCGGTGTACTGGAGCACGGCCAGGTCGTCGGGGCCGATCGGCGGGGCGCTGAACGGCGCGCCACGGCCGCGCGCCAGGGCGTCGTTGTAGCGCACGGCGGCGGGCAGGCTGAAGGCCGGCACCAGCTTCTTGAGCTTGCGCACCACGAAGTTGACGAGCATGCCCTTGAGGCCGCCCAGCCGGTCGCCCATGCTGGCCAGCACCACGTGCTTGACCTGGGTCTTGGTGATGCACTGCTGCAGCGTGGCGGCGAAGTTCTCCAGGATGACGATGGCCTGGGCGCCGGAGTCCTTCAGCTGGTGCTCCAGTTCGCGCGCGGTGTACAGCGGGTTGACGTTGACCAACACGTAGCCGGCGCGCAGCACCGCCGCCACGGTGGCGGGGTACTGCGGCACGTTGGGCATCATGATGGCCACGCGGTCACCGCGTTGCAGGCCCAGGCCCTGCAGGTAGCCGGCCAGGGCGCGGCTCTCGGCGTCGGTGTCGGCGTAGCTGACCTCCTTGCCCATGAAGCTGTAGGCGGTGCGGTCGGCGTACTTCTTGAACGCTTCCTCGATCAGTGCCACCAGCGAGGGGTACTGGGACGGGTCGATGTCGGCGGGAACGCCCGCGGGGTAGTGCGCGAGCCAGCTGCGTTCGGTCATGGACGGGGTACTCCTTCAGGACGGGCCGCACCGCGCGCGGCCATGAAAAAAGCACGGCCGCAGGGCTTGCGGCCACCTGTCACATTGTGCAACGCCGTGGGGCGGGCGGAAACCGGCGTTTTCCCGGTCGTGTCGCCGCAGCGACGGCCGGCGCGCGCCTATTCGATGGCCTTGCCGATGTCCTCGACCACCTTCTTGGCGTCACCGAACACCATCATGGTCTTGTCCATGTAGAACAGCTCGTTGTCCAGGCCGGCGTAGCCCGCGGCCATGGAGCGCTTGTTGACGATCACGGTCTTGGCCTTGTAGGCCTCCAGGATCGGCATGCCGTAGATCGGGCTGCCCTTTTGCAGCGCGGCGGGGTTGACCACGTCGTTGGCGCCCAGGATGATGGCCACGTCGGCCTGGCCGAATTCGCCGTTGACGTCTTCCATCTCGTGCACCTGGTCGTAGGGCACCTCGGCCTCGGCCAGCAGCACGTTCATGTGGCCCGGCATGCGGCCGGCCACCGGGTGGATGGCGTACTTGACGTCGATGCCCTTGTCGGTGAGCTTGTCGACCAGTTCCTTGACGGCGTGCTGCGCGCGCGCCACCGCCAGGCCGTAGCCGGGCACAATGATCACGCTGTCGGCGTTGCCCAGCATGAAGGCCGCGTCGTCGGCGCTGCCGCTCTTGACCGGACGCTGCTCCTGCGCGCCGCCGGTCGTGACCGCCTCGCCCCCGAAGCCGCCCAGGATGACGCTGAAGAACGAGCGGTTCATGGCCTTGCACATGATGTAGCTCAGGATCGCGCCCGAGCTGCCCACCAGCGAGCCGGCGATGATCAGCATGCTGTTGTTGAGCGAGAAGCCGATGCCCGCCGCCGCCCAGCCCGAATAGCTGTTCAGCATCGACACCACCACCGGCATGTCGGCGCCGCCGATGGGGATGATCAGCGTCACGCCGATGATGAAGCCCAGCAGGCACACCAGGGCGAAGTCGAGGTGGCTTTGCGAGTGCCAGAAGCCGAAGATGAAGAACACCGTCAGCAGGCCCAGCCCCAGGTTGACCCAGTGCTGGCCGGCGAACTGCACCGGCGCGCCCTGGAACAGGCGGAACTTGCTCTTGCCCGACAGCTTGCCCCAGGCGATCACCGAGCCGCTGAAGGTGACCGCGCCGATGAAGGCGCCCAGCGCCAGTTCGATGCGGTTGCCGCCCGGGATCTGGCCGTCGCCGCCCTGGGCGACGCTCTTGGCCAGGCCGAAGGCCCAGGGCTCGATCACCGTGGCGCCGGCGATGAACACCGCCGCCAGGCCGATCATGCTGTGGAAAAACGCCACCAGCTCGGGCATCTTGGTCATCTCGACCGTCTTGGCGCGCCAGGCGCCGTAGCCGCCGCCGATCACCAGACCCAGCAGCACCCAGGCCAGGCCCAGCGCCGAGCCGGCCAGCGCGACGATCAGCGCCGCCGTGGTCAGCACGGCGATGGTCATGCCGACCATGCCGAACAGGTTGCCCCGGATCGAGGTGGTGGGGTGGCTCAGCCCCTTGAGGGACTGGATGAAGCAGACGCTGGCGATCAGGTACAGCAGCGTGACGAGGTTCATGCTCATGTCCGTTGCTCCTTACTTGGCCGCGTCCGCCTTGGCGGGGCGGTCTTTCTTCTTGAACATTTCCAGCATCCGGCGCGTCACCAGGAAGCCGCCAAAGATGTTGACCGCCGCCAGCGCCACCGCGGCCACGCCCAGCAGCTTGCCAAACGTGCCCTCGGTCAGCGCCGCCGCCAGCATGGCGCCGACGATGACGATGGCCGAAATGGCGTTGGTGACCGCCATCAGCGGCGTGTGCAGCGCCGGTGTCACGGTCCACACCACGTGGTAGCCCACGTAGATGGCCAGCACGAAGATGATCAGGTTGATGAGGGTGGGGGATACGGCGTCCATGCGGGGCTCCTCGGGATTTGTATCGGGTCCGTGTCGGTGGCGGGTGTCTGGGTTACTCACGATCGCGGCGCGGCGCCGGCGCCGGTGGGCGCGGCGGCACCTGCGTGGCGACCGGGGCTGTCGCCGGCGCGGTGACGACCGCCGACGCCACCGGCACCGCGGCGGGCGCGGCCAGCGGCGGCGCGAACGGCAGCGGCGGCATGGCCAGCACGCCACTGGCGCCCGCGGCGCGGGTGGCGGCCGCCAGATCGCGCGCCCATTGCAGGCCGGGCTGGCCGCCGGCCAGGAAGTCGGCGCTGCCGCGCGTGGTCGGCTCGATCAGCGCCGGCTCGATCAGCACGTGCGCTTCCAGGGCTTGACCGCCCGCCTGCGGCACGCGGTGGCTGATCCAGGCGCGCGGGCGCGCCGTCCAGCCGCGGCTGTCCAGCCACTGGTAGAGCACGCCGTGCTGGCGCTCCAGCCAGCGGTCGAAGTCGGCGTCGCGCCGCAGGCGCAGGCAGCCGTCGCCCTCGCTGCTGACGTGCAATCCGGTGGCGCGCGGGCAGGGCGCGGGGCTGCCGGGCGCCACCTGGGTGATCACGATGGCCAGCCAGCGGCCATCGTCGCGTCGCAGGCCGGCGACGCGCGTGGGCGCCACCGGGCCGCTGACGGGCACCGGGGCGTCGCCGGCCAGCCAGGGTGCCTGCACGTGGCCCAGATCGACCCACTGGCCGACGCTGGTGGCGGGCGCTTGGATGAGCGGCGCGGCCGCAGCGACTACGGGCGCCGACGCGCGCTCGGCGTCGGGGCCGGTGGCGGCGCAGGCGCCGAGCAGGATGGCCGAGGTCAGCGCCAGCGCGCGCCCGGCGCCGGACAGGCGGGGCGCGCTCATTTGCGGGTCACCGCGCCCTGATGCGCCATCAGGCAGGCGGCCACGATGTCGTCTTCCAGGTCCAGCGTGAACGTCGCCGGCGGCTCGCCCTTGGCGGCCGGCGGCAGTACCAGCTTGAGGAAGTCCAGCACGTTGCGCGCGTACAGCGCCGACGCGTCGGCCGCCACCTGGGCCGCCAGGTTGGTCTCGCCGACCAGGGTCACGCCGTGCTTGACCACCGTGCGGTCGGCCTCGGTCAGCGGGCAGTTGCCGCCCACCGTGCCGTCGGGGTTGGGCGCGCCCTTGCCGGCGGCCATGTCGATGATGACCGAGCCGGGCTTCATGCTCTTGACCATGTCCTCGGTGATCAGCACCGGCGCCGCGCGGCCGGGGATCAGGGCGGTGGAAATCACCACGTCGGCCTGCGCCACGCGCTTGGCCACCTCGACCTTCTGGCGGTCCAGCCAGCTTTGCGGCATGGGGCGGGCGTAGCCGCCCACGCCTTCGGCGGCTTCCTTTTCCTCGGCCGTCTCGTAGGGCACGTCGATGAACTTGCCGCCCAGCGATTCGACCTGCTCCTTCACGCTCGGGCGCACGTCGCTGGCCTCGATCACCGCGCCCAGGCGCTTGGCGGTGGCAATGGCCTGCAGGCCGGCCACGCCCACGCCCAGGATGACGACGCGCGCCGCCTTCACGGTGCCGGCGGCGGTCATCAGCATGGGGAAGAACTTCTGGTAGCGGTCGGCGGCCATGATGACGGCCTTGTAACCGGCGATGTTGGCCTGGCTGGACAGCACGTCCATGCTCTGCGCGCGCGTGGTGCGCGGCGCCGCTTCCAGCGCGAAGGCCGTCAGGTTGGCGGCCGCCAGGCGTTGCAGGCCCTCGGCGTTGAAGGGCTCCAGCATGCCCACCAGCACGCTGGCGGGCTTGACTTGCGTTAGCTCCTTGGACGAGGGGCTGCGCACTTTCAGCACCATGTCGGCGGCGAAGGCGCCGGCGGCGTCGGTGATCTCGGCGCCGGCGGCGCGATAGGCCTCGTCCGTGGCGGAAGCGCGCAGGCCAGCGCCTGCCTGCACACGCACGACGTGGCCCTGGGCCACCAGCTTCTTGGCCGTTTCCGGGGTCACGGCGACGCGGGTCTCGCCGGCCGCCGTCTCGGCGGGTACGCCAATCAGCATGAAACACTCCTCTTGTGGGTCAGCCATCGGTCCGCCGCCTGGCGGACCCGCTGTGCGGGTTTGTCTGCGATCGAGCGGGCCGAGGCACGCTCTTGGCACCGATTGTGCTTCATTTCGGTGCATCGGCTGCGGGCGCGATGTCGCGGCGGGGCGTGCCGATAATGGCTGGCATGAGCTCACGCCGATGGAAACCCGCGGTCACGGTGGCCGCCGTGATCGAGCAGGCCGGCCGCTACCTGCTGGTGGAAGAGCGCACCGCCGCCGGCCTGCAGCTGAACACCCCGGCCGGCCACCTGGAGCCGGGCGAGTCGCCGCAGGCCGGCGCCGTGCGCGAGGCGCTGGAGGAAACCGGCCGCGTCTTCACCCCCACCGCGCTGCTGGGCGTGTACCTGGCGGCCTCGGCCGACGCCCAGGGCGCGCCCGCCAGCTGGCTGCGCCTGGCTTTTTGCGGCACGGTCGGCGAGCCGGACCCGGCGCGCCCGCTCGACGAGGGCATCGTGCGCACGCTGTGGCTGACGCCGGCCGAGATCGAGGCCAGCCGGGCGCGCCACCGCAGCCCGCTGGTGTGGCGCTGTGTGCAGGATCACCTGCGCGGCCAACGCTTTGATTTGTCGGCGGTGGTGCTGGATCCCTCAGCCGGTCGCGATTGGCTGACCTGACGGTGCCAGTGGCCATGGATTTGAGGGTGATTTCGGCCTGCAGCGCTTGATGGACAAGCGCCAACAGCTATTGTTGAAGGAGCAAACCATGCGACTGTTCACCTCCCCCCGCGCCCCCAACCCACGCCGCGTGCTGATGTTCCTGCACGAAAAGGGCATCACCGGCATCGACTTCGTGCCGGTGGACCTGAATGCCGGCGAGCACAAGGCGGCCGCCTATCGCGCCAAGGTGCCGGTGGCGCGCGTGCCGGCGCTGGAGCTGGCGGACGGCCGGGTCTTGAGCGAAACGCGCGCCATCTGCAGCTACCTGGAGGGCCTGCACCCGGCGCCCAACCTGATGGGCGAGGATTTTGAGGAGCGCGCCTTCATCGAAATGCACGACCGCCGCGTGGAGTGGTACTGGCTGCTGCCGATCGCCAATTGCGTGCGCCACACCCACCCCGGCCTGGCGGCGCTGGAGCAGCCGCAGTTTCCCGACTTCGGCCACGCCCAGGGCGCGAAGGTGCGCGAATCGGCGCGCTGGATGGACGACACGCTGGCCGCGCAACCCTGGGTGGCCGGCGAGCGCTTCACCATCGCCGACATCACGGCGTTCTGCGCCCTCGAATTCGCCAAACTGATGAAGTTCAGCCCCGGTGCCGAGGGCTTTGCCGCCCTGCAGGCCTGGCGCGACCGGGTGGCGGGGCGCGAGAGCGCGCGGGCGGTGTGAGCCGATCCGGACAGGCCGCCAGAACACAGGAGGACGAGGAATGACATCGAAAGCCATGTGGATGGTGCGCGCCGGCGAGGGCGGCTTGCTGGTGGATGACTTCCGCGCCGAATCCATCGTCGGCATCGGTTGGGTGAAGCTGGGCGACATGACGGCGCTGGTGACGCGCGCCGACTTCACGCGCGCGGTGGCACAGGCCTACCCGAACGACAAGGCGGGGCAGAAGGCGTCGGCCGCTGGCCAGACCTACCGCTTCGTGCGCGAAATCGCCGTGGGTGACCAGGTGGTCAGCTACGACCGCGGCGAGCGCGTCTACCTGATCGGCGAGGTGACCGGTGACTACGAGTGGCAGCCGCAGCCTCTAGCCGACCACCCGAACCTGCGGCGCGTGCGCTGGCTCGGTCAGGTGGGGCGCGACGCGCTGTCGGTGGCGGCACGCAACAGCCTGGGGGCGATTTCCACCCTGTTCCTGGTGCCGGCGGCCGTGGCCGCCGAAATTCGCGCCCTGCTGGCGCAGGGCGCCAGCGGCGCTCCCCAGGCGGCGCCGGTCGTGCCGGCCGAAGCGGATGGCGAGACCGATGAGCTGTACAAGGACGTGCAGTCGCGCGGCTTCGAGTTCATCAAGGATCGCATCAACGCCCTGGACTGGAGCGAAATGCAGGAACTGGTGGCGGGCCTGCTGCGCGCCATGGGCTACAAGACGCGTATCTCGCCCAGCGGCTCCGACCGCGGCAAGGACATCGTGGCCTCGCCCGACGGGCTGGGGTTTGAAGACCCGCGCATCGTGGTCGAGGTCAAGCACCGCGGCGCCGCCATGGGCTCGCAGGACATCCGCAGCTTTTTGGGCGGGCGGCACGACCACGACAAGGGGCTGTACGTGAGCACAGGGGGCTTCACTCGGGATGCCCGCTATGAGGCCGAGCGCGGCCGCATCCCGGTGACGCTGATGGACCTGGACGACCTGGTGCGCTCGCTGCTGGAGCACTACGAGAAGCTGGACGTGGAGATGCAGCGGCTGGTGCCGCTGCGCAAGGTCTACTGGCCGGCCTGAGCGGCCATCAGCAGCCGCGCCAGATACCGCCCCGTGTGGCTGGCCGCATTCAGCGCCACTTGCTCCGGCGTGCCCTGCGCCACCACGGTGCCGCCGCCGTCGCCGCCTTCGGGGCCCATGTCGATCAGCCAGTCGGCGGTCTTGATGACGTCCAGGTTGTGCTCGATGACGACGATGGTGTTGCCGGCGTCGACCAGTTGGTGCAGCACCTTCAGCAGCAGCTCGATGTCGGCAAAGTGCAGGCCCGTCGTCGGCTCGTCCAGCACGTACAGGGTGCGGCCGGTGTCGCGCTTGGACAGCTCCAGCGCCAGTTTGACGCGCTGCGCCTCGCCGCCTGACAGCGTCGTCGCGCTTTGCCCGAGGGTGATGTAGGACAGGCCCACGTCGAGCAGGGTTTGCAGCTTGCGCGCGATCGCGGGCTGGTCCTGAAAGAAGGCGTGCGCCTCTTCCACCGTCATGTCCAGTACCTGGGCGATGTGGCGGCCCTTCCACTGCACTTCCAGCGTCTCGCGGTTGTAGCGCTGGCCGTGGCAGACGTCGCAGGGCACGTAGACATCGGGCAAGAAATGCATCTCCACCTTCACCACGCCGTCGCCCTGGCAGGCCTCGCAGCGCCCGCCGCCGCTGGACTGCGGCACGTTGAAGGAAAAGCGCCCGGGGCCGTAGCCGCGCTCGCGCGCGGTGGCGGTCTCGGCCATCAGCTCGCGAATCGGCGTGAACAGGCCGGTGTAGGTGGCCGGGTTGCTGCGCGGCGTGCGGCCGATGGGCGACTGGTCGACCGCGATCACCTTGTCGAACTGCGCCAGACCCTCGACGGCCAGGTGCGGCGCGGGCTCGGCGTGGGCGCGCTGGATGTCGTGCGCGGCCGCCGCGTACAGCGTGTCGTTGACCAGGGTGCTCTTGCCCGAGCCCGATACGCCGGTGACGCAGGTCAGCAGGCCGACCGGGAAGTCGACGGTGACTTGCTTGAGGTTGTGGCCGCTGGCGCCGACGATGCGCAGCACGCCGTCGGGGGCAGGTTCGCGGGGTGCAAGCGATTCAGGGCTCTGGCGCCCGTCCAGCAAGCGCAAGCAGCTATCATTTTTGAATTTTCGGCGCTGGGCCGGCACGGCGATGCGGCGCGCGCCGCGCAGGAACTGGCCGGTGACCGAGTCGGCCACCGCCGCCACTTCGTCAAACGTGCCTTGCGCCATCACGCGCCCGCCGTGCACGCCGGCGCCGGGGCCCAGGTCGACGATGTGGTCGGCGGCGCGCATCATGTCTTCGTCGTGCTCGACCACCAGCACGCTGTTGCCCAGGTTGCGCAGGTGCTTGAGGGTGCCGATCAGGCGGTCGTTGTCGCGCTGGTGCAGGCCGATGCTGGGCTCGTCCAGCACGTACATCACGCCCGTGAGGCCGCTGCCGATCTGGCTGGCCAGGCGGATGCGCTGGGCCTCGCCGCCCGAGAGGGTGTCGGCGCTGCGCTCCAGGCTCAGGTAGTTCAGGCCGACGTCGTTCAGGAACTTCAGGCGGTTGCCGATCTCGCGCACCACCTTGTCGGCGATCTCGGCCTTGGCGCCGTGCAGCTGCAGCGCGGCGAACCAGGCCTTGGCCTCGCCCAGGGTGGCGTGGCTGATCTCGTAGATCGCGCGGCGCTGCGCGCCGTCGCCGACGAACACGTGGCGCGCTTCCTTGCGCAGCCGCGTGCCGCCGCAGTCGGCGCAGGGCTGCTGGCCGCGGTAGCGGGCCAGTTCTTCGCGCACCACGGCGGAATCGGTTTCGCGGTAGCGCCGCGCCATGTTGGGCAGGATGCCTTCGAAGGGGTGCTTCTTGCTGACCTTCTTGCCCGCCTGCGCACCGCTGTCGAAGGTGTAGCTGAACTTGATCTCCTCCGCGCCCGAGCCGTGCAGGATGGCCTGCTGCACCGTCGGCGGCAGCTCTTCAAACGGCGTGTCGACGCTGAACCGGTAGTGCTTGGCCAGGCTTTCGATCAGGGCGAAGTAGTAGCCGTTGCGCCGGTCCCAGCCCTTGATGGCGCCGCTGGCCAGGCTGAGCGACGGGAAGGCCACCACGCGCTCGGCGTCGAACACCTCGGTGGTGCCCAGGCCGTCGCAGCTGGGGCAGGCGCCGGCGGGGGCATTGAAGGAGAACAGGCGCGGCTCCAGCTCGGCGATCGAGTGGTTGCACACCGGGCAGGCGAACTTGCTGTTGAACAGATGTTCTTTCCCGCTGTCCATTTCGAGGGCAATGGCGCGCCCCTCGGCCAGGCGCAGCGCCGCCTCGAAGCTGTCGGCCAGGCGGGCTGCCACGTCGGGCTTGGTCTTCAGCCGGTCGATCACGACGTCGATGTCGTGCTTGTCGTTCTTGTGCAGCACGGGCAGGCGCTCGGCCTCGAAGATGGCGCCGTCGATGCGAAAGCGCACGTAGCCCAGCGCCTGCATCTGCGCCAACTGCTCGGTGAATTCGCCCTTGCGGTCGCGCGCCAGTGGCGCCAGCACCATCACCCGGGTGTCCTCGGGCAGGGCCAGGGTGGCGTCGACCATCTGGCTGACGGTCTGCACGCTCAAAGGCAACTGGTGATCCGGGCAATACGGCGTGCCGGCGCGGGCAAACAGCAGGCGCAGGTAATCATGGATCTCGGTCACCGTGCCCACGGTGGAGCGCGGGTTGTGGCTGGTGGCCTTTTGCTCGATGGCAATGGCCGGCGAAAGGCCCTCAATCAAGTCCACGTCGGGCTTGTCCATCAGCTGCAGGAACTGGCGCGCGTAGCTGGACAGGCTCTCCACATAGCGGCGCTGGCCCTCGGCGTACAGCGTGTCGAACGCCAGGCTGGACTTGCCCGAGCCCGACAGGCCGGTGATCACCACCAGCCGGTCCTTGGGGATGTCCAGGTCGATGTTCTTCAGGTTGTGCGTGCGCGCCCCGCGCACGGCAATCACCGGGCGGCGCAGCGCGGCGGCCAGGGGCAGGCCGTCGGGGTCGGCGAAAGTGTGGGGGAATGTGGCGTGGTCCATGCGCGTTTGCCCTGGTCAAGGGCAACCGCGCATTATCGGAAATCTGCCCTCATCGCGCATGCACGGTGTCGGTGCATCTGCCGGATGGCTGGCAAGGGTCAGTCCTTTATACCGAGCCAAAAATGCCGTTTTCACAGACGGGGCAAGCGCCAGCAGCTATCAAAAACAGAGTATTCACGAGGTCTCGGTCAGCGCAGCGGCGCTTCCTGCGCGGCCCCGGCCTGCCACACGCGCCAGCGCAGGCCCATGCCGTCGGGCACGAACACCACCACCGGCAGCTTGCTGTTGTAGCGCAGCAGCGTGCCCTGGGTTTGCGCCACGCCGGGGCGCTGGCTGCCGGGCGGGCAGGCCATCATGGTGGCCATCACCTGGCCCCGGCTTTGCAGCACCCAGTAGGTGTAGCCCCAGCCCTTCACGTCGCGTTCGTCGAAGCGCCCGTCCATGCCGCGGGTGTTGCAGTCCACGGTCATGGCCTTGGTGCCGATCAGCTCCAGTTTGCGCTCGTCCTCGTTCGGCAGTGCGGGCAGCTCGATGACGTGGCGCTGGTGGCCCGCCAGCTGGGTGGGAAAGGCCTTCAGCTCGGCGCTGGCGGCCGGATTGGCGGACGCGGGCTGCTGGGCGCAGGCACTCAGCAGGGCGCTGCCCAGCGCCAGGGTGGAGAACACGAGGGGCAGTCGGACGGTGGCTTTCATGGGCGGAGAATCTAGCAGATCGGCGATGGCGGACAATACCGGTTGGCCGGCGCACAGCCGGCATCGTTTTTGCGCCGTTTGTCGATGTCTGCCCCCGCCACGTCCGCCGTCCCCGCATCCACCGCCCACCGCATGACCGCCGACGAGCGGCGCGCCAGCCTGTCGCTGGCCGGCATCTTTGCGCTGCGCATGCTGGGGCTGTTCCTGGTGCTGCCGGTGTTCGCGCTGGAGGCGGCGCGCTATCCGGGCGGCGACGACCCGGCGCTGGTCGGCCTGGCGATGGGCATCTATGGCCTGACGCAGGCGGTGATGCAGGTGCCGCTGGGTCTGGCGTCGGACCGCATCGGCCGCAAGAAGGTGATCGTGGCCGGGCTGCTGGTGTTCGCGCTGGGCAGCGCCCTGGCGGCGTTGGCCGGCAGCGTGCACATGCTGGTGGCCGGCCGCGCGCTGCAGGGCGCCGGCGCGGTGTCGGCGGCCGTCACGGCGCTGCTGGCCGATCTGACGCGCGACGAGGTGCGCACCAAGGCCATGGCATTGGTGGGGGTCAGCATCGCCGCCATGTTCGCCCTGTCGCTGATGGCGGCGCCGCCGCTGGCCGGCGCCGTCGGTCTGTCGGGCCTGTTCTGGCTGACGGCGGCGCTGGCGGTGGCGGGTGTGGTTCTGGTGCTGGCGGCCACGCCGGCCGAGCCGGTGCAGCACGCCGACGTGCCGCGCGGGCGCCTGCGGGACGTGTGGCGGCACCCGCACCTGTGGCGGCTGGACCTGGGCGTATTCGTGCTGCACACGGTGCAGATGGCGATGTGGGTGGTGGTGCCCGGGCTGCTGGTGCAGGCCGGACTGGTGAAGGCCGACCACTGGAAGCTGTACCTGCCGGCGGTGCTGGCCTCGTTCGTGTTCATGGGCGGGCTGTTCGCGCTGGAGCGGCGCGGCTACCTGCGCGCCGTGCTGCGCGGCGGCATCGCCTTGCTGCTGCTGGTGCAGCTGGCCCTGCTGCTGCTGGCGCCGCGTGCGCCGGGGCTGTGGGCGCTGGGCGGCGTGATGTTCTTCTTCTTCATGGCCTTCAACCTGATCGAGGCCAGCCAGCCCAGCCTGATCTCGCGCCTGGCCCCGAGCAACGCGCGCGGCGCCGCGCTGGGCGTGTACAACACGCTGCAATCGCTGGGCCTGTTTGCCGGCGGCGCGCTGGGTGGCTGGCTGCTCAAGGGCTGGGGGCCGGCGGCGGTGCTGTCGGGCACCTCGGCGCTGGTGGCGGTGTGGCTGTTGCTGGGCTGGGCCCAGTACGTGCCGCCGCTGCGCAGCGACGCGGCTTCCGGCTGAACCGCGCGGCGCCCGCTTCGCAGGGGGTGGGGCGGCGGCGTGGTGCCTCGCCAGTGTCCTGAATTGGGAATTCGATGAACAAATCACCCGAATATCGGCGCCATGCGGCGTTGCGAATCCTCGCCATGGCTACGGCCATGGCTGCGGTTCGCGCCTTGCCTGACACCGATCTCGGTCGATTTGTTTTTCAACGAACTTCCAATCCAGGACACTAGACTCGCACCGTTGAGCGCAGACTTCAGGAGACGTGCATGCCCGCGAGTTCCGGCTTCAAGCTGACTTATTCGACCATGTTCAATCCGCCGCCGCAGCTGCATGCGCGCTTCGACGCGGCGCTGGCGGATTTCCGGCGCGACGGCATGGGGCGCGACCACGCGCAATGGATCGGCGGCGCGTCGGTGGGCGGTGCGCGGCATTTCGAGGTGCGCTCGCCGATCGACCAGGACTGGCTGATCGGTCGCTTCGTCGAGGCCAGCGCGCAGGACGTGGACCGTGCCGTGCAGGCCGCGCAGGCCGCCTATCCGGCCTGGGCGGCCACCCCCTGGCGCGAGCGCGTGGCGCTGCTGCGCCGCGCTGCGCGCCTGATCGAGGAGCGGGTGTACGCCATCAGCGCCGCCGTGGCGCTGGAGGTGGGCAAGAACCGCATGGAATCGATTGGCGAGGTGCAGGAGACGGCCGACCTGATCGACTGGTACTGCGACCAGATGGAGGCTGGCGAGGGATTTGACCGCGTGCTGCCGGACGACCCGCTACCCCACTTCCGCAGCCACAACCGCACCGTGCTGCGCCCCTATGGCGTGTGGGCGGTGATCGCGCCCTTCAATTTTCCGTTCGCGCTGGCGGGCGGGCCGCTGGGGCCGGCGTTGATTGCCGGCAACACGGCGGTGTTCAAGGTGTCGCCGGAAACCTCGCTGTCCGGGCGGTTGCTGCTGGATGTGCTGCACGACGCCGGTCTGCCGGCCGGGGTCATCAACTTCGTCACCGGGGGCGATGCCGCCGGGCGCGCCCTGGTCGAGCACCCGGGGGTGGCGGGTATCACCTTCACCGGCTCGCAGGCGGTGGGTCTGCAGGTGCTGCGACAGGCCGTGCAGGGCCGCCACCCGCGGCCGTGCATCGTCGAGATGGGCGGCAAGAACGCCACCATCGTCAGCCGCCACGCCGACCTGGAGCGCGCCGCGCTGGGCATTGTGCGCTCGGCCTTTGGGCTGTCGGGGCAGAAGTGCTCGGCCTGCTCGCGCGTCTACGTCGAGCGTCCGGTGGCCGACGCGCTGCGCGAACGCCTGGCGCGGCTGGCCGGCGAGCTGTCGGTGGGCGATCCGACGCAGCAGGCGCACTGGATGGGGCCGGTGATCGACCGCGGCGCCTACGAGCGCTACGCGCGACTGGCCGAGCACCTGGCGCAGGTCGGCCGCATCGACGCCGGCGGCCAATGGCTGACCGACGGGGTGCTGGCGCGCGGCTTCTTCGTCGCCCCCACGGTGGCGCAGGCGCCGCTGGACGACCGCGCCTGGATGGACGAGCATTTCCTGCCGCTGTTGCTGGTGGGCGAGGTGGATTCGATCGCCGAGGGCATCGCGCGCGCCAACGCCAGCGACTACGGCTTGACGGCGGGCTTCTACGGCACGGCGGACGAGGTGGCGTACTTTCACCAGCACATCGAGGCCGGCGTGACCTATGCCAACCGCCCCCAGGGCGCGACCACCGGCGCCTGGCCGGGCTATCAGCCCTTTGGTGGCTGGAAGGGCAGCGGCAGCACCGGCAAGGCCATCGGCTCCTTCTACTACCTGCCGCAGTATCTGCGCGAGCAGTCGCGCACGGTGGTGGAATGAAAAAGCGCCCTGGGCGGGCGCTTGATCTCGGGCCAGTGGGGGCCTGGCTCAGAGTGATTTCTTCAGCAGGTGCCCGATCTCGCCAATGATGCCGCGGCGGAACAGCAGCACGCACAGCACGAAGATCGCGCCCTGCACCACGGTGACCCAGGCGCCCAGCTGGGCCAGGTAGTTCTGCATCGACACGATGACCGCGGCGCCGACCACCGGGCCGAACAGCGTGCCCATGCCGCCCACCAGGGTCATCAGCACCACCTCGCCGGACATGCTCCAGTGCACGTCGGTCAGCGAGGCCAGCTGGAACACGATGGCCTTGGTCGCGCCCGCCAGGCCAGCCAGCGTGGCCGACAGCACGAAGGCGCGGTGCTTGAACTTGTCGGCGTCGTAGCCGAGCGAGATGGCGCGCGGCTCGTTTTCGCGGATGGCCTTGAGGACCTGGCCAAACGGCGAATGCACGATGCGGTAAATCAGCAGGAAGCCGCCCAGGAAGATCGCCAGCACGAAGGGGTACATGGCGGCCGGGTTGGTCAGCTCGAACAGGCCGAACAGCTTGCCGCGCGGCACCGCCTGGATGCCGTCCTCGCCTCCGGTGAACGGTGCCTGCAGGCTGAAAAAGAACACCAGCTGGGCCAGCGCCAGGGTGATCATGGCGAAATAAATGCCCTGGCGGCGGATCGCCAGCTTGCCCGCGACCCAGCCCAGCGCGCCGGCGCACAGGGCGCCCAGGGCAATGGCCAGCTCCGGCGTCAATCCCCACACCTTGGCGGCGTGCGCCGACACGTAGCCGGCGCTGCCCAGGAACATGGCGTGGCCGAAGGACAGCAGGCCGCCATAGCCCAGCAACAGGTTGAAGGCGCAGGCGAACAGCGCGAAGCACATCACCTTCATCATGAACACCGGGTACACGCCGACCAGCGGCGCGCCGATGAATATGAGCGCCATGACGATGAAGGCCACCCGGTGCGTGCCGGCGGCACTGTGGGGAGTGGAGGTTTGGGCGACGCCGGAGGCCGCTGCGGTGGTGGGGGTGGCGCTGGCCATGGCTTTATTTTTGCGTTCCAAACAGACCCGCCGGGCGGATCAGCAGCACGATGGTCATGATGACGAAGATGACGGTGGTCGAGGCCTCGGGGTAGAACACCTTGGTCAGGCCCTCGATCAGGCCCAGGCCGAAACCGGTGACGATGGCGCCCATGATGGAGCCCATGCCGCCGATCACCACCACGGCGAAGACGACGATGATCAGGTTCTCGCCCATCTGCGGGCTGACCTGATAGATCGGCGCGGCCATCACGCCGGCCAGCGCCGCCAGCGCCACGCCGAAACCGTAGGTCAGCGTGATCATGCGCGGCACGTTGATGCCGAAGGCCTGCACCAGTTGCGGGTTTTCGGTGGCCGCGCGCAGATAGCCGCCCAGCCGGGTTTTCTCGATCACGAACCAGGTGCTCAGGCAGACCACGAGCGAGGCCACGATGACCCAGGCGCGGTAATTGGGCAGGAACATGAAACCCAGGTTCTGCCCGCCCTGCAGTGCCTCGGGGATGGCGTAGGGCAGGCCGGTGGAGCCGTATTCGTTGCGGAACAGGCCCTGGATGATCAGGGCCAGCCCGAAGGTCAGCAACAGCCCGTACAGGTGGTCCAGCTTGTACAGCGGCTTGAGCATGGTGCGCTCGATCACGACCCCGGTGGCGCCCACCAGAATCGGTGCCACCAGCAGGGACCCCCAGTAGCCCAGGCCCAGCTTGTTGAGCAGCAGGTAGGCGCCGAAGGCGCCCAGCATGTACTGCGCGCCATGCGCGAAGTTGATGATGTTGAGCAGGCCGAAGATCACGGCCAGGCCCAGCGAGAGCAAGGCATAGAACGAGCCATTGATGAGGCCGATGAGCAGCTGGCCCATCATGGCCTGGATCGGGATGCCGAAGATTTCCATGGTTGTCTATGCCTTGCGGCACTCGCGCTTACTTCTTGGCCACCAGCGGGCAGTTGCCCTCGTTCAGGGGACGGAACGCCTGCTCGGCCGGGATGGTCTGCACCACCTTGTAGTAGTCGTAGGGAGCCTTGGACTCGCTGGGTTTCTTGACCTCGAACAGGTACACCGGGTGGATCTTGCGACCGTCGGCGCGCACCGTGCCCTTGCCGAACAGCGTGTCGTCGGTGGGCAGCTCCTTCATCTTGGCGACCACCTTGGCACCGTCGTCGGTCTTGGCGGCGTCCACCGCCTTCAGGTAATGCAGCACGCCCGCGTAGACGCCGGCGTGGTCGGACGACGGGTGTTTGCCGCCATGCAACGCCGCGAAGCGCTTGCTCCAGGCGCGCGTGCCGTCGTTCAGATCCCAGTAGAAGGCCTCGGTGATGTTCAGGCCCTGGGCGGTGTTCAGGCCCAGGCCGTGGATGTCGGGCAGGAACACCAGCAGACCGGCCAGCTTCTGGCCACCCTTGACGATGCCGAACTCGGCCGCCTGCTTGATCGAGTTGATGGTGTCGCCACCGGCGTTGGCCAGGCCGACGATCTTGGCCTTGGACGACTGCGCCTGCAGCAGGAAGGACGAGAAGTCGGCCGTGCCCAGTGGCACCTTGACGCTGCCCAGCACCTTGCCGCCAGCGGCCTTGACGACTTCCGACGTGTCGCGCTCCAGGGCGTGGCCGAAGGCATAGTCGGCGGTCAGGAAGAACCAGCTGTCGCCGCCGGCCTTCACCACCGCGCTGCCGGTGCCGTGCGCCAGCATCCAGGTGTCGTACAGCCAGTGCACGGTGTTGGGCGAGCAGTCCTTGCCGGTCAGGTCGGAACTGGCGGCGCCGGTGTTGACGAAGGCCTTGCCCATGTCCTTGGTGACCTGGTTGACGGCCAGGGCGACGGAGGAGGTGGGCACGTCGGCGATCATGTCGACGCCGTCGGTCTCATACCACTTGCGGGCGATGCTGGAGCCGACGTCCGGTTTGTTCTGGTGGTCGGCCGACACCACCTCGACCTTGAGCGAGGACTTGGTGGCCTTCAGGTAGTCCTCAACGGCCATCTTGGCCGCGACCACCGAACCCGGGCCGCCGATGTCGGCGTACAGGCCCGACATGTCGTTCATGACGCCGATCTTGACGACGTTGCCCGAAATCTGGGCTTGTGCCGAAGCGGCGGCCAGCAAACCCAGGCCGGCCATCAGCGACCAAAGTGCGTTGCGTTTCATCGAGAGTCCTCCGTGTGGAAAAAACAGTGGCAAAAAAGGGATGACATGGCGCTTGGCGCCGGGTGGCATGGGGTGACTACCTCACCAGCGGGCAATTGCCCTCGTTCAGCGGGCGGAACGCCTTGTCGGCGGGAATGGTCTGCAGCACCTTGTAGTAGTCGTAGGCGTACTTGGATTCGCCGGGCTTCTTGACCTCGACCAGGTAGGCCGGGTGGATCTTGCGGCCATCGACGCGGATGCTGCCCTTGCCGAACAGTGGGTCGTCCGTGGGCAGCTCCTTCATCTTGGCCACCACCTTGGTGCCGTCGCTGTCCGCCTGCAGGGCGTCGACGGCCTTCAGGTAGTGTTGCAGCCCGGCATAGACACCTGCCTGCACCATGGTCGGCATGCGGCCGTTGTGGGCGGCGGCAAAGCGCTTGGACCAGGCGCGGGTGGCGTCGTTCAGGTCCCAGTAGAACGTGGTGGTGACTTGCAGGCCCTGGGCCGTCTGCAGGCCCAGGCCATGGATGTCGCTGAGGAACACCAGCAGGCCGGCCATTTTCTGGCCGCCCTTGACGATGCCGAACTCGGCCGCCTGCTTGATCGAGTTGATGGTGTCGCTGCCGGCGTTGGCCAGGCCAATGATCTTGGCCTTGGACGACTGTGCCTGCAGCAGGAAGGAGGAGAAGTCGCTGGTGCCCAGCGGCACCTTGACGCTGCCCAGCACCTTGCCGCCGGAGGCCTTGACCACGTCCGAGGTGTCGCGCTCCAGCGCATGTCCGAAGGCGTAGTCGGCGGTCAGGAAGAACCAGGTGTCGCCGCCCTGCTTGACCACGGCCGAGCCCGTGCCGTGCGCCAGCATCCAGGTGTCGTAGGTCCAGTGCACCGTGTTGGGGGTACAGGCCTTGCCGGTCAGGTCGGCGGTGCCGCCGGTGGAGTTGACCATCACCTTGTTCTTTTCCTTGGCGACCTCGTTGACGGCCAGGGCCACCGACGAGGTGGGCACGTCCAGGATCATGTCGACGCCGTCGGAGTCGTACCACTTGCGGGCGATGCTGGAGCCGACGTCGGGCTTGTTTTGGTGGTCGGCCGTGACGATCTCGATCTTCAGTTTGGAGTTGGTGGCCTTCAGGTAGTCCTCGACCGCCATCCTGGCCGCCACCACCGATCCGGGGCCGGCCAGGTCGGCATAGGGGCCAGCCATGTCGTTCAGCACCCCGATCTTGACCACGCCGCCGGAAATCTGCGCATGCGCGGCGCCTCCGAGCGCGGCGCCCAGGCCGGCGATCAAGGCGCACAGTGTCTGGCGTTTCATGGCGATGCTCCTGTGGATGTGGGAAAGGTGTCCGATGGGGTGAGGCGAGGGCTGGCGATCGTGGCCGCGGAGAGGGTGCCGGATCGGCATGGGTGGCGACGGCGGTTCACACGCCCAGGTACTGGTGCAGCATGTCCATGTTGTCCTGCAGCTCGGCGGCGCTGAACTCGCGCAGCACCAGGCCGCGCTCCATGATGTAGAAGCGATCGGCCAGCGGGGCGGCGAAGCGGAAGTTCTGCTCCACCATCAGCACGGTGAAGCCGCGCGTGCGCAGCTCGCGGATCATGCGCGCCAGCGCCTGCACGATGACGGGGGCCAGGCCTTCGGAGATTTCGTCCAGCAGCAGCACCTTGGCGCCGGTGCGCAGGATGCGCGCCACCGCCAGCATCTGCTGCTCGCCCCCGGACAGTCGCCCGCCGGGGCTGCCGCGCCGGGACTTCAGGTTGGGGAACATGGCGTAGATTTCCTCCACGCTCATGCCGCCTTCGGCCACCTTGGGCGGCAGCATCAGGTTTTCCTCGCAGGTCAGCGAGGTCATGATGCCGCGCTCTTCAGGGCAGTAACCCAGACCCAGGCGGGCGATGTGGTGCGGTGCCAGCCGGACGGTCTCCACGCCGTTGACTTGGATCGAGCCGGTGCGCTTGCCCACCAGCCCCATGATGGCGCGCAAGGTGGTGGTGCGGCCGGCGCCGTTGCGACCCAGCAGGGTGACGACCTCGCCCGGCATCACCTCCAGGTTGACGCCGTGCATGATGTGCGATTCGCCATACCACGAGTGGACGTCCTTCAGGACGATGGCGGGGGTGGAGTTGTGGCTCATGCGGTGACTGCCTTCAACCATGCGCGCCCTGCAGGGCCTCGTCGGCGCTGCCCATGTAGGCTTCCAGCACCTGCGGATTGCGGGACACCTCGGCGTATGGCCCCTCGGCGATGACCTGGCCGAACTGCAGCACGGTGATCTGGTCGGCGATGCTGCCCACCACGCCCATGTTGTGCTCGACCATCAGCACGGTGCGGTTGGCGGCCACCTTCTTGATCAGCTGGGTGACCATGTCTACGTCCTCGTGGCCCATGCCCTGGGTGGGTTCGTCCAGCAGCATCAACTTGGGGTCCATCGCCAGCGTGGTGGCGATCTCCAGGGCGCGCTTGCGACCGTAGGGCAGGCCGACCGCCTCCAGCTGGGCAAAGTCGGCCAGGCCGACGAAGCCCAGCAGCTCCATGCAGCGCTCGTTGAGCTGGTTCAGCGTGTGTTCCGGCTTCCAGAAGTGAAACGAGGTGCCCAGCGTCTGCTGCAGGGCCACGCGCACGTTCTCCAGCACGCTCATGTGCGGGAAGGTGGAGGAGATCTGGAACGAGCGCACCACGCCGCGGCGCGCGATCTGGGCCGGTTTTTCGGCCGTGATGTCCTGCCCGTCGAACAGGATCTGGCCGCGCGTGGGTTCCAGGAACTTGGTCAGCAGGTTGAAGCAGGTCGTCTTGCCGGCCCCGTTGGGACCGATCAGCGCGTGGATGGTGCCGCGCTGCACCTTGAGGTTGACGTCGTTGACGGCCACGAAGCCCTTGAACTCCTTGACCAGTCCACGGGTTTCCAAAATGATCTCCGAACTCATGTGTCCGACTGCTTTTTCCAGATGCTGAGAACGCGGCATTATGGGGGTGGGGTGCCCGCTGCCTGATTAGGGTTTTCCTCGCTGCGGCGCGGCGCTGGCGGGCCGTCGGGCGGTGTTTCAGGGACTTCCCTGAACACGCTCTGGCGTGCGGCGCTGCATACTGCGCGGCTTTGCCCACCACGATCGAGGATATCGACCATGAAACTCCATACTCTTGCCGTCGCCGCGCTGGCGGCCTGCTGCATGCTTGGCGCGAACGCCAAGACCTTCAAATGGACCAGCGCCAGCGACATTCCCACGCTGGACATCCATTCGCAGAACAACGCGCTGGGCAACGGCGTGCACGCGGCGGTGTATGAATCGCTGGTCTACTACAACAGCAAGACCTTCAAGATCGAGCCCATGCTGGCCACCGCCTGGAAGCAGGTCAGCCCCACGCAAATGCAGTTCACGCTGCGTCCGGGCGTCAAGTTCAGCGACGGCAGCGCCATGACCGCCGAGGACGTCAAGTTCTCCATCGAGCGCGCCATGGCCAAGACCTCCAACTACAGCGTGTACACGCAGGGTATCGACAAGGTGGTGGCGGGGTCGAACACGGTCGACGTCTTCACCAAGGCGCCCAACCCGGTGCTGCTCAACCAGCTGACCGAGCTGCGCGTCATGAGCCGCGCCTGGGCCGAGAAGAACAAGTCGGTCGAGCCCAAGGACATCAAGACCAAGGACGAGAGCTTTGCCCACCGCAATGCCATGGGCACCGGCCCCTTCATGGTCAAGGAGTGGCAACCCGACCAGAAGCTGGTGATGGTGGACAACCCCCAGTGGTGGGGCCATGGCGCCAAGGCCAAGCCCGGCAACGTGACCGAGGTCGTCTACACGCCGATCAAGTCCGAGGCCACGCGCATGGCCGCGCTGCTGTCGGGCGAAGTGGATTTCGTGCTCGACCCGACGCCGCAGGACCTGGAGCGCGTGCAGCGCAATGCGGCGCTCAAGGTGGTGCAGGGCCCGGAGAACCGCACCATCTTCTTCGGCATGGACCAGTTCCGCGACGAGCTTCCGGGCTCCAACATCAAGGGCAAGAACCCGCTGAAGGACCAGCGGGTGCGCCAGGCGCTCTATCAGGCGATCGACATCAACGCCATTCACAAGGTGGTGATGCGCGGCCTGAGCCAGAACACCGGCACCCTGATCGCGCCCCAGGTGAGCGGCTACACCAAGCGCGCCGACCAGCGTTACCCCTATGACATGGCGGCTGCGCAGAAGCTGCTGGCCGACGCCGGCTACAAGGACGGCTTCGAGGTCGACTTCGCCTGCCCCAACAACCGCTACATCGCCGACGAGCGCATCTGCCAGGCGGTGGCGGCGATGTGGTCCAAGGTGGGCGTCAAGGCCAAGCTGCGCACCATGCCGCTGGTCAGCTACTTCCCGATGGTCCAGCGCCACGAGGCCAGCATCTACATGCTGGGCTGGGGCGTGCCCACCTTCGACGCGCTGTACAGCCTGCAATCGCTGGTGCGCAGCGTGGGCGCCGGCGGCGACGGCAACTACAACGTGGGCCGCTATTCCAATCCGCAGATGGACGCCCTGGTCGAGCGCGTCAAGGTCGAGGTCGACCAGAAGCGCCGCGCCGAGCTGATCGAGCAGGCGCTGATCCTGGAGCACCAGGACGTGAGCCACCTGCCGCTGCACAACCAGGTGATCCCCTGGGCGATGAAGAAGAACATCGAGGTGGTGCACCGCGCCGACAACCGGCTCGACTGGCGGCTGATCAGCGTCAAGTGAGGGCAGGCGGCGCCGCCAGGCGGCGCGCCAGCTCGCGCAAGGCATGCAGCGTGGCCTGGGCGCGCACCGCGCTGCGGTCGCCGTCGAAGCGGCAGCGCTGCGCCTCGGTCTGTCCGGCCACGCACCAGCCGAACCACACGGTGCCCACCGGCTTGTCGGCGCTGCCACCGGCGGGCCCGGCGATGCCGGTGACGGCCAGGCTCACCTGCGCCCGTGAGCGGGCCAGGGCGCCCTCGGCCATGGCGCGCACCACCGCGTCGCTGACGGCGCCGTGCCGTTCGATCAGCGCGGCGGGCACGCCCAGCAGCTCGGTCTTGGCGGCGTTGCTGTAGCAGACGAGGCCGCGCTCGAACCACAGCGACGAGCCCGCCACGTCGGTGCAGGCGGCGGCGACCAGGCCGCCGGTGCAGCTCTCGGCGCTGGCCAGCAGCCAGCCACGGCCGGTCAGCAGCGCTGCGATCTCATGAATGATTTTGGTCTGTTGCGCAGGTGTGGCAAGCGCCGGCAGCTCTTGTTTTGGGAGCATTCGGCGTCACCCCGCGCGCCACAGCGCGATCACCAGCAAGGTGCAGAAGGCGGCCACCAGGTCGTCCAGCAGGATGCCAAAGCCGCCCGCCCAGCCGCCGCGGCCGTGCAGCAGGCGATCGGCCCAGCCCACCGGCCCGGGCTTGATGGCGTCGAAGAAGCGAAACAGCGCGAACGCCACCGCCTGGGCCCAGAAGCCGGCCGGCAGCAGCAGCCACAGCACCAGCCAGAAGGCCACCACCTCGTCGATCACGATCGCGCTCGGGTCGGCTGTGCGCAGGTGGCGCGCGGTGACGGTGCCAGCCCACCAGGCCAGCGGCAGCGCGGCGACCAGCAGCCAGCCCAGTTGCGCGGGCGTCAGCCACAGGCCCAGCGCCCACCAGGCCAGCCAGGCCCACAGCGTGCCCGCCGTGCCGGGGGCCACGGGCGACAGGCCGCTGCCGAAGCCCAGTGCCAGCCAGTGCGCCGGGTGCGCGCCCATGAAGCGGGCGTCGGCGCGCCGGGCGCTGGCCGGCTCGGGCGGCGCCGTCGGCGCGGGCGCCGGCGCGCGCGCGGTCTCGCGCTTGGGCTGCACGTCGGTGACGCGGTCGTCGTGGGCGGTCATGTCCGCGATGCTAGCAGTGGCCGCCTGCGCGGCGCGGGCATCCGCCGCTGCGCCGGGTGCAGCGCTGCTGCGGGCGGTGCGGCGGGACGGCGCCGCGGCGGAATCAGACGGAAAATCGGTCTCAGCGCTTGATCCATGCGCGCAACCAGCTATCATTCAAATAGCATGCCCTCATCTGCCATGTCACCCCAGCCCTCTGCCGACGCCGACGCCGCGCTGGTCGGGCGCTATCTGGCGCACGCCCGCGTGCAAAAGCGCCTGGCCGCGCGCACGCTCACGCTGTACCAGCTGGACCTGGACAAGCTGGCCCAGCTGGCCGCGCAGGCCGGTGTGGCGCTGCCGGCGGTGCAGCCGCACCACGTGCGGGCCTGGGTGGCGCGCATGCACGCCGGTGGCCGCAGTGGCCGTGGCATCGCGCTGATCCTGTCGGGCTGGCGCGGCTTCTATGCCTGGCTGGGGCGCGAGGGGCGGATCGCCGCCAATCCGGTGCAGGGCATTCGCGCCCCGCGCCAGCCGCGCCCGCTGCCCAAGGCGCTGGGCGTGGACGAGGCGGTGCAACTGGCCGAGCATGTCGACACCGCCGGCGACCCCTGGCTGGATGCGCGCGACGCCGCCCTGGTCGAGCTGCTGTACGGCAGCGGCCTGCGCGTGGGCGAGCTGACCGGCCTGGACGTCGCGCCCAGCGTCGCCGCCGAGCGTGCCGGTCGCGGCTGGATCGACCTGGACGCCGCCGAGGTGCAGGTGCAGGGCAAGGGCGGCAAGCGGCGCGCCGTGCCGCTGGGGCGCTCGGCCGTGGACGCCTTGCGGCACTGGCTGGCGCTGCGCGGCCAGGCGCTGGCGCCGGCCGATGGCGACACCGGTGATGCCGCGCAGGCCCTGTTCATCGGCCGGCGCGGCACGCGCCTGACGGCGCAGTCGGTCTGGCAGCGCCTGCGCCGGCGCAGCCTGCGGGCCGGACTGGCCACGCCGGTGCATCCGCACATGCTGCGCCATTCGTTTGCCAGCCACGTGCTGCAATCCAGCGGCGATCTGCGCGCGGTGCAGGAGCTGCTGGGTCACGCCAGCATCGGCACCACGCAGGTCTACACGCGGCTGGACTTTCAGCACCTGGCGCAGGCCTATGACGCGGCACACCCGCGCGCGCGGCGCCGCTGAAGGCCGGCGGCGGCCCGCCGCTCACTCGCCCAGGAACTTGAGCAGGCCGCGCAGCTTGTCCTCGGTGCCGGTGTCGAAACCCTCGGGCATGCCGATGGTCTTGAGCACGGCCTGACCTTCGGCGCTGTCGGACAGGTCGCGCACGGCCTTCTGCACGGCAGCCACGTCGGCCGCGCTGAGCGTCCTGGACGCAATCAGCGGCGAATACGGCTGCGGCACGCTGCGGTGCAGCACCGTGCCGCCGTCCTTTTGCCACTTGCGCGCCGCCCCCGAGTAGGACGCCAGACCGCCCGCCTGGCCGAAACCGTTGTTGATATAGAACACCACCGCTTCCTGTTCGCGCACGTGGGTCACGGCCTCCTTGTCGAGGTCGATGCCCTGCTGGCGCAGCTCGGCGCGACAGAACTTGGTCATGTAGGCGACTTTTTCGGGCATGACGATTTTCTTGCCCTTGAGGTCCGCCAGCTGCCTGATCGGCGAGTCCTTGGGCACGACGATCAGGCACTGCCCTTCGGGCTTCACGGAGGCCACATAGCGGTAGCCGTAGTCGCGCAGGCCGCGCGCCGGGTAGTCGCTGGGGCGCGCCAGCACCAGGTCGAGCCGGCTGTTCTTCATGCCGTCTTCCAGCTGCGCGAACTCGCGCACGAAGACCACCTTGACGTCGGCCTTGATGGCTTTGCCGATGGCCTCGGCCAGGCCGCCGTACTTCTGCACCACGCGGGCATGGTCGGTGCCGCCCGAGGTGCCTTCGCTGATGCCCAGCACCAGATCGCGCGCCTGGACGCCGGCGGCGCCCAGGGTCAGGGCGATGGCCAAGGCAATGGAGTACATGGACATGGTCGGATACGGCCAGGGTGTGGGTAGCGACTCGGGGTCGGGGCGAGGTGACGAAGCTGCATGAATTGGACCGAAATGCCGAGACAAATACCACTAAGGTTTACACGAATGGCGTGTATCGACCGTTGGCAGCCCTGGTGGCCGGCGGCGCTGGGCGTTTTGCGCGATGCCCCTTGGTCCGCCGACCGGTGTCTGGCTGGCTACACTGCCGGGCCTGAAGTCACTCCTTTTCGCGGGCGCCCGGCCCGGCACTGCCATGTCCCTGATTCCTGCCACCATCCTTACCGGCTTTCTCGGCTCGGGCAAGACCACCTTGCTCAAGCGCTTGCTGACCGAGGCGCACGGTCAGAAGATCGCCGTCATCGAGAACGAGTTCGGCGAGGAGAACATCGACAACGACATCCTCGTGGCCGACAGCCAGGAGCAGATCATCCAGATGAGCAACGGCTGCATCTGCTGCTCCATCCGCGAGGACCTGCGGGCCACCTTGTCCGACCTGGCGGCCCGCAAGCGCCGGGGCGAGCTGGACTTCGAGCGCGTGGTGATCGAGACCACCGGCCTGGCCGACCCGGGCCCGGTGGCGCAGACCTTCTTCATGGACGACGAGATCGCCGAGGCCTACCTGCTCGACGCCATCGTCACCCTGGTCGATGCCAAGCACGCGGCGCAGCAGTTGAACGACCGCGTCGAGGCGCAGCGCCAGGTGGGCTTTGCCGACCAGATCTTCATCAGCAAGGCCGATCTGGTGGGCCAGGACGAACTGGCGACCCTGCGGCATCGGCTCAGGCACATGAACCCGCGCGCGGCGCAGAAAGTGGTGCATTTCGGCGACGTGCCGATTGCCGAGGTGTTCGACCTGCGTGGCTTCAACCTGAACGCCCGGCTGGACATCGACCCCGAGTTCCTGGCCGCCGATGAGCACGCTCACGATCATCACGACCACCATCACCACGACGGCGAGCACTGCGACCACCCCTCGCACCACCACGCCCATGGTCACCACCATCACGCCGACGATGACGTCAAGAGCTTCGTCTTCCGTGCCGAGCGGGCGTTCGATCCAGCGCGGCTGGAGGACTTCCTGGGCGCCATGGTCAACATCTACGGCCCGCGCATGCTGCGCTACAAGGGCGTGCTGTGGATGAAAGGCACGGAGCGCAAGGTCATCTTCCAGGGCGTGCACCAGCTCATGGGCAGCGACCTGGGCCCCGCCTGGAAGGCCGACGAGCCGCGCACCAGCAAGATGGTGTTCATCGGCATCGACCTTCCGCGCGACATCCTGACCCAGGGCCTGGAGCAGTGCCTGGTGCCTGCCTGAAGCCGGTTTGCGGCCGGCCCGAAGGCCGGGTTGTGTCAAGGTTTCGGCAGATCGCCGGTGTTTTGCCGGCGTCCGGTGCCCGGTGCCACCGCAGGTGGCTACAATCGCCGCCTTCGTACGGGTGCCCCCGCTGAACGGGGGCCGTTATGCTCGCGTCGCCCAAGAAGGTCATACAACAGGGCGCTTATCGGATGCCAAGGACCCCGTGTCATCCGCTGGCCACGTGATCGGCGCTGCGCCCCCGGGCGTCGGCGCCGACAGGAGACGAGACAAGTGAAAACTGCGGCTGCCAAGAGCCCGGCACCCCCCAAGGCCAAGCCTGCCAAGGCGACACCGAGCGTGGTCAAGCCCGCCAGCAAGACCCAGGCGCCGGCGCCGGTCGCCGGCAAGGCCGGCAAGCCTCAGGTCCGATCGGGCACCACCCGGGCGTCGGGTGCAGTGACCGCTTCCAAGACCACCTCGGCGCGACCGCCGCTGCCTGTTCCCAAGAATCTGCCCATGCCCTCTGTTGCCATCCCCCCGGTGCCGGTGCCGGTCAAGAAAGACCCCAAGCTGGCCAACAACTGGAAAACCAAGTCTGTCGAGCAGCTCAGCGATCCGGAGATCATCGCCATGCCCGACAGCGAGTACATGAACGACAAGCAGCTGGCCTATTTCCGCCACAAGCTGGTGCAGCTGAAGGACGACATGCTGGCCAACGCCGGCCAGACGGCAGAGAACCTGCGCGACGACACCGTGGTGGTGCCCGATCCGGCCGACCGCGCCACCATCGAGGAGGAGCACGCGCTGGAGTTGCGCACGCGCGACCGCGAGCGCAAGCTGCTCAAGAAGATCGAGCAGTCGATCGTCCGCATCGACGCCGGCGACTATGGCTACTGCGACGAAACCGGAGAGCCCATTGGCGTGCCCCGTCTGCTGGCACGCCCGACCGCCACGCTGTCGCTGGAGGCGCAGCAGCGGCGCGAGCTCAAGCAGAAGATGTTCGGCGACTGAGCGCTGAGCGCGCGAGCGAACCCGCCATGGCCGCCCTGACCGCGCCTGCGCATCCGCCCGGCCATGCCGGACCCGCTCACACGGTCTGAGCCGGCACCACGGCCGGACATTCGATGACCAGGGGAGCGACCGAGCCATGAACAAGCCTTCCGAATCCGGCGGACTGCTGTCCAAGATGGTGCGGTTCGTCAAGAACCCCACCACGCACTGGGCCGATCTCGACAGGCCAGTGTCCGAAGAGGGCGACAGCGAGTCGCGCCTGGCGCTCAAGGAGATGATCGAGCGCAAGCGTCGCAACGATTTCGTGCGCAGCCGCGAGTTCGACATGCTGCGCAGACTGCGCCGGCGCGAGACGCTCAAGAGCAGCGACTCTGCAATGGGCGGTCCGTCGTTTTACCCCAGCAGCCAGCCCTCCAATACCGCCGAGCGCGAGCGCACACTCAAGAAAATTGACGAAATCGAAGCGCAGATGTCGACAGCGTGGTCCAAGATGCGCGCTGGGGCTGGCCAGGCTGCAGCCGAGCCGGGGTTGGCTGGTGTTCCTGTGCTCTGGGCGGGCGTAGTCGACAAAACCGATCCGATGCCACTGTCCGACCGCAATCGGCGGCCGGTTGCCGATGCGCCGCCTGGCTTCGCGCCCACCGTGACGATGGACCCCATGTCCGCCCCGGCGCCGGTAGCCGCGCCAGCCCGAGCGGCAGGCACCGGCTTCGGTGGGCCGATGCTGGGCGAAGTGCCGGAATTCAACGTCGAAGTCGTGGCCGCCGGACGGCACGACCCGGAGCTCGAGGAAGCCGCGATCCTGTTCGCCAATGGCGACGCCGCCGGCGCTGAAGCGCTGTTGCTGGCGCTGCTGGCCGAGGGCGGCAGCCGGCGCCAGGACCTCGATACCTGGCTGACGCTGTTCGACCTTTATCGCTGCACTGGCGATCAGACCAAGTTCGACGACATCGCGCCGGCGTTCGCGGCGCTGTTCGGGCGATCGGCGCCGCAGTGGGCCGGCCTGCTTGAACAGGTGCCGACACCGGCGCCCTTTGCGTCTGCCCCGATGCCCGGCGGTGGCGGTGCGTTCCACTGGAGCAGCCCCGGCGCGATCGGCACGCAGTCGGTGGCCGCGCTGCGCGTGTCGCTGGAGCGCCAGGCGCCGCCCTGGCGCGTCGACTGGCGCGCGCTCAAGACCATCGAGCCTTCGGCGCTGCCGGCGCTGATCGAGCTGCTGCAGCGCTGGGCCGAAACGCCGGTGCGACTGAAAACGCTGGACGTCGAGCGCTTGCTGCAGGTGCTGACCGAGCACTCGCCCACCGGTGACCGCGGCGTCGATCCACAGTGGTGGGAGGCCCGACTGGCGCTGCTGCGCGTGCTCGGGCGGATGGACGACTTCGATCTGGTGGCACTGAACTACTGCGTCACCTACGAGGTATCCCCGCCCGCCTGGGAGGAACCCAGCAACAGCTGGAGCAGCATGACGGACGACGGCGAAACCCTGATGCCCAGCCAGTTCGGTGCCGAGGAACCGGGGATGTTGCTGCCGCCCATGGTCACGGATCACGAGCCGCCCGCGGACGAACCGGGTGAAGGCGTCGTTGCCACCGCGCTGGAGGGGACGTACATCGGCTCGTTCGGCGCTGTCCTGCAGCCGCTGGGCCAGCAGGGCGACGCCCGGGCGTTCGAATTCAACTGCCGCCAGCTGGTGCGGGTGGATTTCGGCGCCGCGGGCGACATGCTCAACTGGGCCACCCACCAGCAGGGCGGTGGCAAGGCGGTGCGCTTTCAGCAGGTCAACCGCCTGGTGGCGGCGTTCTTTGGCGTCATCGGCATCACGGACGTCGCACGCGTGCTGTTGCGCACGGACTGACCAGCGACGCCGCTGTGGTGCCGATGTGGGCCGTCCAGCGCACAATCGGGCTCTTCGGAACCGCCTGTCGGCGGCTCGCCAGCCCTTGAACGGCGCCTCGCACCCCCCATCTGGAACCGCTATGGAAGCATTTCACGGCACCACCATCGTCAGCGTGCGACGCCAGACGCCGCAAGGCTGGCAGGTGGCCATCGGTGGCGATGGTCAGGTCACCCTGGGCCACATCGTGGTCAAGGGCACGGCGCGCAAGGTGCGCAAGCTGCACCACGGCAGGGTGCTGGCGGGCTTTGCCGGTGCCACGGCCGACGCCTTCACGCTGTTCGAGCGCTTCGAGGCCAAGCTGGAAAAGCACCAGGGCCACCTGACGCGCGCCGCCATCGAGCTGACCAAGGACTGGCGCACCGACCGCGTGCTGCGCCGCCTGGAAGCCATGCTGGCGGTGGCCGACCGGGAAGCTTCGCTGATCATCACCGGCAACGGCGACGTGCTGGAGCCCGAGCATGGACTGGTGGCCATTGGCTCCGGCGGCGCCTATGCCCAGGCCGCGGCCAAGGCACTGCTCGACCACACGGAGTTGCCGGCCGACCAGGTGGTGAAGAAGGCGCTGGAGATCGCCGGCGAGCTGTGCATCTACACCAACCTGCATCACACCATCGAGACGCTGTAGCCGTCGGTGGTTCAATTTGCTATTTATTCAGGAGCTATTGGCGCTTGCTGTTCGTGCGCCGGGGCTGCATTTGATTCAACGAATGGGTGGAATTCGCCATGTCCTCGATGACGCCGCAGGAGATCGTCTCCGAGCTCGACCGCCATATCGTTGGCCAGCACGACGCCAAGCGTGCCGTGGCCATTGCCTTGCGCAACCGCTGGCGGCGCCAGCAGGTCGACGAGAAACTGCGCCATGAAATCACGCCCAAGAACATCCTGATGATCGGCCCGACGGGCGTCGGCAAGACCGAGATCGCGCGCCGGCTGGCGCGGCTGGCGAACGCGCCGTTCATCAAGGTCGAGGCCACCAAGTTCACCGAGGTGGGCTACGTCGGCAAGGATGTCGATTCCATCATCCGCGACCTGGCCGAAATGGCAGTCAAGCAGCAGCGCGAGCAGGCCATGAAGGCGCACCGCACGCGCGCCGAGGACCTGGCCGAGGAGCGCATCCTCGACGTGCTGCTGCCGCCGGCGCGCCAGGCCGACGGCAGCAACGCGCCGGGCGGCGACAGTGCCGCGCGCCAGGCGTTTCGCAAGAAGCTGCGCGAGGGCCAGCTGGACCACAAGGAAATCGAGCTGGAGCTGGCCCAGCCCGCGCCCACCATGGAAATCCTGGGCCCGCCCGGCATGGAGGACATGGCCGAGCAGCTCAAGGGCATGCTGGGCAACCTGGGCGGCGGCCGGCGCAAGCTGCGCCGCGTGCGGATCGGCGAGGCCATGCGGCTGCTGGTGGACGAAGAGGCGGGCAAGCTGGTCAACGAGGACGAGCTGCGCACCGAGGCCGTGCGCAACCTGGAGCAGAACGGCATCGTCTTCATCGACGAGATCGACAAGGTGGCCTCGCGCGGCCTGGAGGGCGGCGGCAGCGGCGCTGAAGTCTCGCGCCAGGGCGTGCAGCGCGACCTGCTGCCGCTGGTCGAAGGCACCACCGTGAGCACCAAGTACGGCATGGTGCGCACCGACCACATCCTGTTCATCGCCTCGGGCGCTTTTCACCTGTCCAAGCCGAGCGACCTGATCCCCGAGCTGCAGGGCCGGCTGCCGATCCGGGTCGAGCTGGCCTCGCTGTCGGTGCAGGACTTCGAGGCCATCCTGACGCAGACCGACGCCAGCTTGGTGCGCCAGTACCAGGCGCTGCTGGCCACCGAAGGCGTGACGCTGGATTTTCGGCCCGACGGCATCTCGCGGCTGGCCGAAATCGCCTGCGCCGTCAACGAATCGACCGAGAATATCGGCGCGCGGCGCCTGTCCACCGTGATGGAGCGGCTGCTGGACGAGGTCAGCTTCGATGCCACCCGGCGGCAGGGGCAGACGCTCAGCATCGACGCTGCCTACGTCGACGCGCGTCTGGCGGCGCTGAGCCGCGACGAGGACTTGTCGCGCTACATCCTCTGATAACGCGGCCCCGGCGCCGCAGCGACCGAGGGCGCGCTTTCTCCCGAGCGCGCCGAACCTGCCGCGCGCCAAGGCAGCGTGGCGCCGCCGTCCCGATGGCCGGCAGGTGCCTGGGCCCGATCACCCGAGCACGGCCGCGCGTCGCCCGGCGGTGTTGGTGGCGGGGAAGGCGGAAATCGCGAGAAAAAGCGCAAAAATCCATGTGCAGCTTGCGCCAAGTGCTATCTTATCGATAGCTTATCAACGGTGTCTGAGCAAACCCATGGTGCGGGGCACGGCGTCCCGTTGAGGCGCATCGTCTGCCGCAGGCCTGGGCGCGGGTTATCCACAGCGTCGTTGATCCTGACTTTCAGTATTTCTCGTAAGTCACTTATTTCAAAGGAATTTCACTTTGGATAAGCAGTGAACAAGTTGGCTAACGCGTTGATTTCATTGAAATAATTTGTTGGCCCTGGTTGTCGCACGGCCAATTCCTGCTACAGTGCAATTAAGTGCAGTTAAGTGGGGAAAAGTGTCATTTCTCCCCGGTTGCCACACTCGTCACAGGGAAAGAGCGTGTTTCAAGGGGCGTCGTCGCTGAGTCTGGATGCAAAGGGAAGGCTGTCCGTGCCGACCCGGCACCGCGACGTCCTGGCCGCAACGGCCGGCGGGCAGCTGACGATCACCAAGCACCCCGACGGCTGCCTGATGGTGTTCCCGCGCCCCGAGTGGGAAAAATTCCGCGACCGCATCGTCCAGCTGCCCATGTCGGCGCAGTGGGTCAAGCGCATCTTTCTGGGCAGCGCGATGGATGTCGAGCTCGACGGCACCGGCCGCGTGCTGATCTCGCCCGAGCTGCGCCAGGCCGCCGGGCTGACGCGCGAGGCCATGCTGCTGGGCATGGGGCGGCATTTCGAGCTGTGGGACAAGGCGACCTACGAGGCCAAGGAGGCCGAGGCCATGCAGGCCGGGCTGCCCGGGTCGTTCGAGGACTTCACCTTCTAGAGGGCGGAGGCGAGTGAGCGCATGGTCACACACCACGGTCCTGTTGAACGAGGCGGTCGACGCCCTGGTCACGGACCCGCGCGGTCAGTACGTGGACGCCACGTTCGGCCGCGGCGGACATGCGCGCCTGATCCTGCGGCGGCTGGCCCCCGAGGGGCGGCTGATCGCTTTCGACAAGGATCCGGAGGCGCTGGCCGAAGCGGCGCGCATTCAGGACGCGCGCCTTGCGGTCCGCCACCAGGGCTTCGCGGCGCTGGCCGAGTGGCCGCCGCGCAGCGTGGCGGGGGTGTTGATGGATCTGGGCATCAGCTCGCCACAGATCGACAACCCCGCGCGGGGTTTTTCTTTTCGTGCCGACGGCCCGCTGGACATGCGCATGGATCCCACGCGCGGGCAGAGCGCGGCCGACTGGCTGGCCCATGCCGCCGAGCGGCAGATTGCGCAGGTGATCCGTGACTACGGCGAGGAACGGTTTGCTGTCGCCATTGCAAAGGCGATTGTCGCTCGCCGACAGGCGGGGCGCCCTGTTGCATCCACCCTCGAGCTGGCCGAGCTCGTGGCTGGCACGGTCAAAACCCGCGAGCCGGGCCAGAACCCTGCAACGCGCACATTTCAGGCTATTCGGATTTTCGTCAACGCCGAGCTTGAAGAGCTCGAACAGGCGCTAGAGGCGGCCGTGCAGGTGCTGCAACCCGGAGGCCGGCTGGTGGTGATCAGCTTCCATTCGCTGGAAGACCGCATCGTCAAGCAGTTCATCGCCCGCCATGCGCGCCAGGCGGTGGACCGGCGCGCGCCGTTCGCCGAGCCGGCGCCCACCCTGCTGCGCGCCCTCGGCCGGGTGCGCCCCAGCGCCGCCGAGGTGGCGGCCAACCCGCGCGCGCGCAGTGCCATCATGCGCGTGGCCGAGCGCACGCCGGCGCCGCTGGTGGTCGCGCGGCAGGGAGGCCGGGCATGACGCGCCTGTCCGTCATGCTGCTGGCGGCCGTCATGGTGTCGGCGCTGTACGTGGTGCGCGTGCAGTACGACTCGCGTCGCCTGTTCACGGACCTCGATCGGGCCAACGCCGAAGCGCATCGCCTGGAAACCGAGCGCGCCCGGCTGGAGGTGGAAAAGCGCGCCGAGGCGACCTCGCTGCGCGTGGAGAAGCTGGCGCGCGACAAGCTGGCCATGCGCAGCATCACGCCGGCCATCACCGAATACGTGACCTCGTCGCTGGCGCTGCCGGCGGCGCAAGCGTCGGCGCCGCAAGGGGAGCGGCCATGAGGGACATCCGCTACACCTCCAGCCCGCTGCTGGCGTCCAAGACGCCGGTGTGGCGCAGCAAGTTCATCGTCGCCATGCTGGCGCTGGCCTTCATCGTGCTGATCGGGCGCGCCGCCTACGTGCAGGTGTTCGACAACGCCTTCTTCCAGCGCCAGGGGCAGGTGCGGTTCGCGCGCACGCTGGAGCTGCCGGCCAGCCGCGGCCGCATCCTCGATCGCAATGGCCTGCTGCTGGCCTCCAGCGTGGTGGCGCCCAGCATCTGGGCCATCCCCGAGGACGTCGAGCGCGATCCGGCCAGGCGGCGCGAACTGGCGCGCCTGCTGGGCATGCCGCTGGCCGAGCTGAACAAGAAGCTGGCCGACGAGGACAAGACCTTCGTCTGGCTCAAGCGCCAGGTCGATGAGCCCGTGGCGCGGCAGATCGCCGCGCTGAAGCTGACCGGCATCTACCAGCGTAAGGAATACAAGCGCAAATATCCCGAGGGCGAGGCGGCGGCACACGTGGTCGGCTTCGCCAACGTCGAGAACCAGGGGCAGGAAGGCGCCGAGCTGTCGTTCGAAAAGCGCCTGGCCGGTCGCGCCGGCTCGCGCCGCGTCATCAAGGACCGGCTGGGCCGGGTGGTCGAGACCGTGGGCGACGAAATTCCGCCGGTGGATGGTCAGGACCTGCAACTGTCGATCGACTCGAAGGTGCAATTCTTCGCCTACCAGAAGCTGCGCGACGCCGTGACCTCGCACAAGGCCAAGTCCGGCAGCGTGGTGGTGCTGGACGCGCAGACCGGCGAGGTGCTGGCGCTGGCCAACTACCCCAGCTACGCGCCCGACAACCGCCGCCACCTGAGCGGCGCGCAGCTGCGCAACATCGCGATCACCGACACCTTCGAGCCGGGCTCGACCATGAAGCCGGTCACCGTCGCCATGGCGCTGGAGGCCGGCAAGGTGACCCCGCAGACGCTGATCGCCACCGCGCCGGGCACCTACAAACTGGACAAATTCACCATCCGCGACACCCACAACTACGGCACGCTGACCGTGGAGGGCGTGGTGCAGAAGTCCAGCAACGTGGGTTCGCTGAAGATCGCGCAACGCTTGTCCGCGCAGGAGATGTGGGAAACCTATACCGCGCTGGGCTACGGCCGCAAGCCGGACCTGGCGTTCCCCGGTGCCGCCAGCGGCCGGGTGCGCCACTGGAAGGGCTGGCGCCCGGTGGAGCAGGCCACCATGGCCTACGGCTACGGCCTGTCGGCGTCGCTGTTCCAGATGGCGCATTCCTACACCGCGTTCTCGCACGACGGGCGGGTGATCCCGGCCACGCTGCTGAAGGCGCCCGAGGGCGCGACGGTGGAGGGAGTGCGCGTGTTCTCGGAGAAGAACGCGCGCGCCGTGCGCAAGATGCTGGAGATGGCCGCCGGCCCCGGCGGCACCGGCCAGCGCGCCCAGACCGTGGGCTACTCGGTGGGTGGCAAGTCCGGCACGGCGCGCAAGCAGGTCGGCAAGGGTTACGCCAGCAACAAGTACCGCGCCTGGTTCACCGGCATGGCGCCGATCGACAAGCCGCGCGTCATCGTCGCCGTGATGGTCGACGAGCCGAGCAATGGCGTCTACTACGGCGGCGCCGTGGCCGCCCCGGTGTTCAGCGAAGTCGTGCAGCAGACGCTGCGCATCATGGGCGTGCAGCCCGACATGGCGGTCAAGCCGGCCATCGTGGCCGAGCAGGTCGAGGAGTCGTTCTGACATGACCACCGTCACGCTGCACACTCCGGCCGAGGCCGCCCGCTGGCTGCGCGAGCGGGTGACCGGCCGGCTGCACGCCGACAGCCGCCAGGTGCAGCCGGGCGACGGCTTCATCGCCTGGCCCGGCGCGGCCACCGATGGCCGTCGCTTCGTCGCGGCCGCGCTGGCACAGGGGGCGAGCGCCTGTCTGGTGGAGCAGGACGGCGCGCAGGCCTTCGGCTTCGATCAGCCGCAGGTGGCCCGCTACCCGAACCTGAAAGCCGACACCGGGCCGATCGCCGCCGCGTACCACGGGGCGCCCTCGCAGGCGCTGCAGGTGCTTGCCGTCACAGGCACCAACGGCAAGACCTCGACCGCCTGGTGGATGAGCTGGGCACTATCAAAAACGCAGCCGTCGGCGCTTGCTCCGTGCGCGCTGGTGGGCACTTTGGGCGTCGGTCTGCCAGGGGCGCTGCAAGCCACCGGCATGACCACTCCCGATCCCGTGCTGCTGCAGCGGCGCTTTCGAGAGCTGGTGGACGCGGGGGTGCGCTCCTGCGCCATCGAGGCCTCGTCCATCGGCATTGCCGAGCGGCGCCTGGACGGCACCGCCATCCGCGTCGCCGTGTTCACCAATTTCACGCAGGATCACCTCGACTACCACGGCAGCATGCAGGCCTACTGGCAGGCCAAGGCCGCCCTGTTCGACTGGCCCGGCCTGCGGGCGGCGGTGATTCAGGCCGACGACCCACGCGCCGGCGAACTGGTGGCCAAGGCCCAGGCGCGCGGGCTGGACACCTGGACCGTGGCCCGCGGGCGCGATGCACGCCTGCGCGCCACCGACATCGGCTACGCCGACGAGGGCCTGCAATGGGTGGTGCGCGAGGGCGCCCAGAGCGTCGCGATCCGCACCACGCTGGTGGGCGACTACAACATCGACAACCTGATGGGCGTGCTCGGCGCGCTGCGGGCGCTGGGCGTGCCGCTGCCCGACGCGGTGGCGGCCTGCACCGACCTGCCCGCCGTGCCCGGCCGCATGGAGCGCATCGGCCTGCCGGACACGCCGCTGGCGGTGGTCGACTATGCCCACACGCCCGATGCCATCGACAAGGTGCTGCAGGCGCTGCGCCCGCTGGCGGCGCAGCGCGGCGGACGCCTGTGGTGCGTGTTTGGCTGTGGCGGCAACCGCGATGCCGGCAAGCGCCCGCTGATGGCGCAGGCCGCCGAACGCGGGGCCGACCGCCTGGTGCTGACCAGCGACAACCCGCGCGACGAAGAGCCGCGGGCCATCGTCGAGGCCATGCGCGCCGGCCTGCGCGACGCGGGGGCGGCGATCATCGAGGTCGATCGCGCCCAGGCCATCGAACGCGCGCTGGCCGACGCCGATCCGGCCGACGTGGTGCTGATCGCCGGCAAGGGTCACGAGGACTACCAGGAAGTGCGCGGCAAGCGCAGCCCGTTTTCCGACCAGGCGATCGCGCGCCAGGCCCTGCAGCGGCGCGCCGTGCCGGGAGGTGGGTCCGCATGAGCGCCATGAACCTGACGTTGAGCGAACTGGCCGGCTGGCTGAGCAATGCACGCCTGGTGGGCGATCGCGCCGTGCGCTGCGCGCGCGTGCACACCGACACCCGCAGCCTGCGGGCGGGTGACCTGTTCGTGGCCCTGAAGGGTGAACGCTTCGACGCCGCCAGCTTCCTGCCCGAGGCTGCCGCGCGGGGCGCCGTGGCGGTGCTGTGCGACGACAGGGCGGCGGCCCAGTTGGCGGCCTGTGGCCTGCCGGGGGTGCTGGTGCCCGATGTCAGGCTTGCCCTGGGCGAGTTGGCGGGCCAGTGGCGCCAGCGCTTCAGCGGCCCGCTCATCGCCGTTACCGGCAGCAACGGCAAGACCACGGTGACGCAGATGATCGCCTCGATCCTGCGCGTCTGGCAAGGCGACGCCGCGTTGGCCACCGAAGGCAATCTGAACAACGACATCGGCGTGCCGCTGACGCTGTTGCGCCTGCGTTCCGAGCACCGGGTGGCGGTGGTGGAACTGGGCATGAACCACCCTGGCGAGATCGCCTGCCTGGCGGCCATCGCCGCGCCAACCGTCGCCGTGGTCAACAACGCCCAGCGCGAACACCAGGAGTTCATGGCCAGCGTGGAGGCCGTGGCCCATGAAAACGGCGCCGTGCTGGCGGCGCTGCCGGCCGGCGGCGTGGCCGTGTATCCGGCCGCCGACACCTACAGCCCGCTCTGGCGGGCGCTGGCGGCCGGCCGGCGCGTGCTGGACTTTGGCGACACCGGCCAGGTGACCCTGGTCAGCGCCGCATGGGCGGTGGACCACTGGGTGGCCAGGATCGGCACGCCGGCGGGCGAGTTCGATTGCGCCCTGCACGTCGCCGGCCGCCACAACCTGCACAACGCACTGGCCGCCACCGCCTGCGCGCTGGCTGCAGGCGCAGCCCTGCCGGCCATCGCGCAGGGCCTGGGAGTCTTTCGTCCGGTCAGGGGGCGTTCGCGCACGCTGGTGCTGCGGCAGCGCGGGCGCGCCGTCACCGTGGTGGACGACACCTACAACGCCAATCCCGATTCGGTGCGCGCGGTGATCGACGTCCTGGCCGAACTGCCCGGCCCGCGCCTGCTGGTGCTGGGCGACATGGGCGAAGTGGGCGAACAGGGTCCGACCTTTCATGCCGAGGTCGGCGTCTACGCGCGCCAGCGTGGCGTGGAGCGGCTGCTGGCGCACGGGCCGCTGGCCATCCATGCCGCGATGGCCTTCGGTGGCGGGCGGCATTTCGACGACATCACGTCGCTGATCGACGCCGTGCGCACGCACCTGCCGCAGTGCGCCACGGTGGCGGTCAAGGGCTCGCGCTTCATGCGCATGGAACGCGTGGTCGAGGCGCTGATGGCGTCCACCCTTGGCGAGGCGGAGGCTCACGATGCTGCTTAGTCTGGCCGCCTGGCTGCAGACGCTGTCGCCGGAATTCGGCTTCTTCCGCGTCTTCCAGTACCTCACCTTCCGCGCCGTGATGGCGGCGATGACCGCGCTGGTCATCGGCATCGCCTTCGGGCCCTGGGTGATTCGCCGGCTGACGGCGCTGAAGATCGGCCAGCCCGTGCGCGGCTACGCCATGCAGTCCCACCTGGTCAAGAGCGGCACGCCCACCATGGGCGGCGTGCTGATCCTGCTGTCGATCGCCATCTCGACGCTGCTGTGGTTCGACTGGTCGAACCGCTTCGTGTGGGTTGTCATGGTGGTCACCTTCGGCTTCGGCGCCATCGGCTGGGTCGACGACTGGCGCAAGGTGGTCAACAAGGACCCGGAAGGCATGCGCTCGCGCGAGAAGTATTTCTGGCAGTCGGTGATCGGGCTGGTGGCCGCCTTTTACCTGGTGTTCAGCATTTCCGAGGCGTCCAACGCACGGGTTTGGGCGCTGTTCGTCAACTGGGTCGGCTCCGGCTTCAGCATCGACCTGCCGCCCGCCGCCGGCCTGCTGGTGCCGTTCTTCAAGGAAATCAGCTACCCGCTGGGCGTGCTGGGTTTCGTGGTCCTGAGCTACCTGGTCATCGTCGGCGCCAGCAACGCGGTCAACTTGACCGACGGCCTGGACGGCCTGGCCATCATGCCGGTGATCCTGGTCGGTTCGGCGCTGGGCGTGTTCGCCTACGTCACCGGCAACACGGTGTATGCGCGTTACCTGCTGATTCCGCACATTCCGGGCACGGGCGAGCTGCTGATCTTTTGCGCCGCGCTGGCCGGCGCCGGCTTGGCCTTCCTGTGGTTCAACGCCCATCCGGCGCAGGTGTTCATGGGTGACGTTGGCGCGCTGGCCCTGGGCGGCGCACTGGGCACCATCGCCGTCATCGTGCGGCAGGAAATCGTGCTCGCCATCATGGGTGGCATCTTCGTGGTCGAGGCGCTGTCGGTGATCGCGCAGGTGGGCTGGTTCAAGTACACCAAGCGGCGCCACGGCGAGGGCCGGCGCCTGCTCAAGATGGCGCCGTTGCACCACCATTTCGAGAAGAACGGCTGGGCCGAGACCAAGGTCGTGGTGCGCTTCTGGATCATCACCATGCTGCTGTGCCTGGTGGGGCTGTCGTCGCTCAAGCTGAGGTAGCCCGTGAACCTGTTGCAAGACCGTCATGTGCTGGTGCTGGGTCTGGGCCTGTCGGGCCTGGCCATGGCGCGCTGGTGCGCGGCGCAGGGGGCGTCGGTGACGGTGGCCGACACGCGCGCCGAGCCGCCCCAGTTGGCCGCGCTGCGCCAGCAGCTGCCGGCGGCGCGATTCGTGTCCGGCGCGCTGGATGCGTCGCTGCTGGACGACGCCAGCGTGCGCGCCGTCTACCGCAGCCCCGGGCTGTCTCCCGCCAGCATCGCCGGCGTGGTGCGGGCGGCGCGCGAGCGCGGCCTGCCGGTGGGGGGCGAGCTGGACCTGTTCGTGCAGGCCCTGGCGGGCCTGAAGCAGCAGCACGACTACCAGCCGGCGCTGCTGGCGGTCACCGGCACCAACGGCAAGACCACGGTGACCGCGCTCACCGGTCAGCTGGTGGAGCGCGCCGGCCTGTCCGTGGCGGTGGCCGGCAACATCGGGCCCAGCCTGCTCGACACGCTGCGGGCGCGGCTCGATGGCGAGGCGCTGCCGCAGGTCTGGGTGCTGGAGCTGTCGAGTTTTCAGCTGGAGGGGGTGGTGGGCTTCGAGCCGACGGCGGCCACGGTGCTCAACGTCACGCAGGATCACCTGGACTGGCACGGCGACATGGCCGCTTACGCGGCGGCCAAGGCGCGGGTGTTTGGCGAGCACGGCGTGATGCTGCTGAACCGCAACGACCCGGTGGTGAGCGGCATGCGGCCGGCGCTTGCGGCCAAGCCGGTCAAAGGGCCGCGGCCGGCACCGCGCAGCGTCGTGACTTTTGGTGCCGATGTGCCCGAGGCACCCGGGGATTTCGGCATCGAGGTGGTGGCCGGCATGGCCTGGCTGGTGCGCGCCCAGGAGGCCGACGAGACCCAGCGCCGCCGCAAGGGCGCCGAGGTGGAGTTGCACATCCAGCGCCTGATGCCGGCCGATGCGCTGCGCATCCGCGGCCGCCACAACGCGGTCAACGCGCTGGCCGCGCTGGCCCTGGCCAGCAGCGCCGGCTGCGCGCTCGGACCGATGCTGTACGGCCTGCGTGAATACCGGGGCGAGCCGCATCGCGTGGAGTCGGTCGGCCTGCTGGAAGGCATCGAGTATTTCGACGACAGCAAGGGCACCAACGTGGGCGCCACGGTGGCGGCGCTGGAAGGCCTGGGTGCCGAGCGCAAGCTGGTGGTGATCCTGGGTGGCGACGGCAAGGGGCAGGATTTCTCGCCGCTGGCGGCGCCGGTGTCGCGCTGCGCGCGCGCGGCGGTGCTGATCGGGCGCGATGCGCCCCTGATTCGCGCTGCCCTGCAGGATGCCGGAGTGCCGCTGCGCGACGCCGACGACATGGCCAGCGCCGTGGCGCTGGCGCGCGAGCGCGCGCAGCCGGGCGATGCCGTGCTGCTGTCGCCGGCCTGTGCCAGCCTGGACATGTACGCCAACTACGTGGCGCGCGCCGACGCCTTTCGTGCCGCCGTGCGCGATCAGGCGCTGGCGGCCGGCGTCGAGCTGGAGCTGCTGGCATGAGCACCACCGCCGAAGCCCTGCCGCCCGTCGGCAAGAAGGCGCGCCGGACGCGCGCACGCCAGCGCCCGACCGACGACCTGCCGGTGCGCATCGGCGGCATGCCGTATGCGCGCACCGCCAGCACGCCCACGCGGGTGCTGGGCTTCGACCAGTCGTTGATCTGGGTTTGCGTGGCGCTGCTGGCCTGGGGTCTGGTGATGGTGTATTCGGCCAGCATCGCGTTGCCCGACAACCCGCGCTTCGCCCGGTATTCACCGGGTTATTTCGTGTTGCGACACGCGTTCTGGATCGTGCTGTCCTTCGTGGCGGCGCTGATCGCCTTCCAGGTGCGCATGGACTGGTGGGAAAAGGTCGCCCCCTGGTTGTTCGTCGGCGCGCTGGCGCTGCTCATCGCGGTGCTGATTCCGCACGTGGGGACCGTGGTCAACGGCGCGCGGCGCTGGATCTCGCTTGGGCCCATCAACTTCCAGCCGTCCGAGCTGGCCAAGATCGCCGTGCTGCTGTACGCGTCCGACTACATGGTGCGCAAGATGGAGGTCAAGGAGCGGTTCTTCCGCGCCGTGCTGCCCATGGGCGTGGCCGTCGGCGTGGTCGGCCTGCTGCTGCTGGCGCAGCCTGACATGGGGGCCTTTCTGGTGATTGCCGTGATCGCCATGGGCATCCTGTTCCTGGGCGGTGTCAACGCGCGCATGTTCTTCATGATCGCGGCGGTCCTGGTGGTGGCCTTCGCGGTGATGATCTGGGCCTCGCCCTGGCGACGCGAGCGCATCTTTGCCTACCTCGATCCGTTCAGCGAGGACCATGCGCTGGGCAAGGGCTACCAGCTGTCGCACGCGCTGATCGCCATCGGACGCGGCGAGATCTTCGGCGTCGGCCTGGGCGGCAGCATCGAGAAGCTGCACTGGCTGCCCGAGGCGCATACCGACTTCCTGCTGGCAGTGATCGGCGAGGAGTTCGGCCTGGTCGGCCTGGTGTGCGTGATCTTCCTGTTCTTCTGGCTGACGCGCCGCATCATGCACATCGGTCGCCAGGCCATTGCGCTGGACCGTGTGTTCTCCGGCCTGGTGGCGCAGGGCATCGGTCTGTGGCTGGGTTTCCAGGCCTTCATCAACATCGGCGTCAACCTGGGCGCGTTGCCCACCAAGGGCCTGACCCTGCCCTTCATGAGCTACGGCGGCTCGGCCATCATGGCCAACCTGGTGGCCATCGCCATCGTGTTGCGCGTCGATGTCGAGAACCGCCGCCTGATGCACGGGGGCCGCGCATGACCCAGAAGTGCGCCCTGGTGATGGCCGGCGGTACCGGCGGCCACATCTTTCCTGGCCTGGCCGTGGCCGATGCGCTGCGCGCGCGCGGCTGGCGCGTGCACTGGTTGGGCGCGCCCGCCAGCATGGAGGCGCAGCTGGTGCCGCCGCGCGGCTACCCGTTCGAGGCGATCGACTTCGGCGGCGTGCGCGGCAAGGGCCTGGCGACGCTGGCGCTGCTGCCGCTGCGGCTGCTGCGGGCGTTCGCGCAGAGCATCGGCGTGATCCGGCGCGTCAAACCCGATGTGCTGGTCGGCCTGGGCGGCTACATCAGCTTCCCGGGTGGCCTGATGGGCGTGGCCCTGAACAAGCCGCTGGTGCTGCACGAGCAGAACTCGGTGGCCGGCATGGCCAACAAGGTGCTCGCCAGCGTGGCCGACCGCGTGTTCACCGCCTTTCCGGGCGTGTTGCCCAGGGCGCGCCGGGTGCGCTGGGTCGGCAATCCGCTGCGCGAGGCCTTTACCCGCTACCCCGATCCACAGGCGCGCTTTGCCGGGCGCAGCGGCCCGCTGCGCCTGCTGGTCGTGGGTGGCAGCCTGGGCGCGCAGGCACTCAACGACGTGGTGCCGCGCGCCCTGGCCCTGCTGTCGGTGGGTGAGCGGCCGATCGTCCAGCACCAGAGCGGCGCCAGACAGATCGACGCTCTGCGCGCCAACTATGCCGCCGCCGGCGTGCAGGCCGAGCTGCTGCCCTTCATCGACGACATGGCCCAGGCCCTGGCCGAGGCTGACCTGGTGATTTGCCGCGCCGGCGCCACCACGGTCACCGAGATCGCCGCCATCGGCGCGGCGGCGCTGTTCGTGCCGTTTCCGCACGCGGTGGACGACCACCAGACCACCAACGCCCGCTTTCTGGTCGACCAGGGGGCCGGCTGGCTGGTGCCGCAAAGCGAACTGGAGCCCGAGCACTTGGCGAATATGCTACAAAATATAGAGCGCTTGACGCTGATGGATCTGGCGCTGAAGGCCAAAACCATGCAAAAGACCCAGGCGGTCGACGAGGTGGTCGCCGCCTGCGAGGAGCTGGCCGCATGAGACACGCCATCCGCCACATCCACTTCGTCGGCGTCGGCGGCGCCGGCATGAGCGGCATCGCCGAGGTGCTGCACAACCTGGGTTACGTGATTTCCGGCTCCGACCTGGCGGACGGCCCCGTGCTGCGTCGCCTGGCGGGGCTGGGCATCCAGACCTTTGTCGGCCACGCCGCGGCCCATGTCGAGGGCGCGGACGCGGTGGTCACCTCCACCGCCGTCAAGTCCGACAACCCCGAGGTGCTGATCGCGCGCGAGCGCCGCATCCCGGTGGTGCCGCGCGCCATGATGCTGGCCGAGCTGATGCGCCTGAAGCAGGGCATCGCCATCGCCGGCACGCACGGCAAGACCACCACCACCAGCCTGGTGGCCAGCGTGCTGGCCGAGGCCGGCCTGGATCCCACCTTCGTCATCGGCGGCCGCCTGAACAGCGCCGGCGCCAATGCGCGGCTGGGCGCGGGCGACTACATCGTGGTCGAGGCCGACGAATCCGACGCCTCGTTCCTGAACCTGCTGCCGGTGCTGGCCGTCGTCACCAACATCGACGCCGACCACATGGAGACCTACGGCCACGACTTCGGCCGGCTCAAGAAGGCCTTCATCGACTTCCTGCACCGCATGCCCTTCTACGGCACCGCCATCCTGTGCCTGGAGAGCCCGGCGGTGCGCGAGATCGCCGGCGAGCTGAGCTGCCCGGTCACCAGCTACGGCTTCGCCGCCGACGCCCAGGTGCGCGCCGTCGACGTGCGCGCCGTCGGCGCGCAGATGCACTTCACGGTGCAGCGGCGCAACGGCGTGCAGTTGCCCGACCTGCCGGTGGCGCTCAACCTGCCGGGCGAGCACAACGTGCTCAACGCGCTGTCGGCCATCGCCGTGGCGGTCGAGCTGAACATCCCCGATGCCGCGGTCCAGAAGGCGCTGGCCGAGTTCAAGGGCGTGGGCCGGCGCTTCCAGCGCCATGGCGAACTGCCGGCGCAGGACGGCGGGCGCTTTGTCGTGATCGACGACTACGGTCATCACCCGGTGGAAATGGCGGCCACGCTGGCCGCGGCGCGCGGCGCGTTTCCCGGCCAGCGGCTGGTGCTGGCGTTCCAGCCGCACCGCTACACCCGCACGCGCGACTGCTTCGAGGACTTCGTCCGGGTGCTGGGCGGCGCCGACCATGTGCTGCTGACCGAGGTCTACGCCGCGGGCGAGGAGCCCATCGTGGCGGCCGACGGCCGCTCGCTGGCGCGCGCGCTGCGCGTGGCTGGCCGGGTCGAGCCGCTGTTCGTCGACGACGTGGCGGAGCTGCCGCGCGTCATCGCCGAACAGGTCCGCGACGGCGACGTGGTGCTGTGCATGGGCGCCGGATCAATTGGCGGCGTGCCGGCGAAAATCGTTGATATGCTACAAAAAACTGAGCATAATCCGGACTGAGCCGATCACCATGCAGCCACACAGCGTTCAATTCGGAAAAGTCGCCGTCCTGATGGGCGGGCGCTCGGCCGAGCGGGAGGTCTCCCTGATGTCCGGCCAGGGCGTGCTGACGGCGCTGCGGGCGCGTGGCGTCGACGCGCATGCCTTCGATCCGGCGCAGCGCCCCATGGACGACCTCGGGCGGCTGGGCTTCACCCGCTGCTTCATTGCCCTGCACGGGCGCTTCGGCGAGGACGGCACGGTGCAGGGCGCGCTGGAGCTGTTGGGCATTCCCTACACCGGCGCCGGGGTGCTGACCTCCAGCATGGCCATCGACAAGGTCATGACCAAGCGCGTCTGGCTGGCCGAGGGCCTGCCGACGCCGCGCTACGTATTGCTGCGCGCGGGCGAATGCACGCCCGAGCAGGTGCGCGCCGTGCCCGAGGCCCTGGGTCTGCCGCTGATCGTCAAGCCGGTGCGCGAAGGCTCGTCCCTGGGCGTCACCAAGGTCACCAGCCACGACCAGATGCAGCAGGCCGTGGCCGACGCGGCGCGGCTGGACGCCGACGTGCTGTGCGAGCAGTTCATCGGCGGCGACGAGGTCACCTGCCCGGTGCTGGGCGCCGGCGCGCAGGCGCGGGCGCTGCCGGTGATCCATATCGTGGCCCCCGAGGGCCAGTACGACTACCAGAACAAGTACTTCACCGACGTCACCGAGTACCGCGTGCCCTGCGACCTGCCACCCGGCGAGGAGGCCGCCATCCAGGCCCTGGTGCTGAAGGCCTACCGCGTGCTGGGCTGCCGCGGCTGGGGCCGGATCGACGTCATGATCGACGCCGCCACGCGCCAGCCCTGGCTGCTGGAGATCAACACCTCGCCCGGCATGACCGGGCATTCGCTGGTGCCGATGGCCGCGCGCGCGGCCGGCATCGACTATGAAGCCCTGTGCCTGCAACTGCTGGCCGATGCGGCGTTGGACTACGCGCCGGCGGTGGGAGCGCGCGCATGACCGATTCGCTGCCCATGCCGCTGGACGTCAGGCTGATGAACGTCACCGCCGCGCTGCTGGCCACCGGGCTGGTGCTGGCCTGCGTGGCGGCCGCGCTCTGGTGGGTGCTGCGCAACCCGGCGTTCGCCATCCGGCAGATCGTGGTGACCGGCGACACGGCGCACCACAGCGCCGCCAGCCTGCGCGCGACGGTGGGGCCGCGCCTGAGTGGCAACTTCTTCACCCTCGACCTGTCGGCCACCCAGGCGGCGTTCCAGTCCGTGCCCTGGGTGCGCAGGGCGGTGGTGCAGCGCGAATTTCCGGGGCGACTGAACGTCGCGCTGCAGGAGCACGTGGCGGTGGCGCGCTGGGGCGACGATGACGGCCACCTGATCAACGGCTTCGGCGAGGTGTTCGAGGCCACCGCCGACGAGCCGGGCGAGCGCGAGCTGCCGGTGCTGCGCGGGCCCGAGGGCCAGTCGGCCTCGGTGCTGGCGATGCATGAGCTGCTGAATCCGCTGCTCGAGCCGCTGGGCACGCATCTCGCCGAGCTGACGCTGCAGGGGCGCGGCAACTGGCGCGCCGAACTGGACAGCGGCGCCGTGATCGAGCTGGGCCAGGGCGCCCCCGCCGAGCTGGCGGCGCGCCTGAGGCAGTTCGTCGGCACGGTCAAGGAAGTGGCGGTGCGCCATCAGCGGCCGGTGGCGGCCGTCGAGGCGGCCGACCTGCGGCATGTGGGCGGCTATGCGTTGCGACTGCGCGGGGTCAGCACCGTGCGCTCCGACGCCCAGCCGGCGGCGCCTCGGCGTTGAGACGAAAAGAAGAGAGCAAGAGCGAATACCTCATGGCAAAAGAGTACAAGGACCTGATCGTCGGCCTGGACATCGGCACCGCCAAGATCATGGTGGTGGTGGGCGAGGTGCTGGCCGGCGGCGATCTCAAGCTCGCGGGCCTGGGGGTGGCGCCCAGCAACGGACTCAAGCGCGGCGCGGTGGTCAACATCGACGCCACCGTGGCCAGCATCCAGCAGGCGCTGAAGGAAGCCGAGCTGATGGCCGACTGCAAGATCGGTCGCGTCTACACCGGCATCACCGGCAGCCACATCCGCGGCATCAACTCCAGCGGCATGGTGCCGATCCGCGACAAGGAGGTCACGCCGGCCGACGTGGCGCGCGTGGTCGAGGCCGCCAAGGCCATCAACATCTCCAGCGACCAGCGCCTGCTGCTGGTGGAGCCGCAGGAATTCGTGATCGACGGCCAGGACGTGCGCGAGCCGGTGGGCATGAGCGGCATGCGGCTGGACGCCAAGGTGCACATCGTCACCGGCGCGCAGAGCGCGGCCGAGAACATCATCAAGTGCGTGCGCCGCTGCGGGCTGGAGGTGGACCAGTTGATGCTCAACCCGCTGGCCTCGGCGCAGGCGGTGCTGACCGACGACGAGCGCGAGCTGGGCGTGGCCTGCGTCGATGTGGGCGCCGGCACCACCGACGTGGCCATCTTCGCCGGTGGTGCCATCCGCCACACGGCGGTGATCCCGATCGCGGGCGATCTGATCACCAGCGACATCGCCATGGCGCTGCGCACCCCGACCATGGACGCCGAGGACATCAAGGTCGCGCATGGCTGCGCCAAGCAGCTGCTGGCCGACGCCGACACCCAGGTCGAGGTGCCGGGCCTGGGCGATCGCACGCCGCGCCTGCTGTCGCGCCAGGCGCTGGCCGGCGTGATCGAGCCGCGCGTGGAGGAGATTTTCCAACTGGTGCAGCAGGTGATCCGCGACTCGGGCTTCGAGGAGCTGCTGTCCTCCGGCGTGGTGCTCACCGGCGGCAGCGCGGTGATGCCGGGCATGGTCGAGCTGGGCGAGGACATCTTCCTCAAGCCGGTGCGGCGTGGCGTGCCCAAGTATTCGCGCGCCCTGTCCGACATGGTGGCGCAGCCGCGCGCGGCCACCGTGATGGGGCTGATGGAGGAAGCCCGCGCCGCCAGGCTGCGTGGCTACAAGGTGGCGCAGAAGACCGGTGGCGTGCAGAGCGCCTTCGGGCGCCTGAAGGATTTCATCGTGGGGAACTTCTGATGAGACACATGCACGGCCAGGCCCGCGCGTCGCCGCCGGTTTTCCATCGATGGCAGAGCACGGGGCCGCCCTCGTGACGCCGCCACGGCGCGCCCGCTGGGCGTGTTCACCCCCATCACAGCGTTCGTATTCCAAGGTTAGGCAGGCAAGAAAAGGAGTCCAGCATGAGCATCGAAATGATTGAAACCGACGGTTTTCATTCCGGCACGCAGATCAAGGTGATCGGCGTCGGCGGCGGCGGCAGCAACGCCGTCGAGCACATGATCTCGCGCCACGTGCAGGGCGTGGAGTTCATCTGCGCCAACACCGACGCGCAGGCGCTCAGCCGCTCCAACGCGAGCATGACCGTGCAGCTGGGCACCAGCGGCCTGGGCGCCGGCAGCAAGCCCGACAAGGGCCGCGAGGCGGCCGAGGCCGCCGCCGACGACATCCGCCAGGCGATCCGCGGCGCGCACATGCTGTTCATCACCGCCGGCATGGGCGGCGGCACCGGTACCGGCGCGGCGCCGGTGATCGCCCGCATCGCCAAGGACATGGGCATCCTCACCGTGGGCGTGGTCACCAAGCCCTTCGACTGGGAAGGCGGCCGCCGCCTGACCAACGCCGAGGCCGGCCTGACCGAGCTGGAGGCCAACGTCGATTCGCTGGTCGTGGTGCTGAATGAGAAGCTGCTCGAAGTGCTGGGCGATGACATCACCCAGGAAGAAGCCTTCGCCCAGGCCAACGACGTGCTGAAGAACGCCGTCGGCGGCATCGCCGAGATCATCAACGACTACGGCTTCGTCAACGTCGACTTCGAGGACGTGCGCACCGTGATGGGCGAGCCCGGCAAGGCCATGATGGGCACGGCCACCGCCAGCGGCCCCGACCGCGCCCGCATCGCCGCCGAGCAGGCCGTGGCCTGCCCGCTGCTGGAGGGCATCGATCTGTCGGGCGCCAAGGGCGTGCTGGTGCTGGTGACGGCGTCCAAGGGTTCGCTCAAGCTGAACGAATCCAAGGAGGCGATGAACACCATTCGTGCCTATGCCTCGCCCGAGGCCCACACCATTTACGGCGCCGCTTACGACGATGCGCTGGGCGACGAGATCCGCGTCACCGTGGTCGCCACCGGCCTGTCGCGCCAGGGCGTGCGCCGCCAGCCGATTACCGTGCTGCAAGGGGGCCTGCGCACCGGCACCGACAACGTGCCGTTCAACGTGCCCACGGTCAACCAGGCCGTCGGTGGCCCCGGCATGGGCGCGCAGGCGCAGCCCGACTACGGCAACGTGGCCGTGCCCAGCGTGTGGCGCACCAACCGCACGCAGGCGGCGGCCCGGGTGGACGCGCTGTCCTCCGGCGGCATGGACGACTTCGAGATCCCGGCCTTCCTGCGCAAGCAGGCCGATTGACCACGGCCACCTCCCTGAGCGGCTGACGCCGCTTCCCCCCCCTCTCTGGCGCTTCGCTTGGAGGGGGACAACGCCAGTGACCGGCGCAGGTCCGGCCACGGCGTTCGCTGGACAGGCCTGCTCCGCGGCCATGGGTGCATTGCTGGCGCGTGTCAACGCCAGAATTGCCGGTTCCGTAAAATCACACCATGCTTGCGCAACGAACAGTGAAGGCGCTGACGCGTGCGGTGGGCGTGGGCCTGCACAGCGGCGAGCGTGTCGAATTGACGCTGCGGCCGGCGCCGCCGGACACGGGGATCGTGTTTCGCCGCATCGACCTGCCGCAGCCGGTGGACATCCCCGTGAACGCGCAGGCCGTCACCGATACCCGGCTGGCCTCCACGCTGTCGGTGGGCGACGCCAAGGTGCGCACCGTGGAGCACCTGATGTCGGCCTGCGCCGGCCTGGGGCTGGACAACCTCTACATCGACATCACGGCCGAAGAGGTGCCGATCCTCGACGGCTCGGCTTCCTCCTTCGTCTACCTGCTGCAAAGCGCCGGCATCGAGTGGCAGAAGGCGCCGCGCAAGTTCCTGCGCGTGCTCAAGCCGGTGGAGGTGCGCGAGGGGGAGGGCGAGCAGCTCAAGTGGGCGCGCCTGGCGCCGCACCACGGCTTCACGCTGAGCTTCGAGATCGACTTCCAGCACCCGGCGGTGGATTCGACCGAGCAGCGGGTCAGCTTCGACATGGGCACCGGCCGCTACAGCCGCGACATCGCGCGTGCGCGCACCTTCGCCTTCAGCAAGGATGTGGAGATGATGCGTGCCAGCGGCCTGGCCCTGGGCGGCGGGCTGGACAACGCCATCGTCATGGACGACACCAAGGTGCTCAACGAAGGCGGGCTGCGCTACGCCGAGGAATTCGCCAAGCACAAGATCCTCGACGCCATCGGCGACCTGTACTGCGTCGGCCATCCGATGCTGGCCGCCTACAGTGCCTTCCGCTCCGGCCACGCGCTGAACAACCAGTTGCTGCGCGCGCTGCTGGCGCGCCCGGACGCCTGGGACCTCGTCAGCTTCGAGGACGCGCGCCAGGCGCCTTCGGGCTTTGCCCAGCTGGCGCGCGCCTGGTGAGCAGGCGCGCCCGCCGGTGACGGTTATCGTCGGTTCAAATACTCCTGAAATAATAGCTGCTCGCGCTGGTTGGACAAGCGCTATGGGATGATTTCAAGCGAAATCAGCGACGCCGATACATGCTGCTGGTGGTGCGTCCGGCGCCGGCGGCGTGCAGACGGGCGACGGCCGGGCCGGCGTGGGCGTGCGTGATGGCCAGGCCCAGGGCGTCGGCGGCGTCGGGGCGCGGGGCGGCGGGCAGGCCCAGCAGGCGCTGCACCATGGCCTGCACCTGTGTCTTGGCGGCCTTGCCGTGGCCGGCCACGGCCTGCTTCATCTGCAGCGCCGTGTATTCGGCCACCGGCAGATCGCTGGCCACCAGCGCGGTCAGGCAGGCGCCGCGCGCCTGGCCCAGCAGCAGCGTGGCCTGCGGGTTGACGTTGACGAACACGATCTCCACCGCCGCCACGTCGGGCGTGTAGCGCGCCTTCAGCTCGGTGATGCCGTCGAACAGCAGCTTCAGCCGCGCCGGCAGGTTGCCCTGTTCGGCGCCGTGGGTCTGGATCACGCCGCTGGCGACGTAGCGCAGGCGCGGGCCCTCGGCGTCGAGCACGCCGAAGCCGGTGGTGCGCAGGCCGGGGTCGATGCCGAGGATTCGCATGGATTGGGTGTCGCGCCCCGGAGTGGATGCAGCCGGTTGTCGATCAGCAGGGCGCTTTCATAATGATAGCTGCTCGCGCGCTACCCCTGGGCGTTGCAATGCAATATATCCAGGATCGGGCGCGACCCGGCCAGCGCCCGTCGGCCTTCACATCAGCGCTTGGGGGCGCTCGCCGCGCTCATACACCACGTGCGCGCGACCGACGATCAGCGGGTCGAGCTTGCCGATCTGCGCCAGGTCCTTGCCGGTGTAGGGCAGCTTGTGCAGCGCGTAGCGCATGGCGTTCAGGCGCGCGCGCTTCTTGCAGTCGCTCTTGATCACCGTCCAGGGCGAGTCGGCGGTGTCGGTCTCGAAGAACATGGCCTCCTTGGCGCGCGTGTACTCGTCCCACTTGTCGAGGCTGGCCTTGTCGATGGGGCTGAGCTTCCACTGCTTGAGGGGGTGGTTCTCGCGTTCCTTGAAGCGGCGGCGCTGCTCGGCGCGGCTGACCGAGAACCAGAACTTGATCAGGTGGATGCCGCTGCTGACCAGGTGGCGCTCGAACTCGGGCGCCTGGTGCATGAAGTCCTGGTATTCCCGCTCGCTGCAAAAGCCCATCACGCGCTCGACGCCGGCGCGGTTGTACCAGCTGCGGTCGAACAGCACGACCTCGCCGTGCGTCGGCAGGTGCTGCACGTAGCGCTGGAAGTACCACTGGCCGCGCTCGGTCTCGCTGGGTTTTTCCAGCGCCACCACGCGCGCGCCGCGCGGGTTGAGGTGCTCCATGAAGCGCTTGATGGTGCCGCCCTTGCCGGCGGCGTCGCGGCCCTCGAAGACGATGACCACCCGCTGGCCGGTTTCCTTGACCCAGTTCTGCAGCTTCAGCAGTTCGACCTGCAGCTTGAACTTGTGCTGCTCGTAGGTGGCGCGGCGCAGCAGGTTCTGGTAGGGATAGCTGCCGTCGCGCCAGTCGGGCGCCAGGGCCTCGTCCGGGTCCGGCTTGCCTCCGGACGCGCCGGCGCCATTGGCCTTGAGCGCCTTGCGCAGGGCCTTGCGGTCGTCGGGCGAGGCGCCGTCGAGCAGTGCGCGCAGCGCGCTGGCGCGCTCACCCGGACTGCCGGCCGCCGGGTCGTTGACCAGCCGCAGTGCCGCCTGCGCCTGCGCGTCGCGCGCGGCGGCGGTGGCGTGCTCGACCACGTGGCGCCCGATGGCCCGCGGCCGCAGGGACGGCGGGGTGTCGCCCAGGCGCGCCGGGCGCACCTCGCGGTCGACGTCATTGCGCTGGCGCGCGCGCCTGGCGGTGGCGTTGGCGCCGCCTTTGGCCGAGCCGCGCTCGGAGAGGTCCTGTGCTGAGGTCATGATCTTGCGGGGTGGCAGGGTGCGAGGGGGAACGGGGCACGGTGCGGCACTGGCATGTGCTCCTCAATAGCCACACTATCCGCCCGGGAATCGGCGGTAAATTTGAGCTACGTCAAAAACCACCCGGGCGGCGCGGTCGCCCCGTGCGCTTTGTCACGGCGCCGCCACAGGCCAGACCACGCCGTTGTCGTTGAGGATGGCGTCCAGCGGCTGGTCGTGCGGCTCGGGCTCGAAGTCGTCGACGAAACCCTGGGTGAAGCCCAGGCCCACGGTGTGCGGCCGGGGCTCCAGCGCCGCCAGCGTGCGGTCGTAGAAGCCGCCGCCATAGCCCAGCCGGTAGCCACCCGGGCCGTAGCCGACGCAGGGCACGAACAGCAGGGTGGGCACGATCAGCTCGGTGTCCTTGGGCTTGGGGATGCCGTAGGCGTCGTCCTCCATCGGGCAGCCCGGGTACCAGACGTGGAACGTCAGCGTCTTGTGCACCTTGTCGATCACCGGCAGGCCGATGCGCCGGCGCAGCGGCTCGTCCATCAGCTCGCCGTCTTCCTTCCAGCGGTGCAGCGCGGGCAGGGGGTCGAACTCGCCCTTGATCGGCCAGTAGGCGCCGATCACGGTGTCCGGACGGCCCAGCAGCCAGATGCGCATGATGTCCTGCAGCGCCGCCGCGCGGGCCAGCCGGTCGTCCAGGTGCAAGCGCTCACGCACCAGGCGTTCGCGCAGGGCCTTCTTGTCGAACTTGCTCATAATCGGTCGATGCGTTTGCCAACGATTCTGACATCCTCGCGCGCCCGGCGGGCGTGGGCTGGCTTGGCGCTGCTGGGCTTGGCGACGGCCTGGGCGCAGCCGGCGGTGGCGCCCGAGCCCGCCGCCAGCTTGCCGGCGCCGCCGCCCCAGGCAGCCCCTGCCACGCCAACGCCGATAGCGGCGCTGCCGATCAATGCCGCGGCGCGCGACAGCGTCATCCTGGACATGCGCGAAGCCTTCCGGCGCGGCGACAAGGCGCGCCTGGCCAGCCTGCTGCCGCAGGCGCGTGGCCACGGCCTGGAGCCCTGGGCCGCCTACTGGGCGCTGAAGGCGCGGCTGGAGGACGCCAGCGCGCCCGAGGTGGCGGACTTCCTGGCCCGCTACGCCGGCACCTACCAGGAAGACCGCCTGCGCAACGACTGGCTGCTGCTGCTGGGCAAGCGGCGCGACTGGGCGGCGTTTCGCGCCGAACACGCGCGCTATCGCATGCGCGACGACCGCGAGGTGCGCTGCCACGCCGTGTCGGCCGACATCGCCGCTGGCCTGGCGCCCGGCCAGGCGGCCGCCGATCAGGTGCGGCGCGACTGGCTGGCCCAGCGCGAGGCCGACGACGGCTGCCTGTATGCCGCCGGCCTGCTGCACCAGGCCGGCCTGCTGCCTTACCCGGTGCTGTGGAAGAAGGCGCGGCTGGCGATGGAGGCCAACCGGCCTGCGCTGGCGCGCGCCGCCGTGGCGCTGGACGCGCCCGACGCCGCCGCCGAGCTGGCCAGCATCGCCCAGAGCGCGCCGCGCTACCTGAGCGGGCGCGCCAACACCACGACGCACAAGCGGCAGGAGCTGGCCACGCTGGCGCTGATCCGGCTGGCCACGCAGGCCCCCGACCAGGCCGCGCAGCAGCTGGAGGACAAGTGGGCCGCGCTGCTGGGCCGCGAGGAGCGCAACTGGCTGTGGGGCGTGATCGGTAAGTGGTCGGCGCTGGCGCCGTCCGACCGGGCGCACGGCTACTTCAGCCGCGTCACGCGCGACGCCGACCTGAGCGACGACCTGCTGGCCTGGAAGGTGCGCGCCGCGCTGCGCCAGGGTGACTGGCGCGCCGTGCTGCGCGGCGTTGATGCCATGCAGGACGCGGCGGCCGACGACGGCGCCTGGCTGTACTGGAAGGCGCGCGCCCAGCAGGCGCTGGCGCGCGGCGACGACGAGCGCGCCGCCGCGCGTGCCGGCTTCGAGCGGCTGGCGGCCCAGCCCGGGCGCCTGGGCTTTTATGACAAGCTGGCGCTGGAGGCGCTGGGCCAGCCCATCGTCACCCCACCCACCCCGGCGCCGCTGACCGAGGCCGAGCGCGACGGCGCGCGCCGCCACCCCGGCCTGAACCGCGCGCTGCTGGCCATTGCCCTGGGCCTGCGCGGCGAAGGCGTGCGTGAATGGAACTACTGGACCAACCTGCACGCGCCCGGCGGCATGGGCGAGCGCGAGCTGTACGCCGCCGCCGATCTGGCCTGCGCGCGGCAGGTGTGGGACCGCTGCATCAACACCAGCGAGCGCACGCGTGGCTTTGCCGACTTTGGCCAGCGCTTTCCGGCACCGCACCGCGACGCCGTGCAACGCCAGGCGCAGGCCATCGGGCTGGACGCCGCCTACGTCTACGGCCTGATCCGCCAGGAAAGCCGCTTCGTGATGGACGCGCGCTCGGGCGTCGGCGCCTCGGGCCTGATGCAGGTCATGCCCGCCACCGCGCGCTGGACGGCGCGCAAGATCGGCCTGAACGGCTTCACGCCCGGGCAGATCAACGAGCTGGACACCAACATCCTGATCGGCACCAGCTACCTGAAGCTGGCGCTGGACGACTTCCAGGGCTCGCTGCCGCTGGCCGCCGCCGCCTACAACGCCGGCCCGGGCCGCCCGCGCGCCTGGCGCAACGGCCCGCTGCTGGACGGCGCCATCTGGGCCGAGAACATCCCGTTCAACGAAACCCGCGACTACGTCAAGAAGGTGCTGTCCAACACCGTCGACTACGCCGGCCTGTTCAGTGGGCAGCCGCAGTCGCTGCTGGGGCGGCTGGGCCGTGTCGGCCCGCTGGCGCCGGGGCAGAGCGACCCGAGCGGCGACTTGCCCTGAGCAGCGATTTTGGGTTCAATCGGGCTCTGGCGAGCTCCTGTCGAGCGCCAGCAGCTATTAAATCAGGAGTAAACCGATGGGCGATCGCATCCTGGTTCTGGGTGGCTCCGGCTTCGTCGGTCGCCACCTCGTCGAGCACCTGCACCGCCAGGGCGTGCGGGTGACGGTGCCCACGCGGCGGCGCGACGCCGCGCCCTGGTTGTGGAGCCTGCCGCGCGTCGACGTGCGGCGCGCCGACGCCACCGACCCCGCCACCCTGCGCGCCCTGCTGCCCGGCCACGACGCGGTGGTCAACCTGATCGCCGTGCTGCACGGTGACGCGCGGCGCTTCGAGCAGGTGCACGTGGCGCTGCCGCGCCAGCTGGCCGCCGCCTGTGCCGCCAGCGGCGTGCGGCGCCTGGTGCATGTCAGCGCGCTGGGGGCGGCGCCCGACGGCCCCTCGCTCTACCAGCGCAGCAAGGCGCAGGGCGAGGCCGTGCTGCGGCAGGCGGCCGCCGACGGCGCTCTGGCGCTGACGCTGCTGCGCCCCAGCGTCATGTACGGCAGCGGCGACCGGCTGCTGCACCTGTTCGCCGGGCTGCAGCGGGTGTTCCCGCTCATCCCGCTGGCCTGCGCCGAGGCGCGCTTTCAGCCCGTGTGGGTGCGCGACGTGGCCCAGGCCCTGGTGCGCTGCCTGCGGGACGACGCCACTGCCGGGCGCAGCTACGAGCTGTGCGGCCCCGAGGTGTGGACGCTGCGCGAGCTGGTGCGCGCCGCCGGCGTGTGGGCCGGCGTGCGCGGCGGGCGCGGACGCCCCATCATCGGCCTGCCGGCGGCGCTGGGCCGGCTGCAGGCGCTGGCCATGGAATGGCTGCCGGGCGAGCCGCTGATGAGCCGCGACAACCTCGATTCGATGCGGGTGGACAACGTCGCCAGCGGCCAGTTGCCCGGCCTGGCCGAGCTGGGCATCACGCCCGCGCCCCTGTCCGCCGTGGGGCCAATGATCCTCGGCCCCGACCACCCCGCCGCCCGCCTGGACGCCTATCGGCGCGGCGCCGGGCGCTGAACCTTTCTGGAGAAGCCCATGCTCAAGCTCTACATCGGCAACAAGAACTACTCTTCCTGGTCCATGCGCCCCTGGGTGCTGATGACGCAGGCCGGCATCCCGTTCGAGGAGGTCAAGCTGCGCTTCGACGGCTTCGCGCCCGACTCGCAGTTCAAGCGCCAGATCGGTGCCATCAACCCCGCGGGCAAGGTGCCGCTGCTGCTCGACGGCGCGCTGGCGGTGTGGGATTCGCTGGCGATCGCCGAATACCTGGCCGAGACCTACCCCGAGCTGACCCTGTGGCCGCGCGGCGCGCCCGAGCGCGCGCGGGCGCGCAGCGTCTGCGCCGAGATGCACAGCGGCTTCGGCGCCCTGCGCTCGGCCTGCGGCATGAACATTGAGGCGCGCCTGTCCGAAGTCGGCGCCATCCTGTGGCGCGACCACGCCGGCGTGCGCGCCGACGTCGCCCGCATCGTGCAGATCTGGCAGTCGCTGCTGGCCGAGCACGGCGGGCCCATGCTGTTTGGCCACTTCGGCATTGCCGACGCCTTCTACGCGCCGGTGGTGATGCGGCTGAAGACCTTCAGCCTGCCGGTGCCGGACGACGTGGCCGCCTACATGGAGCGCGTGTGCGCCCTGCCGGGCGTGGCCGCCTGGATCGAGGGCGCGCTGGCCGAGCAGGACTTCCGGCCGTTCGAGGAGCCGTACCGCGTGGCGCGTTGAAACGGTCCGGGCCGCAGGCCCCGCACACCCCCGGATTTGGCGGAAATTAAAGATTCATGCAAAATGTCGATTTTGATTTTTCGGTGCCGGCACAGCGCCTGCAGCCGCCGGCCACCTGCCCATGACCCAGCAAGCCGCTCCCCTGATGCCCATCCATGACCCCGCGCCGCCAGCGCCCGCCGCGCTGCCCGGCTGGCCGCTGCTGCGGCTGGGCTTTCGGCCCTTCTACCTGGGCGCGGCCTTGCTGGCCTGCGTGGCGATTCCGCTGTGGATCGCGGCCTTCCTGGGCCACATGCCGCTGCGGCTGCCGTTTCCCATCCTGCTGTGGCACGCGCACGAGATGCTGTTCGGCTTCGCCGCCGGCGTGGTGATCGGCTTTCTGCTGACCGCCGTGCGCGCCTGGACCGGGCTGGAGACGCCGCGCGGCCCGGTGCTGGGCGTGCTGGCGCTGCTGTGGCTGGCGGCGCGGCTGGCGGCGGTGCTGGCGCCCTACCCGGTGTTCGCCGTGCTCGACATGCTGCTGCTGCCGGCGGTGGCGGGCTTTCTGCTGCGCGTGCTCATCCAGGCGCGCAACAAGCGCAACATCCCGCTGATTTCGCTGCTGCTGGCGATGGCGCTGGCCAACGCGGTGTTCCACCTGTCGGTGCTGGAGCTGATCGCCGTGCCCGCCATGTCGGCGCTGTACGCCGAGCTGGCGCTGATCCTGATGGTGATCAGCATCATGACCGGGCGCGTGGTGCCCATGTTCACCAAGAACGTGACGCCGGGCCTGGTGATCCAGGTGTCGCGCCGCTTCGAGCTGACGCTGCTCGCCGCCACCGCCGTCACGCTGGCGCTGTGGGTGCTGGGCGCGCCGGCCTGGCTGGTGCTGCCCGCCAGCGCACTGTCCGCCGTGCTGCACGCGCTGCGCCTGTGGAAGTGGCACCCGCGCGTGACGCTGCGCCGCCCCATCCTGTGGATCCTGCATTTTTCCTATGCCTGGATGCCGGTCGGCTTCGTGCTGCTGGCGCTGGCGCAGCTGGGCTGGGTGGCGCCGTCGCTGGCGGTGCATGCGTTCGGCGTCGGCGTGATCGGCGGGCTGATCATCGGCATGATCACGCGCACCGCGCGTGGCCACACCGGCCGGCCGCTGCAGGCCTCGCGCGGCGAGGTCGTGGCCTACGCGCTGGTGATGCTGGCCACCGTGCTGCGCGTGCTGGTGCCGGCCGTGGTGCCGGCCTGGTACGCGCGGGCGCTGGATTCGGCCGCCGGGCTGTGGGCGCTGGCCTTTGCCATCTACCTGGTGATCTATGTGCCCTGGCTGACGCGCACGCGCCTGGACGGCAAGGACGGCTGAGCGCCGGCACCGGTTTTCCCTTCCGGGCGCCGAGCGGGCGTCCGGGCATTTCCCACCTCTTCGCAGCTCTTTCAGAAAGGTTGATCCATGAGCACCGCCACCCTCGCCGAAATCGACGTGCGCAGCATTCCGCCGTATCAGCGCCACCAGCAGATCTTTGCCCAGGTGGACGCGTTGCAGGTGGGTGAGGCGCTACAGATCGTCAACGACCACGACCCGGTGCCGCTGCGCCATCAGCTGGAATCGCGCTCGCCCGGCCAGCTGCAGTGGTCGTACGTGCAGGCCGGCCCGCAGCTGTGGCGCGTGCAGATCAGCAAGGTGCAGGGCGTGGCCGACGCCGACCAGGGCTCCTGCTGCTCGGGCGGCGCCTGCGGCGGCTGATCGTTCTTCCGCCCTGACACGAAAAAACGCCGGCGCCAGCGCCGGCGTTTTTTTGGGTGCCGCGTGCCTACAGCCCCAGGGCCAGTTGCGCCGCCTCGGACATCATGGAGCGGTCCCAGGGCGGGTCGAACACCAGGTTGACGGTGATCTCGCCCACGCGCGGCAGCGCCAGCACCTTGTCGCACACCTCGTTGGCGATGGATTCGCCCATGCCGCAGCCGGGGGCGGTCAGCGTCATGTCGATCACCACGCGCACTGTGTCGGGCTCGGGCAGGGGCTCGAAGGCCAGGCGGTAGATCAGGCCCAGGTCGGCGATGTTGACCGGGATCTCCGGGTCGTAGCAGCTGCGCAGGGTGTCCCACACCAGCGGCTCCAGTTCCTCGATCGACAGGTTCTCGGGCACGGCCATCGCCTCGGGCGGCGGCTTGCCGATGGCGTCGGCGTCCTGGCCCTTCAGGCGCATCAGCTGGCCCTCCACCAGCAGGGTGAAGGAGCCGCCCAGCGCCTGTGTGATCTGCGCCAGCTGGCCGGGCTCCAGCTCGACCGGGTGGCCGCTGGGAATGGTTTCCACCGTGACGTGGCGGCGCACCAGCACGTCCTCGCGGTGGCGGCGGTTCATCATGACAGGGACTCCTCGGTGCCGCCGGCGTCTTGCTGGCCGGCGATGGCGTGCATCAGCGCGTGCCAGCCCAGCAGCGCGCACTTGATGCGGCTGGGGTACTGGCGCACGCCGGCCAGGCTGACCAGCTTGCCCAGCGGGGCTTCGTCGGGATCCTCCTCGCCGGTCAGCACGGCGCGAAAGTGCCGCTGCAGCGCCTGGGCGGCGGCGATGTCGCGGCCCTTGACGGCCTCGGTCATCATCGAGCTGGAGGCCATGCAGATGGCGCAGCCCTGGCCGGAAAAGCGGATGTCCTGCACGCGCTGACCGTCCAGCAGCAGCTCGACGGCCACGCGGTCACCGCAGGACGGGTTGGTGCCCTGGGCCTGGTGCGTGGGGTGGGGCAGGTGACCGAAGTTGCGCGGCGCGCGCTTGTGCTCCAGCACCACCTCCTGGTACAGATCGCTCTCGGCGCTGCTCATCGCATCGTCTCCAGGGCGCGGGCCACGCCGGCGACCAGGCGCTCGACCTCGTCGGGCGTGTTGTACAGGGCGAACGAGGCGCGCGTGGTCGGCCCCAGCCCGAAGTGGTCGTGCAGCGGCTGGGCGCAGTGGTGGCCGGTGCGCACGGCGATGCCGCGCTCGTCCAGCAGGGTGCCGATGTCGTGCGGGTGCACGTCCTCGGCCACGAAGGACACCAGCGCCGCCTGCGTGGCGTGCGGCGCCAGCACGGTGACGCCGGGCAGCGCCGCCAGGCCGGCCGCGGCCTGCGCGCGCAGCGCGTGCACGTGCTGGTCGATGGCCGCGCGCCCCACCTGCTCGATGAACCCGGCCGCCGTCGCCAGGCCGACCGCGCCGGCCACGTTGGGGGTGCCGCCTTCCAGGCGCGCCGGCAGCGCGGCGTAGATGGCGCGCTCGTAGCTCACGTCCTCCACCATGTCGCCGCCCAGGCGCAGCGGGTGGAGCCGCTCCAGCGCGTCGCGCCGGCCGGCCAGCACGCCGATGCCCATGGGCCCATACATCTTGTGGCCGGAAAAGGCCATGAAATCGCACTCCAGCGCCGCCAGCGCCGGCGCGGCGTGGCCGACGGCCTGCGCCGCGTCCAGCACGGTGAGTGCGCCGGCCTGGCGCGCCATGGCCAGCATGGCCTCATACGGGGGGCGCTCGCCGGTGGCGTTGGCGCCGGCGGTGAGGGCCAGCACGCGGGTGCGCGGGCTCAGCAGGGCGGCCAGGTCGCCTTCGTGCAGGCGGCCCTGGGCGTCGGGCCGCAGCACCACCAGCTCGGCGCCGCTCATGCGCGCGGCGTGCTGCCAGGGCACCAGGTTGGCGTGGTGCTCCAGCCCGCTCACGATGATGCGGTCGCCCGGCCGCAGCCAGGCCTGGCCGGGGCCGGCGGCCCACAGGCCCTGCGCCACCAGGTTGAGCGATTCGGTGGTGCCGCTGGTGAACACCAGCTCGTGCGCGGCGTCGGCGCCGATGAAGCGCTTGAGCGTGGCGCGCGCGGCCTCGAAGGCGTCGGTGGCGCGCTGGCTGAGGGTGTGCACGCCGCGGTGGATGTTGGCGCGCTCGTGCGTCTCGAAGTCCTGCATGGCCTGCATGACCTGGCGCGGCATGTGCGTGGTGGCGGCGTTGTCCAGATAGGCCAGCGGGTGGCCGTGGATGGCCTGCGCCAGCACCGGAAACTGCGCGCGCCATTCGGCCAGGGGCCGCGTCGCGGCCGGGGCGGGCGGGTCGTGGAGCTTAGGCATCGAACAGGCCTCTGGCGCTTGCGGGGCGCGCGCAAACAGCTATCAAAATAATAGTATTCATGAAGTCAACCCGGTCGGGCCCTGCAGCTGCCGCGCCATGCGCCGGCCCAGCCAGCCGCTGGCCAGCCATTGCGCCAGCAGTTCGCTGTCTTCCAGGCCGCGCTCCAGCACGGCGCGTGCCATGCCTTCGGTGATCAGGGCGCGCGCGCTGGCCTCGTCCAGGCCGCGCTGGCGGGCGTAGAACAGCGCGTCGGCCGGCAGCGCGCCCCAGGTGGCGCCGTGCGCGGCCTGCACGTTGTCGTGCAGGATTTCCAGGTGCGGGCGCAGGGTCAGGCGCGGTTGACCGCTCAGCGGAACGCCCGACAGGCGCTGGCGCACGTCGGCCTCGTCGGCGCCGGCGGCGATGCGGGTGTAGGCGTTGCTGACGGCGCGCGCGCTGCCCTGGGCCAGCACCAGCGATTCCACCGCGCTGGCGCTGTGCGGGGCCTGCAGGTCGCTGTGCACCTGGTGGTCGATCTGCTGGCCCTGCAGCAGCAGCAGGGCGGCGTGCTGGGCGCGCGCGCCGCGGCCGCGCAGTTGCAGCGTGCCGCGCTGCAGGTGGTAGGCGCTGTCGGTGGCCACCAGCGCCTGCGCGTAGTGGGCGTCGGGCGCCAGCGTGGCGTGCAGGTGATGGGCGATCTGGTCCTGCGCCTCGGGCGCCACCACGCGCAGGTGCTGCAGGCGCGCGCCGGCGCCCAGCTGGATGTGGCTGTGCAGGTTCTGGGTGACGGGGTGGGCGCAGTCGCTGGCGCTGCGCTCGTGGGTTTCCAGCAGCACGCAGTGCACGCCGGCGTCCACGTCGATCACCAGCAGCGGCGCTTCGGCGCGCTGGCGCGGCTGGTGGCGCAGCTCCAGCACCACCGGGGCCGCCGCCCTGCCGGGCGTGGCGGCGATGCGCAGGCGCAGGCCCTGGCGGCACAGGGCGCGGTGCGCCCAGGCGAAGGGCGCGGCTTCGCCGTCGCCGGGTGGCGGCAGGCCGGCCAGCAGCTCGGCGCGCTGGGCTGGCTCGAGCGCGTCGAGCCAGCGCGCGTCCACGCCGTGCGCGCCGCCGTCGCCCAGCGGGTGCAGCGTCCAGCCGGCGCCGGCCAGGGGCGGGGCGTCGCAGCCGGCGTCGTCCGCGGGTCCGCCCAGCCAGTGCGCCAGATCGGGCGGCGGCAGGTGGTGGAAGGCTTCGCTGCGCCGCGCGATCCAGCCCTGGCGCCGCAGGTGATCGCGCGCGGCCAGGCGTTCGGCTTGGCTGCTGTTCATGTCAGTGGCTCCACCGGCGCGGTGCGCGAGGCGAAGCCGGTTTCGGCGATGTGGCGCGCCAGGCCCACGTCGCCGCTTTCGGCGATGCAACCCTGGTCCAGCCGCAGCACGGCGTCGGGTTGCAGCTGCTCGATCATCTGCAGGTAGTGCGACACGACGATGAAGGCCGTGCCCTGCGCGCGCAGCCGCGCCACCTGCTCGACCACGGCGCGCACGCCGTCGACGTCCATGCCGGAGTCGATCTCGTCCAGCAGCGCCAGGCGCGGCTGCAGCAGCGACAGCTGCAAGAGTTCGTTGCGCTTGCGCTCGCCGCCGGAAAAGCCGGCGTTGACCGGCCGGCCCAGCATGGCCTCGGGCAGGCCCAGGCCCTTGGCGGCCTGCTTGGCGCTGGTCAGGAAGTCGAAGGCGTCCAGGGGCTCCTGACCGCGCGATTCGCGCTGGGCGTTCAGCGCCGTGCGGATGAACAGGTTGTTCTTGACGCCCGGCACGTCGGGCGGCGACTGGAACGACAGGAACAGGCCGGCGCGCGCGCGCTCGTGCGCCGGCATGGCCAGCAGGTCCTGCCCGGCCAGCAGCGCCTGGCCGCCCAGCACGTGGTAGGCCGGGTGGCCGGCCAGGGCCAGGCCCAGCGTGCTCTTGCCGCTGCCGTTGGCGCCCATCAGCACGACCAGGCTGCCGGCGTTGACGTCCAGCGAGACCGAGCGCAGCACGGTGCGCTCGCCCACGTTGACGCGCAGATCGCGCACTTGCAGCAGGGGATCGGGGGGGGTCATCGGGGAATCCTTTTACTTCTATTTTGATAGCTGCCAGCGCTTGTTGAACATGCGCTGGCGGCCATTTTGATCATGAGTGGCTCAGCCCACCGCGCCTTCGAGCGACACCGCCAGCAGCGCCTTGGCCTCGAGCGCGAACTCCATCGGCAGCTCTTCCAGCACCGCCTGGCAAAAGCCGCCGACGATCAGCGCCGTGGCTTCCTGCGGGTCGATGCCCCGCTGCTCGCAGTAGAACAGGCGCTCTTCGGAGATGCGGGTGGTGGTGGCCTCGTGCTCGACCACGGCGTCGGCGCGCGCCGCATCGACGTAGGGGAAGGTGTGGGCGCCGCAGTGCGGGCCGATCAGCAGCGAATCGCACTGCGTGTGGTTGCGCGCGCCCTCGGCCCCCGGGTTGATGCGCACCAGGCCGCGGTAGGCGTTGTGCGCGTGGCCGGCGCTGATGCCCTTGGAGACGATGCGGCTCGTGGTGTTCTTGCCCAGGTGGATCATCTTGGTGCCGGTGTCGGCCTGCTGGCGGTGGTTGGAGACGGCAATCGAGAAAAACTCGCCGCTCGAACCCTCGCCGCGCAGCACGCAGGAGGGGTACTTCCAGGTGATGGCCGAGCCGGTTTCGATCTGCGTCCAGGCAATGCGCGAACGCTTGCCGGCGGCCAGCCCGCGCTTGGTGACGAAGTTGTAGATGCCGCCCTTGCCGTGTTCGTCGCCCGGGTACCAGTTCTGCACGGTGGAGTACTTGATGAAGGCGTCGTCGTGCGCGATGAGTTCGACCACGGCCGCATGCAGCTGGTTTTCGTCGCGCTGCGGCGCGGTGCAGCCTTCGAGGTAGCTGACCTGGCTGCCTTCCTCGGCAATGATCAGCGTGCGCTCGAACTGGCCGGTGTTCTGCGCGTTGATGCGAAAGTACGACGACAGCTCCATCGGGCACTTCACGCCCTTGGGGATGTAGACGAAGGAGCCGTCGGAGAACACCGCCGAGTTGAGCGCGGCATAGAAGTTGTCGCCCTGCGGCACCACCGTGCCCAGGTAGCGCTCGATCAGCTCCGGGTGCTCCTGCACCGCGTGCGAGAACGAGCAGAAGATCACCCCCACATCGGCCAGCTGCTGGCGGAAGGTGGTGCCCACCGAGACCGAGTCGAACACCGCGTCCACCGCCACGCCCGCCAGGGCGGCGCGCTCGTGCAGCGGCACGCCCAGCTTTTCATAGGTTTCCAGCAGCTTGGGATCGACCTCGTCCAGGCTCTTGGGCGCGTCCTTCATCGACTTGGGCGCCGAATAGTAGGACAGCGCCTGAAAGTCGATCGGCGCGATCTTCAGGTGCGCCCAGTCGGGCAGCGCCATCGCCTGCCAGCGCTTCAGGGCCGCCAGGCGCCAGTCGAGCAGGAAGGCGGGCTCCTTCTTCCTGCGCGAGATGGCGCGGATGGTGTCCTCGTCCAGCCCGGGCGGCAGGCTGTCGGACTCGATGTCGGTCACGAAGCCGTGCTGGTAGGGCCGCTGCAGCGCCTGCTCGAGCGGCGCTTCCTGCGGCTTGTCCGCGAGGGCCTGCGCGGTGCTGATGGGGTCAGGTGATGCCATGGACGCTCAACTTTTTAAATGTACATATCGTATGTATCTTTTGCAGACTCGGCAATTCGGACCAGCCTAGCCTGTGCCCGCGGCATGGGCATTGCCCCGGCGGGCGCCGCCACGCAGCTCCTACACTTGGCCCATGCAAATCTACATGGTGGGTGGCGCCGTGCGCGACCGTTTGCTCGGCCTGCCGGTGCAGGATCATGACTGGGTGGTGGTGGGCGCCACGCCCGAGGACATGGTGGCTCGCGGCTTTGTGCCGGTCGGCAGGGATTTTCCCGTTTTTCTGCATCCCGCGTCGCATGAGGAATATGCCCTGGCGCGCACCGAGCGCAAGAGCGGCCGCGGCTACAAGGGTTTCACCGTCTTCACCAGCCCCGACGTGCGCATCGAGGACGACCTGGCGCGGCGTGATCTCACTATCAATGCTATAGCAGCTCGCGCTGATCAGGCAAGCGCTGGAGCGGTTTTTGATGATGAAAGCGCGCTGATCGATCCGTTCGGCGGCCGGCGCGATCTGCGCGATCGCGTGCTGCGCCACGTCACCGACGCCTTTCGCGAGGATCCGGTGCGCATCCTGCGCGTGGCGCGCTTCGCGGCGCGCTTTCACGACTTCAGCGTGGCGCCCGAGACCCAGGCGCTGATGCGCGAGATGGTGGCGGACGGCGAGGCCGACCACCTGGTGCCCGAGCGCGTGTGGCAAGAGCTGGCGCGCGGCCTGATGGAGACCCACCCCACGCGCTTGTTCGAGGTGCTGCGCGGCTGCGGCGCGCTGGCCGTGGTGCTGCCCGAGCTGGAGCGCCTGTGGGGCGTGCCCCAGCGCGCCGAATACCACCCCGAGATCGACACCGGCGTGCACGTGATGATGGTGCTGCGCCTGGCCGCGCAACTGCACGCGCCGCTGCCGGTGCGCTGGGCCTGCCTGATGCACGACCTGGGCAAGGGCAGCACGCCGGCGGCCGAGCTGCCGCGCCACATCGGCCACGAGCAGCGCGGCGTGCGCCTGCTGCGCGCCGTCGGCCAGCGCCTGCGCGTGCCCACCGACTGCACCGAGCTGGCCGAGGTGGTGGCGCGCGAGCACGGCCACATCCACCGCAGCGGCGAGCTGGGCGCCGCCGCCCTGCTGCGCCTGCTGGAGCGCTGCGACGCGCTGCGCAAGCCGGCGCGCTTTGCCGACGTGCTGCTGGCCTGCGAATGCGACGCCCGCGGGCGCCTGGGCTTCGAGCAGACCGACTACCCGCAGCGCCCGCGCCTGCTGGCCGCGCTGGCGGTGGCGCAGGGCGTGGCCACGGCCGAGCTGGCGCGCGCGGCGCAGGCGGCCGGCGCCCAGGGCGCCGCCATCGGCCAGGCGGTGGCGCAGGCGCGCACCCGGGCGCTGCAGGCCTGGCTGGACGGGCAGACGCCGCCCGCCGCCTGACCGGCATCGCCGGGCGCTACTATAACGATAGCTGTTGGCGCTTTCTGGTCGGGCGCGAAGTGACGATTTGACCGAGAATTCCGGCCCGGCTGACGCCCCGCCGCGGGCGCCGATAATCACGCCCATGGCCCGCCCGATCTCCGCCGCCCACGGTCTGCGCCGCGACGAAATCCTCAACGTCGCGGCCGGCTGCTTTGCGCGCCAGAGCTACCCGGCCACCAGCATGAACGACATCGCCGCCGCCTGCGGCACCTCCAAGGCGCGGCTGTACCACTATTACGACAGCAAGGACGCCATCCTGTTCGAGCTGCTGGAGCGCTACACCCAGCGGCTGCTGGTCATCATCGGCCAGGTGCAGGCCACGGCGCACCGCCAGGCGCTGGACGAGCGAGCCACCCTGCACGCGCTGATCCGCGCCTTCCTGCACGAATACGAAAGTTCGGCCACGCGCCATGCGGCGCTGCTGGCCAGCACGCAATTCCTGGGCGACGAGCAGCGCGGCGTCATCCTGGACCGACAGCGCGACGTGGTGTCGGCCGTCACGCGCTTTCTGCGCCGCGCCTACCCCGAGCGGGTGGACGCGCGCAACCAGACCGCCATCACCATGACCCTGTTCGGCATGATCAACTGGACCTTCACCTGGCTGCGCCCCGGCGGGCCGCTGAGCTACGACGCCTTCGCCGACGAGGTGATCGCGCTGCTGGAGCGCGGCCTGTCCACCCCCCTGGCCACCGCATTACCGCAATGACACCCATCGACATCGCCATCATGGCCGCGGGCAAGGGCACGCGCATGAAAAGCCGCATCCCCAAGGTGCTGCAACAGCTCGCCGGCCGGCCGCTGCTGGGCCATGTGCTGGACACCGCCGGCCAGCTGCGGGCCCGTTCGGTGGTCGTCATCACCGGCCACGGCGCTATTGAAGTAGAAGCGTTTGGCACAAGCCTGGTAAGCGCCGGCACCGGGTTTGACCTGCAATTTGCACGCCAGGAACCGCAACTGGGCACCGGCCACGCCATGCAGCAGGCCATGCCCCGGCTGGCCGACGACGGCCTGGTCGTGGTGCTGTCGGGCGACGTGCCACTGACCGAGGCCGCCACCCTGCGGGCGCTGATCGACGCCGCCGGGGGCGAGCGGCTGGCGCTGCTCACCGTCACCCTGCCCGACCCCACGGGCTACGGCCGCATCGTGCGCGGCGCTGGCGGCACGGTGCAGCGCATCGTCGAGCACAAGGACGCGAGCGAGGCCGAGCGCGCCATCACCGAGATCTACAGCGGCATCATGGCCGTGCCGGCGCGCCTGCTGCGCGGCTGGCTGGGCCGGCTGAGCAACGACAACGCCCAGGGCGAGTACTACCTGACCGACGTGGTCGCCATGGCGGTGGCGGGCGGCGTGCCGGTGGTGGCGCATCGCATCGACGATGCGCTGCAGGTGGCCGGCGTCAACAGCCCGCTGCAGCTGGCCGAGCTGGAGCGCGCCCACCAGGCGCGCCAGGCGCGCGCGCTGATGGAAGCCGGCGTGCGGCTGATGGATCCGGCGCGCTTCGACCTGCGTGACGACGCGCGGCGTGGCGTGCGCGGCGAGCTGCTGTGCGGGCCGGACGTGGAGATCGACGTCGGCTGCATCTTCACCGGCCGGGTCGAGATCGGCGAGGGCGCGCGGATCGGCGCCCACTGCTGCATCGCCCACGCCCGCATCGCCGCCGGCGCGGTGATCCACCCCTACACCCACATCGACGGCGAGTCGGCCGGCGTGCGCGTGGGCGCGGGCGCGCTGGTGGGGCCGTTTGCCCGCCTGCGCCCGGGCGCCGAGCTGGGGCCCGAGGTGCACATCGGCAACTTCGTCGAAGTCAAGAACTCCAGCCTGGCCGCCGGCGCCAAGGCCAACCACCTGGCCTATCTGGGCGACGCCACGGTGGGCGAGCGCGTGAACTACGGCGCCGGCAGCATCACCGCCAACTACGACGGCGCCCACAAGCACCGCACGGTGATCGAGGCCGACGCCCACATCGGCAGCAACTGCGTGCTGGTGGCGCCCGTCACCATTGGCGCCGGCGGCACGGTGGGCGGCGGCTCCACCATCACCCAGGACACGCCGCCGGGCGCCCTGAGCGTGGCGCGTGGCAGGCAGGTCAATCTCAGCGGCTGGCAGCGGCCGGCCAAGAAGCCGGCCGGCGACGGCGGCTGAGCCGGTCAGCCGCGGTCCGGCGGCGGCTCGGCGTCGTCGTCCACGGCGGGGTGCAGACCCATCAGGTCGGTCACCGTCATCGGGATGGTGTCGCCGGCATCGCGCGGCGGCTCGGCCCCACGCACCGGCGTGGGGCGGGCGCGCTCGGCGCCTTGCCAGGGGTCGGCCGCCTCGGCGGCTGGGGTGTCCTGCGCCGGCAGGGCGGCGGCGCGCAGATGGCGGCGGAATTCGTCCGGCCGCGGCAGGTAGCGCGTGCTGCGCTTGAGCCGGATCAGCCGCACGCCAGCGGTTTTCAGCACGCGGTGCTTTTCGCGCGCGTCCTGTTCGGCCTGGCCGGCGTCGCCATGCACGGCGTCGAGCTCGAAGGCGTAAACCGGCCTGCCGTCGCGGTTGCAGACCACGTAGTCGACCACCAGCGCGGCCAGGCGCTGCTGCGCGCCCAGGCGGCTGCCGGCGCGCCGCACCGTCAGCAGGCGCGACAGCGGCACCCGAAACAGCACCGGCCGGCCGGGAAAGGCGCGCACCAGGTAGTCCAGCAACGCCATTTCCGCTGGCGACAGCGCGGCCACGGGTGCGAAGCGGTCGTCTTCGCCCAGCGGCCGCTCGGCGCCGCCGCGCCGGCGCAGCAGCCGGAAGGCGGCCAGCGCCACCAGCAGCAGCAAGGCTGGCGCCATCCACAGCCACGGGTTGTTCATGTCCTGGCCCCCCCCAGTCGTCGAGGCGGCACCGGGACGGGCCGCGTTGGCACCACTGTAGCGGCCTGCCGTCAGGCCGGGCGCTGCGCGGCCGATTCGAGCTCGGCCCAGCGCTCCAGGGCGGCGGTCAGCGCGTCGTCGATGGCGCCGTCGCGCGCCTGCAGGGCGATCGCGCGCGCCAGATCGCTCTGGTAGAGCGCGCCGTCGGCCAGCGTGGCGCGCAACTCGGCTTGCTCGGCTTCCAGCGCCTCGATGCGGGCGGGCAGCTCGTCGAGTTCACGTTGTTCCTTGTATGACAACTTCTTTTTTTGTAGCTGCTGGCGCTCGCCAGATATGGGTTTCTGGCTGATTTGATCCACTTTCTTCGGACTGTCGCCCGGCGCCGGTGCCGCGGCGGCGGGCGCGCGCAGGGCCTGCCAGCGCGCGCTCTGCACCAGCCAGTCCTGCACCCCGCCCTCGTATTCGCGCCAGCGCCCCGGGCCGTCCCAGGCCAGGGTGCTGGTCACCACGTTGTCGAGGAAGGCGCGGTCGTGGCTGACCAGGAACACGGTGCCGGGATAGTCCTGCAGCAGCTCTTCGAGCAGCTCCAGCGTGTCGATGTCGAGGTCGTTGGTCGGTTCGTCCAGCACCAGCACGTTGGCCGGGCGCGCGAACAGGCGCGCCAGCAGCAGCCGGGCGCGCTCGCCGCCCGACAGGCTGCGCACCGGCGAGGCCGCGCGCGCCGGACTGAACAGGAAGTCGCCCAGGTAGCTCTTGACGTGCTGGCGCCGGCTGCCGATCTCGATCCACTCGCTGCCGGGGCTGATGAAGTCCTCCAGCGTCGCGTCCGGCTCCAGCGCGGCGCGCATCTGGTCGAAATACGCCACCTGCAGGTTGGCGCCGCGCCGCACCTGGCCGCTGTCCGGCTCCAGCTCGCCCAGGATCAGCTTCAGCAACGTGGTCTTGCCGGCGCCGTTGGGGCCGATCAGGCCGATCTTGTCGCCGCGCAGCACGGTGGTGCTCAGGCCGTCGACGATCACCTGCTCGCCAAAGGCCAGGCGCACGTCGCGCAGCTCGGCCACCAGCTTGCCCTGGTAGCCGGCGGTGCCGGCGTCCACGTCCAGCCGCGCGCGGCCCACCGCCTCGCGCCGCGCCGCCCGCGCCGCGCGCAGCGCCTGCAAGCGATTGACCCGGCCCTGCGCCCGCGTGCGGCGGGCCTCCACGCCCTGGCGAATCCAGACCTCTTCCTGGGCCAGCAGCTTGTCGGCGCGGGCGTGGATGCTGGCCTCCTGCGCCATCTGCTCGGCCTTCAGCGCCTGATACCGAGCGAAGTTGCCCGGGTACGACAGCAGCTGGCCGCGGTCCAGCTCGACGATGCGCGTGGCCACCCGGTCCAGGAACGCCCGGTCGTGCGTGATGACCACCACGCTGCCCTTGAACTGCAGCAGCAGCTCCTCCAGCCATTGGATGGCGTCCAGGTCGAGGTGGTTGGTCGGCTCGTCCAGCAGCAGCACATCGGGCCGCGTCACCAGGGCTTGCGCCAGCGCGACGCGTTTGCGCGTGCCGCCAGACAACGCCTCGATCCGCGCGTCGGCTGGCAGCCGCAGGCGCTGCAATGCCTCGTCCACGCGCTGGCGCCAGCCCCAGCCGTCGAGCGCCTCGATGCGCGCCTGCAGGCCATCCAGATCGCCCGCGCCGCTGCTCCACGCGTCGATCAGCGCCCGCACCGGCGCCAGGCCTTCGGCCACCGCCTCGGCCACGGTGGCCGTCGCCGGCAACGCGGGCTCCTGGGCCACATACGCCACGCCCAGGCCCTGTGCGGTCTGCAGCTCGCCATCGTCGGCGCGCTCCAGGCCGCCCAGAACGCGCAGCAGCGAGGACTTGCCAGCGCCGTTGCGCCCGATCAGGCCGATCCGCTCACCGGCTTCCAGCGAAAAGCCGGCGTGATCCAGCAGGGGCACGTGGCCAAAAGCCAGTTGAGCATCGAGCAATGTGAGCAGAGCCATGATGAAGAGCGCATCCGAAGCAACCAACAACCATACTCGACGCCGGCGCAGGACGCAGGCCAGCGGACATCTCCCCAGGCGCTGCGCCCGAACCGGGCGATGGCAAAATTTTTTTCAAGCTGCCTTGCGCACAACTCAAAAACAGTGCTATAGTCTATGGCTTCGCTGATCAACGCCAACAGGCGCGCAACAGTGAAGCGGCATCTGGCCAGTCCTCAGGGATCAACCAGGTGCCTCAGGGGTTGGATGGCCACCGATGCACAGCGCAGGCGACCATCGATAAAGACCCCGGGCCTTGACAGGTTGTTCAACAACATGCCATAATTCAAGGCTCACCAGTTAACAGCTGGATGGGGCGAAGACCAAGCGAATCGACGAAACGATTCGAACCGGTAAAAACCCCAGAGTTTGACAGGTTTATATAAAACAGGTCATAATTCAAGGCTCAGTTGATCGCAACTGACTCAGCGCAAAGCAAGTCGCTTGGCGCCGGTTCATTAAAAATATACAGCCGATAAGCGTGGGCGTTTGATGGCGAACTGCCAAGGTCTTTCAGACTATCAAACGCTCATGAGAACAGAAGTGAAGTTCACTTCAATTCCGTTTAAATGAGTGAACTCGAAAGAGTATAAATTTCAAGATCGAACTGTAGAGTTTGATCCTGGCTCAGATTGAACGCTGGCGGAATGCTTTACACATGCAAGTCGAGCGGCAGCGCGGGGCAACCTGGCGGCGAGCGGCGAACGGGTGAGTAATACATCGGAACGTGCCCAGACGTGGGGGATAACTACTCGAAAGAGTGGCTAATACCGCATACGATCTACGGATGAAAGCGGGGGATCGCAAGACCTCGCGCGTCTGGAGCGGCTGATGGCAGATTAGGTAGTTGGTGGGATAAAAGCCTACCAAGCCAACGATCTGTAGCTGGTCTGAGAGGATGATCAGCCACACTGGGACTGAGACACGGCCCAGACTCCTACGGGAGGCAGCAGTGGGGAATTTTGGACAATGGGCGAAAGCCTGATCCAGCCATTCCGCGTGCAGGATGAAGGCCCTCGGGTTGTAAACTGCTTTTGTACAGAACGAAAAAGCTCTGGTTAATACCTGGAGTCCATGACGGTACTGTAAGAATAAGCACCGGCTAACTACGTGCCAGCAGCCGCGGTAATACGTAGGGTGCAAGCGTTAATCGGAATTACTGGGCGTAAAGCGTGCGCAGGCGGTTTTGTAAGACAGAGGTGAAATCCCCGGGCTCAACCTGGGAACTGCCTTTGTGACTGCAAGGCTGGAGTGCGGCAGAGGGGGATGGAATTCCGCGTGTAGCAGTGAAATGCGTAGATATGCGGAGGAACACCGATGGCGAAGGCAATCCCCTGGGCCTGCACTGACGCTCATGCACGAAAGCGTGGGG